>VYLQ01000055.1_pt1 | contig 33352 bp, 31 predicted proteins | sample 5115351 | NCBI WGS metagenome assembly VYLQ01 (sample SAMN12291776, study PRJNA351875) | freshwater metagenome | isolation source: freshwater lake | place: USA: Michigan, Lansing Lake | collected 2013-08-14 | reverse complement strand
ATTTATGAATGTCTGAATGATGCCCATCTGAAACATAAAAAAGAACTGGATTCCTTGCTGACTCTACGATTTCAGAAGTTTAATAAATCTCAGATTATGAACGTCTAAAGTATACTAAAATGATTGCCAAAATCCAATTTACTCCAAGAATTATTCTATTCTTGTTCTTCGTGTCAACATTAGGGGATAATTCTTGCTCTTTTTCTTGAGCTTTTTTTCTGCCAAAAGCTTCAACTTTTACGATACGAATAGTACGCCCGTCAATTTCTCCCAGAAAAGTGTATTTAAGAAATCTGACAATTTGTTTCATCACAAAACCCCCATAGTCTGTTTTTAAAATTAAATACAACTTTGTATAGATCTAAAAAATCTCTACCAATTAAAGCATATTCTTTGTCTGGTAATGATACAATCTCTATCTCCCTTTCTATAAAATTTATTTGTAAATTTTCTTGTCCATTGCTTTCCGATTCTTCAGATTCGATCAGCCTTACGCAAAGACGATATGCTTCACATTCACGTCTTGAACCATCTGCATTTTCCATTATAATAGGATAAGTCTCAAATTCGTTTATACTTCTCCTTCTAAGGGCATTAATTGTCGATTGAGGCACAACAGTCATTTCTGCCCCAGTATCAACAATAGCGTTAACTGTCTCTCCTTGTGTATCGCCTTCATAATCATCTAGAGGATTATAAATGACGATTGATACTTCTGGACAAGCATACTCTTCTGACTGCAGATTGCCAAATTGATACATAAATTCAATCCCCCCAGAGTTCATTTGTTAAATTTTCTTGATTTTGGAATATCCACTTGGTGCTTTGACAACTCTTGTTTTTCCTGATTTTGTAACTTTTGTAAAAAGCCGCCTTTGCTTAGGATAATTCTCCCTTATTAATTTCAGCAGTTCTTGTTCATCTGTAATTTCTGGAAAAACTTGCTCGCCACCTACAAAAGCAACATACTTGCTTTCGTATTTTGCCAACCACTCCCTATCTGATTGACATTTTTCGTATGCTTCAAAATTGCCATCTATATCTGTAGGTATAGATAATGTAGCACTTGTATTTTTTGCCGGTAGTTGTTCAAGTTCAAGTTTTTGTCGATCTCTTTCTAATTCTAACTTTTCTTTTTCAGGCAGTTCAATAGATATAAGTTTTTGTCGATCTCTTTCTAATTCTAACTTTTCTTTTTCAAGCAGTTCAATAAATATATTTCGATACTCATCATCACTATTCTTAATTTTATTCTGTATTTCATCAATGAGTTGCCGCAAGCGATTTACGAATGCTGTTATAATGTGGCGAGCATTTTCTTTTAGGCTAGTCCCCTTCACTTCATAAATCACCAAATTATTGTTTATTTTTTCTGCTCGAATTTTATAGCTTGGATGTGCGGAAAATATTGCTACAGGTATGTCTTTATTTATATTATTGATCTTTTCCAAAGCTGTTAAACCTTCAGTAGGATTATCTCCAATTTTATTGTCAATAATATAAATTGCTGCTTCTCCGTTTTTGGCTAAATCAGCAACTTCATCACTGTTTCTTGCCATTTTGACTATCCAGCCTACTTCTCCTTCTATAACCTCTTTAATGGCTTCTTTTACGGCTAAACTATCTTCCATTAATACAACTTCTTTTTCTCTTTTCAATACTGCTCTGCACATAGATCGATTATCAAATATTGCTGCTGACATTTTAATTCTCCTTTTGTTGTGTTTTTACATTATAGATCAAAGTTGATACCACTTGAGTGGAATATTTACAAAAAATGTGGTTCCCTTGCCAACGGTGGAGTCGTAGTATATTTTACCACCATGTTCGCGCAGGATTTCACTGACGACATACAGCCCCATGCCTGTACCTCCTTCAGATTTGCGAGTCGAAAATCCTTTTTTGAAAACTTCATCTTTGATTTCATTGGGTATGCCTGATCCATTGTCTTCAATGCTAATCTGTATATATTCTATACCATCAGATGTCACAATGAAAGTTTTGATGAAAATCTTTGCTTTTTTGGGCTTGGCTTTTTCAATCGCTTCTATCGCATTGGCAATTAAGTTGTGGATGATTTGCTTAAATTTCGTTTCATCAACCTCAATGATTGGTATGGTTTTGTCTGGTATAATTACAACTTCAATGTCTCTAGAAGCCAAATCAAAAAACTTGGCAGCCTTTCTTACTAAGTCATTAATATCGATAGCGGTAGGAACGCTAGATTCTGATTCAAATTCAGATATTATACCTTCTATACGCCTGTCTATCCATTCTATTTGCTCACTAACAATTCGCTCTTTTTCTCTATTACTTTTGCCACTATCATTCAACAGTTTTTGTAGGTTATAAGAGATGTCAATTAATTCATTCTTATATTCGTGAAGGAAGCTCTTTAAATTAGTGTCAAATCCTTGAGCATAAACCTTATTGTGGAATTCACGCTTTTCATTTTCTAATTCTATTCTTTCTTTAGATAACTCTTCTTTGTACTGAACTATGTATATAATCGCAGCCGTCAAAAATGATATGGTCCTCAAAAATGATTTATCGCTATCATAAAATTCACGCTTGTAGCCAGTGTAAACAGAGATAGTGCCAACAACATTACCTTCAATTGAAAGTGGTACACACGCATGAGATTTTAAGCTATTTTTTTCTATCCATGTTTTATTAAAATATGGTTTTTTGTAGTTTTCAATATCATTGATATACTCGGCAGTGTTGGTTTTAAATACCTGTCCTACAATGCCATCTACCACTTTTACTGGCTTATTGTCGCGTTCTCCACAAATATCATTTGTTGTAGATATTTTGACGATTTCTAATTCATTGTTTTTATTCTTGATACGCAAGATACAAACCTTATAAGGAGTCAGATCTGAAACCAGATCGTCGGCAATTGATTCTAGTATTTTTGTAAATTCATTTTGATTGAATTTATGCTCCGCTCCTAAAGATATAATTTCTTGAGTGATTTTATTATATTCTTCTAGATTTTTCCTTCTACCAAAATCTGATATGATCTTAGAAACAGTGGTGCTAATTAGCATTAACCAGGATAAATCTTCATTTTGGAATCCATTGCTGTCACTTTTATTTAACACTTCTAATGTACCAAAAGTTCTATTCAAGCCATTGAGAGGAACTGAAATACCGCACCTTAAATATCCTAAAGTATCCTGATATTCTTTGCCATACTTCATATCTGGAAAATCTCTCATAATATTATTAGAATATTGTGGTTCTCCATAAGTTGAATCCAATAAATCTAAGCCAGTAGGAGGTACTGCCTTTCCAGAAAAACTTTCGTCAGGTTTGTAAGTTTCGTCAGCCAGCCATGACGCAGGGAGAGGATTACCCTCTCTATCAACGCCATCAATACCAAAGCGTTTGAGGACACCATCCTTAGAAAAAAGAAAAATCGATGCCACTTGCACGTTTAATTTCTCGCGCACTTCTTGCAGTGCTACCTGTATGGCTTCTTCCTGACTCTTACAGCGGATGAGAGTCTTGCTGACTTGATTGAGACTGCGAAGCTGTATTAGTATCTGTTCTCTCTCCATAACCAGCGCCTCACTACTACTCTGTAAATGGCTACAATTTTAAATTCCGGATTTCGGATTGTCAGCGGTAACTTTACAAAAGTTTACGGTAGGGTTTCATCCATTATAACTTCGTCCATTGCATCACATAAACCGAAGAACCTGAATTGGGGTGATGGGGTGATGGGAAGTGTCGTGAAGTGAAGGCAAAAAGACAAACAGCCTCTACAATGATAAAAGGTGAGACCTCTAGGGAATGCAAAATAATTATAATGAAGCCAAGAGACCTAATTAAAGTCTTAATTGCTGACGATCAAGAGTTAACCTGTTTAGGACTCAAGATTTTAATTTCCCAGCAGCCGCATTGTCAGGTGGTGGGAATTGCGGTTAATGGTCAACAGGCGATCGACTTGGCGAAAAGTTGTCAACCAGATGTAATTATTTTAGATATACAGATGCCTGTCTTAAATGGACAGAGCGCCGCTATTCAGATCAAACAATTCGACCCTTATGTCCGCATTATCGCCTATAGTTCCTTGGCAAATCTTCTAATGGAAAAAAATAATCAAACTACAGCCTTTGATCTATACTGCCCTAAAGATATATCTTCCCAAGATCTGATCAAAGCGATCGATGACTTGGGAAAATTAGCACAATCGGACAAATCTCAATTCCGTCGGGTCGGATAGTTAACTAAGTTTTTCTTCAGGAAAAGTTGCTTGAAACTCATCGAGTAATTCATCCAACTCCTCAAGAGCTTGATTAACATCTAATCTCAGACCCCCAATGTCGGGTTTATCGCGCAATTGCAGTAAATAATCCCGTTTATTGGCCATTTGTTGCACTTTATCGATCAAGCTGGTTTTATCCATAATTCACCCTCTGGTACTGACTGCGATTATATATCAGTCAGCCCATATCAGTGAACAGTGATCGGTGAACAGTGAACAGCCAGTGATCACTGGTAACTAGATCTCCCGCAAAAATCAAAAATCTTCTCTTGGGTGAGCAGACAGTAAACTCCGAGACAGGAGGATAAAAAAAGACAAGAGACAAGCAACCTATCTATAAAAACCACAATTAGGTCAAATTTATCTGATATTTTCAATATTTTGAACCGATAGCAGCTCGATAACCTAACTTCTGTAGCAGATATACTGATAACTGATAACTGATAACTGATAACTGATAACTGATAACTGATAACTGATAACTGATAACTGATAACTGATAACTGATAACTGACTTTCCTATGTCCCCTCTCAATTCCCACCGCTCAGAAATAACTACCGTTGCCGATCCTATTTATCTGGAAATCTTTAAAAATCTCTATCAATTTATTGCCGAAGAAATGGGAATTACTCTGCAAAATACGGCAGCAAGTGTCAATATTAAAGAGCGCCTAGACTTCTCCTGTGCTATCTTTGATCAGGTGGGAAATTTAATTGCTAATGCTCCTCATATTCCTGTCCATTTAGGCTCTATGTCCGATAGTGTTAAAAGTTTAATTCAGGATAAAGGTGAGACGATTCGTCCAGGGAATGTTTATCTAGCTAATAATCCTTATAATGGCGGTACTCACCTGCCAGATGTCACCGTAATTAGTCCTATTTTTGACCGCCAAAATCAGGAAATATTATTTTATCTTGCCTCCCGGGGACATCAAGCCGATATCGGTGGAATTTCTCCCGGTTCTATGCCTCCTCACTCTGTCCATATTAGCGAAGAGGGAATTTTATTCGATAATTTTTTGCTGGTAGCGGCGGGTAAATTTCGGGAACAAGAATTAATTAATCACTTAACTAATAGTCCTTTTCCAGCACGCAATATCGCCCAAAATATTGCCGATTTTCAAGCACAAATAGCCGCTAATGCCAAGGGGGAAAGAGAATTACATAATATGGTTGATCGCTACGGATTAGCTATGGTTAAAGCCTATCAACAGTTTGTTCAAGATAATGCGGAATTAGCGGTTAGAAAAGCTATATCTGTCTTAAAAGATGGTGAATTTACCTATGATCTGGATAACGGTGCTGTCATCAAGGTCAGAATTAGCATAGATACTGATAATTGTCAAGCAACCATCGATTTTACTGGCACATCTGACCAGTTAAATAATAATTTTAATGCACCCTTGGCAGTGACAAGAGCGGCGGTTTTATACGTTTTTCGCACCCTTGTGGAGGAGGCAATTCCTTTAAATGCTGGCTGTTTCAAACCCCTCCATTTAATTATCCCTTCTGGCTGTTTTCTTAATCCCGTTTATCCAGCAGCCGTAGTAGCGGGAAATGTGGAAACTTCCCAAGCAATAGTTAATGCTTTATACGGTGCTTTAGGCATTCAAGCAGCCAGTCAAGGGACGATGAATAATTTCACTTTTGGCAATCAAGAATATCAATATTATGAGACTATTTGTGGCGGTTCCGGTGCGGGGGCAAATTTTGCGGGAACTGCTGCCGTACAAACCCAGATGACTAATTCCCGTCTCACCGATCCAGAAGTATTAGAAATGCGCTATCCTGTGTTAGTAGAAAGTTTTAGCATTCGCCCCGATAGTGGCGGCAAGGGACAATATTCTGGAGGTGATGGTGTGATGAGAAGGATTAAATTTCAAGAGACCATGACTGCTAATATTTTATCGGGTAATCGCCGGATTCCCCCCTTTGGACTAGCGGGAGGAAAAGCCGGTAAAATAGGACGTAATGCCGTCGAAAGAAACGATGGAACTATCGAAGAATTGCCCGGTACTGCGACTGTAGAAATGAACCCAGGTGATATTTTTATTATTGAAACCCCCGGCGGTGGTGGCTATGGAAATTGCTGAACGATAACTTTAATTTTAATTAAGTACCTAAGCAAAATTAATTACACATATCTAACTACCTTTTGCCTTTTGCCTTTTGCCTTTTGTCTATCCTAACCAAGAAGTTAATTTTGTCCTATTACTTATTAATTCATGACAATTATCTTAGCGATCGAAACCAGTTGCGATGAAACGGCCGTGGCTATTGTTAACAATAATCTGGTGTTGAGTAGTGTGGTTTCTTCTCAAATTGATCTCCATCGTCTCTATGGCGGTGTTGTGCCAGAAATGGCCTCTCGACAACACCTAGAAACCATTAATTTTTGTCTAGAAAAAGCTTGGCAAGAAACGGGGTTAACTTGGTCGGAAATTGATGGAATAGCCGCCACAGTTGCTCCCGGTTTAGTCGGTGCTTTAATGGTGGGAATGACGGCGGCCAAAACCCTGGCTATTGTCCACGATAAATCCTTTATCGGCATTCATCATCTCGAAGGTCATATCTATGCTTCCTATCTGGCTGAATCTGATCTTAAACCTCCTTTTTTATCTCTTTTAGTCTCTGGGGGTCATACCAGTTTAATCCATGTGCAGGCCTGCGGCAAATATCAACAATTAGGAACTACTAGAGATGATGCAGCCGGAGAAGCTTTTGATAAAGTGGCACGATTATTAAACTTAAGTTATCCGGGTGGTCCGATCATCGATCGCATGGCCAAAGATGGTAATCCCCAAGCTTTTCCCTTTCCTGAAGGTAAAATATCTTTACCAACCGGTGGTTTTCATGCCTACGATTCCAGTTTTAGCGGTTTAAAAACTGCTGTTTTGCGCTTAGTGGAGAAATTCGAGCCAGATAATTTACCTGTAGCTGATATAGCCGCTAGTTTTCAAGATACGGTAGCCAGAAGTTTAACCCGTCGGACAATCAATTGTGCCTTAGATTATGGCTTAAAAACTATTGCGATCGGGGGAGGAGTGGCGGCCAATAGTGCCTTAAGAAATCATCTAGAAACTGCCGCCAAAAATCATCATTTAACTGTCTATTTTCCGCCGCTTAAACTCTGTACCGATAACGCCGCTATGATTGCTCGCGCTGCTGTTGATCATTATGATCTTGGTCATTTTTCTGACCTTTCTATCGGTGTTCGTTCCCGTTTACCTTTAAGCGAAGTTATGCAATTATATAATACGTCAGATTCAGCCATCAGTATTCAGAATTGAGGAGATTGCTTTTATCTATTCTCCCCATCACCCCATCACCCCACCACCCCACTTCATAATTCATAATTCATAATTTATAATGTTTGGCTTTTTAAATCTCAATAAACCCCCCGATTGGACTTCTCACGATTGCGTGGCCAAAGTCCGCAAAATTCTTAAGACTAAACGAGTCGGCCATGGCGGAACTTTAGATCCTATGGCTACGGGAGTTTTACCGATCGCCGTTGGGGCTGCCACCCGATTACTGCCTTATTTACCCGAAAATAAGGCTTATCGGGCAAAAATCCAGTTAGGACTCAGCACCGATACCGATGATATTACGGGAAAAGCGATCGCTACTTGTCCCTGTGCCGATTTAACTTTAGAGGCAGTTAAGCCCCATTTAGCGGAATTTATTGGCAATATTGCCCAGATTCCGCCGATGTATAGTGCTATTCACAAGGATGGTCGCCGTCTCTACGAATTGGCTCGCAAAGGGGAAATAATCGCAGTGGAGCCTCGTCAGGTCAAAATTGACCAAATTACGGTTTTAGGCTGGTTAGAGGGCGAATTTCCGCAAATAGAGCTAGATATTCACTGTGGATCGGGGACTTATATTCGTTCCCTGGCCAGAGATTTGGGCAAGGTGTTAGCTGTGGGTGGCACTTTAGCCGGTTTAACTCGCACGGAAAGCTGTGGTTTTCAATTAGCCGATAGTATTAATCTCGAAGCTTTAATGGCTAATTCTGAGGGTTTAATTTCGCCTCGCATTGCCTTGGCACATCTAGACTGGATTTCTTTCACACCAGAGAGAGTTATCGATTGGTTTCACGGCAGAAAAATTAATCTCACCGATACAAATGTTATCATCGGTTCTCTGGTTGCCGTGGAGTCTTTAGAGGCTCAATTTCTCGGCATTGGTGAGATAGTTGTTATAGAAGATGAATACTGCCTACAGCCTAAAATAGTTATTCAGCAATAGGGTTAATAATTAGGGTCTGCTGAAAAAGTTTTTCGTGGGGACAGGGTGTGGGGTGTGGGGTGTGGGGTGTGGGGAGAATAAATAAAATAATCTCCTATCTCCTGACGACCGACGACCGACGACCGACTCCTAACCCTAACAACAATTTTTGATTTTTACAAGAGGTCTAGTATAAACCCACTGATTATGATTTTTTTTGGCCACGATTTTTTTAGAAGCGACCAAAGATTTTAGACAAAGATTGAGCATAGAAACGGGACGATTTAAGCGTTGGCTCAATTCTTGAACTGTGATTCCTTGGGGATAAACTTGCATAAGTTCAAAAATTTGTGCGCTAGTATTTAATCCTTTTGTCGGACTAATAATCTTGATAGCCAAGGCTAGTAATCGGGAGAAACAACAGGCCATTAGACCCTTGTTTGTCGCTGCTTTGTTCCGATCAATCTAGCCCTTTTTTCGAGAAGTTATCAGGGTTTAAAATGCTAATAAAAACTCGACGAAAATAGAGATTAATTTGTTCCCATAATCTCTTGAATAGCAGATAAAAGGCGATCAATCTCCCCATCAGTGCCGATGGAAATCCGCACATAATTCTGAATGCGAGGATGTTTAAAGTATCGCACTAATATCTGACGCTCTTTGAGTTGATTATATAATTCACTGGCGCTAATCTGGGGGGGAGAAGCGAGGATAAAATTAGCTTCCGAGTCAAAAACAATAAATCCCAACTCGCGCAAAGAAGTAATTAAACGGCTGCGGGTTTGACAGACTTTTTGCCAAACTTCCTCAAAATAATTATGGTGTTTTAAAGCTGCTGTGGCTAAAGTTTGAGCGATGCGATCTAAATTATAGGAATCACGCACCTTATCCATCTGTTCGATAATTGCCCTCGAAGCAAAACCGAAACCGACTCTTAACCCCGCTAAACTATAACTTTTCGACATGGTGCGACTAATGATGACATTATCGTAACGGGAGAGAAAATCGAGATGATTGTCATCACTAAAATCCACATAAGCTTCATCAATTAATACCAATCCCGACGCATTAGCACAGGTTGCTTCTAAATAGTCGCGCTTAAGATGTTTACCTAGGGGAGGATTAGGAGAAGCGAGAAAAATTAATTTCGCTTCCGGACAAATAATCGGCCCTGCTAATTCAAATTGATCATTAGTGGTAAATTCGATAATATTTGCCCCGTGTACCCGGGCAATTGTCTCGTAAAGGGAATAGGTTAAATCCAAAAAAGCGACGCTTTCGCCAGGGTTAACAAAAGTTCGCAGGGCGATATTAAGGATATCATCGGAGCCATTACCTGCGATTATCTGATCAGCTGTTATGCCGTATAATTCCGCCGCCGTTTGCCGTAACTCTTTTGAGATAGGATCGGGATAGAGTCGGACTTTCTCTAATTGCTCTTGCAGGTGGGCAAAAATTTCCGCCGGTGGGGGATAGGGATTCTCATTGGTGTTAAGTTTGGTAAATCCCGCAGTTTGGGGCTGTTCTCCCGGAGTGTAAGCGGGGGTTTGACGAACACAATCGCGTGTAGGTAGCATGAACTCTCTGGGGCGGCAATTTTTAGCAAGCTTTTTATTATAGCTGATTATCAGGGGTTGAAATAGGTTCAACCCCAATGGTAAAACTAATTAAGGTTGGCTGAATAAATCTAAAAACCCTGTTGGGTAAGACTTTTAGACTTTTTGTCAATCAAAAAGTACCAGCCATGGGAGTGATGGGGGGGAAAATTCAGGGACTTTTTCCCTGAAAATTAGGTAATTGACCCCCTCAAAATCGGTAAAACCCTACACCCCACACCCTACACCCCACACCCTACCCCCACCGAAAAACTTTTTGCCGCAAACCCTAATTAAGGTTCTACCCAACGGCCATCGGCTTTAATTAAATTAATCAACTCGCTTACACCTTCACTTTCGGGGACCCGTTTAATTTCCTCGCGACCGCGATAAAGGGCAATATAACCGGCCTGTTTCCCCACATAACCATAGTCTGCGTCGGCCATTTCTCCCGGTCCATTGACAATACAACCCATAACGGCGATATCGAGTCCGGTCAGGTGTTTAGTCGCCTCGCGCACTTGCTGCAGAACATCTTCTAAATTAAAAAGAGTGCGACCACAGGAAGGACAGGCAACGTATTCGACCATGGTTTTCCGCAGTCCCAGGGCCTGGAGAATACTGTAACAGACGGGAATTTCCTTTTCGGGAGCTTCCGTCAGAGAAACGCGAATCGTATCACCAATACCGTCCGCTAAGAGAGTGGCAATCCCGGCAGTGGATTTAATTCGTCCGTATTCCCCATCTCCTGCTTCAGTAACACCCAAATGCAGGGGATAATCCATACCTAACTCGTCCATGCGCTTAACCATGAGACGATAGGCGGCTACCATAACCGGCACGCGGGAAGCTTTCAGGGAAATGACCAGATTGCGAAAATCGAGGGATTCGCAGATGCGGATAAATTCTAAAGCCGACTGTACCATTCCTTCGGGGGTGTCGCCGTAGGTAAAGAGCATTCTTTCGGCCAGAGAACCGTGGTTAACGCCGATTCGCATCGCTTTATCTTGATCTCGCAGGGAAATCACTAAAGGTTTCAGTGTTTCGGCTATTTTTTCGCCAATCTCATCAAATTCTGCTTGACTATACTCGCTGCGGTCGGCTTTCGGTTTCTCGAAAACGTACAAACCGGGGTTAATCCGCACTTTATCGACGTGCTTGGCCACTTCTAGGGCGATTTTCATGCCGTTGTGATGTACATCGGCTACTAACGGCACGGGTTGATAGGTGGCGAGCAGTTTTTCCCTAATTTTAGCTAAAGCGGCAGCGTGAGCCAGACTCGGCACGGTGACGCGGACAATTTCACAGCCGATTTCATGGAGGCGACGGATACCGGCCACGGAACCATCTATATCAAGGGTATCCTCGTTAATCATCGACTGCACGACCACGGGATGACCACCACCGATGGTAACGCTACCTACCCGGACGGGACGGGTTTTGCGCCGGTGAATCGTGGTGTCGAATTCGGAGGCAGTTGCGGGGGGGTTGAGCGTCGATTCCAAGGTTTGCATAGGACTATCACCAACAATCACTCTCCCTATTCTCTCAAAGAACAGGAACAGATTCTAGCCACTCTAATAAAATTGGGTTAAAACGGTCAGGACATTCATCCTGTAAACAATGACCGGCCCGGTCAAATTCTACATATTTAATCCTAGGATTAAGGGAGACAAAACCCTGGGCTAACTGGACGGGAACCATCCGATCTTGTTTGCCCCAACACAATAAAATCGGGATTTCTAAGCGTGGTAAAATTAACTTTGCTGGTGGACAATATTCGGGATGATTAACAGCTTGTGCTAGGGAAATAAAGGCCTCGGCTGCCCCCTCATCTAGGGTTGGGGCGGCGATAATTTGTACTAATTCCTCGCTGACTGCTTTCTTGTCTTCGTAGGCGATTCCTGTCCACTTTTTCAAGACTTGCGGACGACGCAGATAGTAAAAAATCGGTTTTAATAGCCAAGGAGAGGTGAAAAATTTTTCGATGGGAGTGACGATATTTAATAACCAATTGGCGATCATTTCCCGCCGACGGCTGACATCGGGTAAACTGAGCATAACTAATCCTGCTACCATTTCTGGGTATTTACCCCCTAGGGCCATACTAACTAAAGAACCGATCGAATTTCCCACTAATACCACAGGTCTATTAATAAAAGTTTGCCAGAAATCGTGTATCTGTTCCACCCAGAGATTAACGGTATAGGGAACCTGCACTTTGCGCGAACCACCGAAACCTAATAAATCTACTGCGTAAACTCGATGATTTTGGCTGAGGATAGGAATATTATGTCGCCAATGTTCGATCGCCGCTCCAAATCCATGCAGTAAAATTAAAGGGGGATTATCGGCATCTTGGGTTTTTTTTGCCGGCATAAAACTATAACGAATTTGCCAACCGCGCCACACCCAATCCCGTTGATAACCGATGCGTTCTGTCCAAGCTGGTGAAGTTGTCACTTAAGTCAAACAATTAAGAGGTTTTCAGGAAATATTACCCTAGTTTTATTATACTGGTTTCCCCGTCCCTAACCCACAACCGAATAACATTTTTGTACTACTTTTCCCAAATATATTTAGAGCTTGCTGAATAAATCTAAAAACCTTGTTGGATAAGACTTTTAGACCTTTTTGAAATCCAAAAGTGCCTCGTCTGGGAGTGTTCAGGGGGAAAATTCCGGGACTTTTTCCCTGAAAATTAGGTAATTGAGCAGATGAAAATCGGTAAAACCCTACACCCCACACCCCACACCCCACACCCTACCCCCACCGAAAAACTTTTTCAGCAGCCCCTATTTAAATCTAGGGTTGATCTAGCCTATGCTAAAAAGAGGGGGATTAAAATCGCTCCTAGACTTTAATTGCAAATTTAGGATACTGCACAGATGGGCAATCTATTTGATGATGTCAGTCGCTTTCTTGAAACCCAACTGGAAGAATTTCTCAAAAGTCATCCCCAATTAGAATTACAGGCGCTGGTGGAACAACTGCGCGAACAGGAGCGCGATACTGCTAAACTGATTAGCGCCCTAGAAAATGAGCGTCAACGTCTCGAACAGCAAATTTTGGCCACTGCCCAAGATATCCAAACTTGGCACGCTAGAATTGATAAGGCTAAGGCCGCTGGACGGCAGGACTTGGCTAAGGCTGCCAGTGAACGCGAGGCGGCCCTATTTCGTCAGGGTAATCAACTTTGGGGACGGATGGAAGGAGTGAAAAAACGTCTGAGTCAATCCCAAGAGTTACTGCAACAGGTCCAACAACGTCGTCAAGAAGTGCAAATTAAAGCCGAAAAAGCCCCTAAAAATCAGTCCCGTGACTGGGAAACCACTTTTTGGGATCAACCCCAAGAATCGGACTATCAGCGCTCGAACTACGATAATCTCGATCTAAAATTTAAAGAATGGGAAATGGAAGAAGAATTGAAAAAATTAAAGCGAGAAATGGGACGATAATTTTTCAGTGAACAGTGAACAGTAAACAGTAAACTGATAACTCACATCTGATAACTGATCACTGATAACTGATAACTGATCACTGATAACTGATCACTGAAATCCCCAAAACCCAACACCTAAAAAATTCCCCAGAATTGTTCCTCTTAGAAAACGATGGCATCTCAAGCACAAAATCCTGAAAATCAACCCTCCTCTACCCTCGAAGAAATCCGGGCTGCTCGTTTAGAAAAAGTGGCAGGATTGCAAAAAGCTGGCTTAAATCCCTACGCTTACCAGTGGAAATCTACCGCTCACGCTCAAAAATTACAAGAGCAGTACGCTGACTTAGCACCGGGGGAAGAAATTAGCACCGAAGTAGCAATTGCTGGTCGGATTATTGCCCGAAGAATTATGGGTAAACTAGCCTTTTTTAACCTGCAAGATGAAACGGGAACGATTCAATTATACCTCGATAAAAAACGCATTAGTGAAACCATGGTCGCCGTGCCGAATGCCTTTAACACGGTGATTAAATTAACCGATACGGGCGATATTTTAGGAGCAAAAGGCACAATTAAACGCACAGAACGCGGCGAATTATCTATCTATGTAAACCAGTACGAAATTCTCACCAAATCCCTTTTACCTCTCCCGGATAAATGGCACGGTTTAACCGATGTAGAAAAGCGTTATCGACAAAGATATGTGGATTTAATTGTTAATCCTGAAGTGCGACAAACTTTTCGCCGTCGCGCCCAAATTACCGCCGCTATTCGCAGATATTTAGACCAAGAAGGTTTTATTGAAATTGAAACTCCCGTGCTACAAAGTGAAGCGGGAGGAGCCGATGCTAGACCGTTTATCACCTATCATAATACGCTGGAGATGGAGTTATATCTCCGCATTGCCACCGAATTACATCTAAAAAGATTAATAGTGGGTGGTTTTGAAAAAGTCTTCGAGTTAGGCAGAATTTTTCGCAATGAAGGGGTTTCTACTAAACACAACCCCGAGTTTACTTCCATCGAAATCTATCAGGCCTACGCCGATTATTATGACATGATGGAGTTAACCGAAAACATTATTGTTAATGCCGCACAAGATGTTTTAGGTACGCTAAAAATCACCTATCAAGACAGGGAAATTGACCTAACTCCCCCTTGGCGACGAGTGACTATGCACGAATTAGTCCAAGAAATAACTGGGGTTGACTTGAATAGTTTTGATGATTTCGATTCGGCTCGTATTGCCGCAGAAAATGCCGGCATTGGCGTTCCAGAGGACTGTAAAACCATCGGTAAGCTCTTAAATGAAGCTTTTGAACAAAAAGTCGAAGAAACCCTAATACAGCCCACTTTTGTGCTAGATTTCCCCGTGGAAATTTCGCCCTTAGCTAAACCCCATCGCTCAAAAACTGACCTCGTAGAAAGATTTGAATTATATGTGGTTGGACGGGAATTAGCTAATAGTTTTTCTGAGTTAACCGATCCCATCGATCAACGGCAAAGATTAGAAGCACAGGCACTCAAAAAAGCGGCTGGAGATTTGGAGGCCCAAGGCGTTGATGAGGACTTTTTAACCGCTTTAGAATACGGAATGCCCCCCACGGGAGGCTTAGGAATTGGCATCGATCGCCTGATCATGTTATTAACCGATTCTGCCAGTATTCGCGATGTGATTGCTTTCCCCTTATTAAAAAGTCAAAGTACAGCGATTAAATCTTTTGACTACGATGAGGACAAAAAAATTCTGAAAGTAGAATTTAATCACGGTGGTATCTATCTTTATCATGATCTACCTTTGGCAGTATATAAAGACTTTCAGTCTGCACCATCGAAAGGACAGTTTTTTGTCGGACAGATTCGCGATAAATACAGTTTTGATAAGGAATTGTAAAAGTTAGGGTCACTTCAGTTATCAGTTATCAGTTATCAGTTATCAGTTATCAGTCATAATTCATAATTCATAATTCATAATTCATAATTCCTTTTTACCTTTGACTTCCTGCCAAGTGTTACCGACTCCCTGTAAAACCCCGCGAATTACTAACCCAATACCGCGACCGATAACTTGGATAAGAATATAGACTACTCCCTTACCCACCACCCGAAAAAAAGCGCGTAAACGCGGAGATAAAGAGTCTCTTAATTCTAAGGCGATCGAAACTAACCAAGCTATACCTGTTAAACTATTTAATTCTTCCTGTCGGGGGGAATAAATGGCTAGAGATTTGATTTGTCCCTCGCTATAGTGAAATAATTGATATTGACTTTCAAAGATATCTTTAGGTTCTTGCCAATATTGTTGCCGTCGGTATTTCCAAGATAATTCATTGCGGATTTTAGCTAATTTTCTGGCGATGAGAAATTCTGAACGGTAAAGTTTTTGTTTAACTCTTTCGTATTCCGAGAAGTTATTGAGAATAATTACTGTCACTGCATTGGCAAGATTATGAATGATATTTTGCAGGAGAATTTCGGCTCTGGCGATGGTTTCAGGAGCATTAGCCCGGTATTCTACTCCGTCAATAGTTAAACTATTTTCGTACAATAAATAGGAAAATAAGTCAAGAGTAAAAGGAATTTTATTGAGTATTTCTGTTTGAATTGCCTCTCTTTCTTCCAGAATAATTTCGTTAAGCCTACTTTTACTAATTTCCTCATAAACCGAGGCATTAATTTCTAAAAATTTACGGGTAACTTTCTCCCAGATATCGTAAATAATCAGATTTAAGCGACTGGTTAATTCCCCGCTACTAATCTGTAAATATCTCATCTCATCGACATTTTTACGAATTTCATCGAGAACTAAATATAATAATTCCCGTTGCCGATTATCCTGTAAAACATCAATTTCAAAACTAATCTTGGTTCTATTAATTAAAGGCGATCGAATAACTGCTAAAGTCGATTCAAAAACCGCCGAAACACAGAGGGGACGCTCGCGGCTTAAAATTGGTAATTCCCGATCGATATTGTTAATTATTACCGGGGGTGTCGCTGAAGCTGAATTGTAATAGCTACCTTCGAGGGGAATTAGTTTTCTCACTAGCCATAGAGCCGCTAAAAGTTCTCGTTTTCTCCCCTGCCAGTAAAAGCGATCAAAGCCGGATAAAGACTGTTGATTGAGGTGGAGATCAATTAAATGTAATTCACTTTCGATGCGATTTAATCCCGTTTTGCCCGCAGTGATTAACCAATGACTAGGAGCTAAACTTGCACGGGTAGCAATGGTGAGAGCAGAAGGGGCAACATCCGGGGATTCATCTCGGGAAATTTGCCCTAAAATAGTGATAAATTGCTCTAGGTTTGTGCCTTTGGGAATATAACCAGCGATGCCTAATTCTCTGGCGATTAGTTGCTGTCGGGAATCGAGAGGAAAGGTTAATAAAACAATTTTACTTTCGGGATAGCGAGAGTGGAGAATTTCACAGTAAGACCAATCAAAGAGAGGATCAATAATAATAATTTCGGGGGAGGGATTCAGAGTCAAAGCGAAAATTGTTTCTAAATCCCCTTCGGTGACGATACTAATATTTTCTATCTGCGACAAGGCCTGCACCAGACCCAAGCGGAAAATCGGGTCATTATCGATGATAATTAGGGTGAGAGGGCGATCGATCACAAGAGTTGCAGCCTGTCAACGGATACTATTCACAGGGTCAATTATACAGTGATCCGGCTCATTTGTTTTGTTTATAGCCATAGAAATCGATGCGATAATCGGTAATTTTTACCCCCGTCGATGCCTCGATCTGTTTAATTAATTCCGGGGGAAGTTGGATATGCACATCGATGATTTCTTGGCTGTCCAGACAATTGACGTGACTGTGGGAATCGCTGATGTTGCCGTAGAGTCTGCCGTCCCAGCGTTCCACAGATTCGATAATGCCTTGACCCGATAGAGCCTCTAGGTTTTGGTACACTGAGGTATGACCGATGTTTTTTCCTTGCAGATTGAGACGATCATAAATTTCTCGCGCTGATAGGTGTTCCTGCGCTTGCCACAGCAATTCTAAAATATAGCGACGCTGACGACTAACCCGCATTCCTAAAGTTTGACACCTTTCGATCGCATCTTCTAAACACCGGATCGGTTTTTGTTTTACCTCCACATTGTCCATAGTTGTTTCCCTTGACCTCCGCCCTAATACATACTCATTACCAGTTTAGCTTAGTCTTTCGATCGATGTCCACATTGCCCCAGTTTTTAGCCAATCCTCTGGAAAAATATTTTGGTCGTCTTTAGACTTAGGGGGTACATTAATTTATTTCCAAGGCCATGGCCACCAAATCGCCAAAATTATTCGAGTCATTGCGGTCTATGACCGCAATGACTGTCACTACTGTTAGCCTCACTTTAGCCGCTGCTTCTAGTGCTAGTGCCGCCACAGTGTTCGGTTTCCAAAGTCCCTACGCTCCCATTAATTGGACATTGACCAATAGTGATGCCGACGGGTTCGTCGATACCACCGGCGCTCCTGCTTCCATTAGCCTGACTGGGGGGGACAATGATTCTGACGATCCTGGAACCACAGACTACACCACCACTGCGGCTGCGGCTGGGACGGTGACGTTTGATTGGAACTATTCGACTGCGAATGGTAGTGCTTTCTGGGATCCCTTCGGATATCTGCTCAACGGCAGCTTCACCCAAGTAACTAATGATGGGGGAGGTGTTGTCCAAAACGGGACATCGACGTTTAACGTCCTAGCTGGCGACAGCTTCGGTTTCCGTATTTTCACTGTGGACAACATTTTTGGACGGGCTAGTGTGACGATTTCTAACTTTTCTGCCCCGATTCCCGAACCGTCAACTGTGCTGAGTTTGCTGGTGCTAGGAGGCTTAGGCGCTGGACTGAAGTACCTTAAGCGGAATTGATATCCCAAAAAACAGGGGACTAGGAGTTGACCTCTCCTCCTAGTTCCCAACTTGATTAGCTGTTGACTGTCTGCGAGTGCCAGAGTTTGGAGCGGGGAGAGTTACACAATTCTGGCTTTAAGTCAATAGCCTTTACAAAACTTCAAAAATTGCAACATAAAAAAATTTCATCACTGGCGGCTTTTTTTGGGCAAGAGGATCAATGTAGTCCCCTGATTGTCTCGGTTTTCCGTTGATTTGAGGCTTAACGGTTAAACTAAGCCCACAGCATACCATGATTATACCAGATTAATAAATGTAGGCAACCCCGATTTACAGCCAAATTTTGGCAAATTCGGGAAAAACACTCTCCTTGTAACTTACTTGTTACATTTAACTAATCGCCTAAAGTATTTAAATATTTTAATTTTTTATCTTAAATTTATAATTTTTACTTATTTTTGAAGACTGATTAACTAGGGTTGGGCAAAAAAGCTTGTAAGCTCTATTTAAGGTCAGTCGAATCGGTTAGTATCGGGAGACAGATGTGACTTGTATAGTTTCCCAGTTTTTGAGATTTGAAGACTTTTTAGCAGCATTTTGAATTATCAGCCATAGAAATCTTCGTCAAGAATTTGTTCTAAGGAAAAAGGGCAGTCTAGGGGATAGGCTTCCTCTGGAGGAATCGCAATGCCAAAGTCAGCCAATTTACTTTCCTTGATGGCAATTTTACGACCTTTAGGATAGGTTTTATCGATGGCGATTGCTAGATGAGATTTCAAAGAAGGGGTGTTTTCTAGTAAGGCGATAACTCGTTCTCTGTGTTCGACAATGGAGCTATACCAGCTAGATTTTATGCTTTCAGGGGCGGAGGATTGTACTTGTAATTTCAGTAAATGAGCCAGCAAAATCATTAAATTTCCTTCCAAGGCATTTTTATCTGATTTACCCAATTCTTTCAACTCCTCAACCAAATGAGATACATCTAATGCCTGAAAATCTCCTTGTTCCAACTGACCTATTGTTGTGATCAGCCATAATTGAAAATCTTGTTCATAGAGTTCTGATTTAGTTATCATAATTGCTTCGATAATAGTTAATCTAGATTGAATCATACTCTATTTTGCAGATTTCGGATGTTTCTAGCGGTAAATGTTAAGTTTTATTACAGGATTTAACATTTGCACCTATTCCCTATTCCCTTATCCTTAGGATAAGCTGTTAAAATACATCTTAGCTTAAGGACTAGAGAATATTATGAGACTAGAAAGAGAAGATTTTGATTGGGCGGTACAACAAAACCTAATTACTGCCAGCCAAGCTGAAAATTTATGGACAGCTTTTTTATCCCGTTATCCCCAAGAAGATGAAGTTAATCGCCCTCGTTTTAATTTTGCCAATGTGGCCTATTATTTTGGGGCATTAATTGTCATCTCCGCCCTAGGGTGGTTTATGAACGAAGCTTGGGAGAGTTTCGGCGGTGCGGGCCTATTTTTTATCGCCCTGTTTTATGCAATTTGTTTTATTTTTACGGGAAAAAATCTCTATTTTCAGCAAAACCTCAAAATCCCCGGCGGCCTTTTATTCACTATGGCAGTGGCAATGACTCCCTTAGCAATCTACGGTTTACAACGCTGGACAGGATACTGGCAAGCTGGATATCCGGGCATCTATCGAGATTTCCATATATGGATTAAAGGTAGTTGGTTTTTAATGGAATTAGGCACGATTATCGCAGGATTAATAACTTTAAGATTTGTTAAATTTTCCTTTTTAACTGCACCGATCGCTTTTAGTCTGTGGTATATGTCAATGGACTTAACCTCTTTACTATTTGGAGAGAACGAATATACATGGAGACTGCGACTGTGGGTATCCTTTTGGTTTGGAATTGCCTGTTTAATAACGGCCTATTTAATTGATGTACGTCAGCGTCGCAGTCGGGGAGATTTTGCTTTTTGGCTATACCTATTCGGATTGATTATGTTTTGGTTTAGTCTATCTCTTCTCATCGAGGATAATGAAGCGCAACGATTTTTGTACTGTCTAACTAACTTGGGATTGATGTTATTATCAGTCCTGCTAAAAAGAAGATTATTTGTGGTTTTTGGAGGTATTGGAGTATTTGCCTATCTTTCCTATCTCTCCTATCGTCTCTTTGCCGATTCAATTTTCTTTCCCTTTGCCCTAACCGTCCTAGGACTTGCTATTATCTATATGGGAGTTTTGTATCAGCGTCATTACCCAACCCTGGCTAGATTTATCGAAAGTTATATCCCTCTCGAATGGCGCAATTTATTACCCAAAGATAGATAATTAGGAGAAATGGTTTTTCAGTGATCAGTAAACAGTAATCAGTAAACAGTGAACTGAAAACTCATATATGATCACTGATCACTGATAACTCACATCTGATAACTGATCACTGATAACTGATAATCTTCCTTCTATGCGAATACTTATCGTTGACGATGAAAAAGAATTAACCGAACCCTTAGAACAAATTCTTGCTCAAGAAGGCTATGACGTTGATATTGCCAATAATGGTCGGACGGGTTTAGAATTGGCCCAACAGAATAATTATGACCTCTTAATTCTCGATTGGATGTTACCCCAGCAATCGGGATTACAAATCTGTCAATATTTACGCAATCAAGGGGACACCACTCCCGTTTTGTTTCTAACCGCTAAGGATACCATAGACGATCGAGTGGCGGGATTAGATGCCGGTGCTGATGATTATTTAGTCAAACCCTTTCAACTGCGAGAATTATTAGCGAGAGTCCGCGCTTTATTGCGTCGTTCTCCCAACTTTGAAGCTAGTAATAGCAGTAAATTAAAATGTGCTGATTTAGAACTCGATAGCGAAAATCAAGTAGCCTATCGTCACGGTCGCACGATTAGTTTATCAGCAAAAGAAGTACAATTATTGACTTTATTTATGACCCATCCGGGGCAACTTCTCACCCATGAACAAATTTATCAGCATCTCTGGTCAGAAGGAGAGCAACCTAATAGTAATGTGGTTCCTGCCCTGATGCGCTTGCTGCGTCGTAAAATCGAAGCGGCCGGGGAAACATCTCTAATTAATACTGTCTATGGGAAAGGCTACCGTTTCGGGGAAAATTAGGGAATGCTGAAAGATAATAAGAATAAGTAGCTGGTTATAATGAAATTAAAAATGGATTTTAGGTTCGATCCCCCCTGCCCCCCTTGATAAGGGGGTGTCTGATAATTTTTAACGCCTACCTACTTAGCAACTGATTACTGATTACTGATTACTGATTACTGATTACTGATTACTGATTACTGATTACTGATATATGTTATCCTGCCTACAAATTGAAAATTTTACCCTCATCGATCGCTTAGAATTAACTTTCGGCAGCGGATTAAATGTACTGACCGGTGAGACGGGGGCAGGAAAATCGATTATATTAGATGCGATCGATATTGTTCTCGGTGGTAAAGTCAATCATCGCGTCATCCGTCAGGGCAGCCAACAATCAACCCTAGAAGCGACTTTTTCTCTGACTCCAGAATTAATTGCTTGGCTAGAAAGTCAGGAAATTGACCTATTAGACGATAATACTCTGACAATCAGCAGGGAATTAGTGATTACTAATAATTCCTTGCGTTCTCGTTCTCGGATTAACGGAGTTATCGCTAATCGCCAACAAATGGCGCAAATAAGAGATTTTTTGGTAGAAATCACCGCTCAAGGTCAAACAGTTCAGTTAATGGACGCTAATCGACAGAGGGAATTATTAGATCTCTACGGGGGTGAATCGCTGCTGCGGCAGCGGGAAAAAGTAGCGACAGCCTACCTTAACTGGCAAGAAAGCAAGAATAGTTTAAATAATAGGTTGCAATCGGAACAAAATCGCCTACAGAGGTTAGATTTACTAGAATATCAACTAAAAGAACTAGAATCAGCTAATTTAACTGACGCTAACGAGTTGGAACAGTTGGAACAGGAAAGAAACCGACTCTCCCACGGTGTCGATTTGCAAAATTCCAGCTATCAAGTCTATCAACTCCTCTACCAAAACGATCGCGATCAACCCGCTGTCGCTGATTTGTTAGGAAAAGCTGAAAATATCTTGACAAATATGATGATTTATGATAGCAGTTTAGAGCCAATTTTAGAGATGGTGCGATCGGCATTAAATCAGGTGGTGGAAGCGGGACAGGAAATCAACGTTTATGGGGATAGTCTAGAGGCAGATCCCGAGAGATTGAACGAGATAGAAGAGAGAATTGTCCAACTTAAGCGCATTTGTCGCAAGTATGGCCCAAGTTTAGCCGAAGCGATCGATTATTATCAGAAATTACAGCAGGAATTAGCGGAGTTGACAGGAGAAGGACAATCGATTGAGGAATTAGAAAAAATTTGTCAGCAACAGGAAAACATCTATCGAGAAACTAGCACCCAGTTGACCTTTTTGCGACAAGAAACCGCTAGTCAACTAGAAAAACAATTGGTACAGGAATTAAAACCTTTAGCCATGGAAAAGGTGATTTTTGTCTGTCGGATTACCCCGGGTAATCCTAGCAGTCTGGGAGTCGATCAAGTGGTATTTTATTTTAGTCCCAATCCGGGGGAAAAAATCCAACCTTTATCCAGTACTGCTTCCGGAGGAGAAATGAGTCGTTTTCTCCTAGCGTTAAAGTCCTGTTTTTCCCAATCCCAATCGGCAGCGGCAACCCTAATTTTTGATGAAATCGATGCGGGAGTATCGGGAAAAGTTGCCCAGGCAATTGCCGATAAATTAGATCAATTAGGTCAACAATATCAAGTTTTGTGCGTTACTCATCAACCCTTAGTGGCTGCTTTAGCTGATCACCATTTTCGAGTTTATAAACAAATGATTGCCGAAGATAATTCCACTAATCTCTCGGAAATTCGCACGGTTGTCCGGGTTAATTCTCTCGATAATCGTCAGACGAGAAGGGAAGAATTGGCACAATTAACGGGAGGAAATTCGGCAGCGGATGCTCTCGCTTTTGCCGAGTCTTTATTGGATAAAGCGGCTGCCAAAAAACAGCAGGATTTAACCTTGAAATTGACTGATTAACCAACGTCCTACCTGACTTTGATCTCTGGTGCGTGCCTGTTGTAAAGCTGACTCTAAAACCGAGAGTTTTAAATTAGGTAAAACCTTTGATGTATCAATTCTTTTGCTACCTCGATCGATGATTTCAAAAGCGAATATTTGGGGATAATCTACCTGAACACTCCAGTATTCACTCACTCCTAATTCTTCATAGAGTAATCTTTTATTGCCTAGGTCATCATTGAGGGTAGATTTTGAGATTTCAATGACTAAATCTGGTGGAGGATACTGATTTAAATCAATCAGCGAAGTACCGTAGGGAATCAGATTAGCTTTGTCGGCAAAATAATAAGATATATCTGGTTGAACTTCTCGATAACCCGACTTGCGAAAACTGCAATTATCTTTGGCATTAAAGGCCAGATTTTTTAGGGTAGCATAGAGACTAACAGCGAAGATCAAAATAGCATGATCGCTGGCATGATCGTTACCAATAGGAGTCATTTCTAATCGATAATAGCCATTGTAATAATAACTTTTTCCTTTATTTTCTGGTAAGTTTTTAATTGCTTCTAAGTATTCTTCCCAACTAGCTTTAATCCATAAATCTGTCGAGATAGTAGTTTCTAGCTGTTGCATAATCTTAGCCTCGATTTTATTGGGTTAACCTTGAAATTGAGTGATTAACCAACGTCCCACCTGACTTTGATCCTTGCTGCGTGCCTGTTGTAAAGCTGACTCTAAAACCGCAAGTTTTAAATTAGGTAAAACCTTTGATATATCAATTCTTTTGCTACCTCGATCGATTATTTCAAAAGCAAATATTTGGGGATCATCTACCTTAACACTCCAGTATTCACTAACCCCTAATTCTTCGTAGAGTAAGCGTTTATTACCTAAGTCATCATTGAGGGTAGATTTTGAGATTTCAATGACTAAATCTGGTGGGGGATACTGATTTAAATCAATAATCGAAGTCCCATTTGGTATCAGATTCGCTTTCTCTCCTAGATAGTAAGATATATCCGGCTGCACTTCTCTAATTCCTCTTTTGCGATAGGAACAAGTAGGGAGTCCTTGAAAAGGAATTTCTTTGAGGATAGCGTAGAGACTCACCCCCAAAAAGACAACGTGATGATCTCTAGCGTGTTCAAATCCAATAGGAGTCATTTCTAATCGATAATAGCCATTGTAATAATAACTTTTTCCTTGATTTTCTGGGAAGTTGTTAATTGCTGCTAGGTATTCTTCCCAACTAGCTTTAATCCATGAGTCAGTTATCCCCCTAGTTTCTAGCTGTTGCATAGTTATCCGATCCCGCTTTGAACTTTTTCTGTAATTATAGCAACTATTGCTCAAATTAGAAACTAGAGACCGAGGGGTACATCTCAATTTGGTCGAAATATCTAGATGACATTTTGGGCGCACGCAGTGCGCCCCTACCATTGGCGCAATAATATATTTATTGTAGGGGCGAATTGCCTTCGCCCTCTTTGAATAACTTCTGCTGCTCATCATAAGTGAGAGAACGTCTCAAATATGAGATGCGCTAGGACTGAGCAAGTATAATGATAGATAGGTAGGTGTTAAAAACTGTCAGACACCCCCCTTATTAAGGGTGGATTAAGGGGGTATCAAAGGCAAAATCTATCTTCAATTTAATTAGAACCACTGACTTAGAATAGATTAATTGAGTAAAAATTAGCCCAATTATGGACACAACTTATGATTATATAATTATCGGTGGTGGTATCACCGGTTCCGCCTTAAGCTATGAACTAGCTAACCTAGGCAGTCGAGTCCTCTTATTAGAAAAAGAAACCCATCCCCTCAACGCCACTTTCTACAGTTACGGGGGTTTAGCCTATTGGTCGGCCACCACAGAAATCCAGAGAAAATTATACCAAGAAGGTCGAGAAATTCAGCGCAATTTATCCCAGGAATTGGGCATAGATAACGAATACCGGGACCTAGAGCTAATTCTCACTGTCAACCCCGAAGATGATCCAGCCGCTGTGGCCGAAAAATTTGCTATCTTTGCTATTACTCCCGAAATTCTTGATCCGCAAGCAGCGATCGCTTTAGAACCTCTCTTAAATCCCTTAGCTATCTCCGGAGTTTTACGACTGCCCCACGGTCACATCAACGCCGAAAAAACTAATCTTGCCTATCAACAAGCTTTTCTGCGTCTGGGAGGCACGATTATTCGGGAAGCTGTTATCGAATTAATTGAAACTGCATCGAGAATTACCGGCGTAAAAACTCCTAAAAATAATTATTCTGCCGGGGAAACTATCCTCTGTGCGGGGGGATTAACCCGGTCTTTACTGCAAAAATCCGGTATTGCTGCTCCCGTCTATTTTACCCATGCCCAGGTGATCAAAATTCCCCCCACTGAGATCAAATTAAACACCCTAGTTATGCCCGCAATTCCTGCTAGATTGCTATTAGAGCAAAAAATCACCCAACTAGAAAGTCAGGGCATTTGGCAGAGAGAAACCCCAGAAATAATTGCCAGTGTTTTAGAAACGGGAGCGGTACAATTCCGGGATCAAAGCCTTTATCTAGGGCAAATTAGCACCATTATCACCGATCCAGGCGCGATTTTAAACCCTCTGGCGGGGGAAAAAGCAATCCGCGCCGCCGTGGGGACATTGCTGCCCTCTTTAGCCTCCCTTCCAGGAAACTGTCATCATTGCCTAGTGGCTTTTGCTCCCTCGGGACGGCCCCTAGTGGGAGCGATCGCTGATAAAGTGGGATTGCAGGTATTTTCTGGTTTTACCAGTACGCTTGTATCGGCTCCCCCCTTGGCCCGACGTTTTGCGCGTCATCTGCTGGGGGAAAATGACGAGATAATTACTAATTTACAAAAGTCAAGAGAGAAATTAACTGATGATTGCCATTAATCCTAATCGACTTTTTCCAACTGCCAAAGAATTTGGTTTCCCTCGCGTCTGACCCGGGAGATTACCCAATTTCGCCACGGCCAATGGTCGCCGCGACTGGTAACGGCGCCTGGATTAATATCCATTAAATCGGCCACTTCGGCGCTGGTAATCAAATAACCTCGATTGGCCAATTCATCGGCAATGCGTAGGGTTTCGATCAGATTTCTTAGCTGGTCAACTCTTTCTCCCCGGGGTAATTGGATTTCATCCCCAGTGCTATTAGGTGGTTCAGTCATAGTTATTGTCTGGTCAAAGTTTATTAACAATAAAAATTGTTGGTTGAGGCAAACAATCAAGCTTTCCTATAGTTATTCTATCGATTCTATCAATAATAGTTGTCATCAAAAAAAGTAAGATATTCTCGGATGTTACTGTCACATCTTTGCTAAAACCCTAAAAACCTCTTGACAAAAAACACAAAATATAGTAAGGAAATCAGGGAACGGAGAAAGTGGTTAGCGGTCACTGATAACTGATCACTAATCACTGATAACTGAAAACAACTGCTATAAAATTGGACTAGCCTTTTTCCCCAGAAAAAAATTTCCCCATCCATGACCTTAATCCTCTACAACACCCTCAGTCGTCGCGAAGAACCCTTTACCCCCCTCATCCCCGGTATTGTCTCCATGTATTGCTGCGGCATTACCGTCTATGATTATTGCCATTTGGGTCATGCGCGTACCTGTGTGGTTTGGGATGTGGTGCGGCGTTATTTGGAGTATCTCGGTTATAAAGTGCGCTATATTCAGAATTTCACCGATATTGACGATAAAATTCTCAATCGGGCTAAAAATGAACATACCACCATGGCAGCCGTGGCCGAGAGATTTATTGAGGCCTACTTTGAGGATATGGCAAAATTAGGAGTCAGACCGGCGGACGCTTATCCCCGGGCAACTCATAGCCTCGACGGCATCAAGCGCCTGGTCTACGAATTAGAACAAAAAGGCTATGCTTACCCCAGCGATGGCGATGTTTACTATTCCGTCCGTCGTTTTTCTGATTATGGCAAACTATCAGGGCGAAAACTGGATGATCTGCAAGCGGGGGCCAGCGGCCGGGTAGAAACCGACGACCCGGAAGCAATTAAGAAACAAGACCCCTTTGATTTTGCCCTCTGGAAGGGGGCAAAACCGGGGGAACCTAGTTGGGATTCTCCCTGGGGTCAAGGTCGTCCGGGGTGGCATATTGAATGTTCGGCCATGGTCAAAGAACAATTGGGAGAAACTATCGATATTCATGTGGGGGGAAGTGATCTAATTTTTCCCCACCACGAAAACGAAATCGCCCAAAGTGAAGCGGCAACTGGTAAACCTCTGGCCCACTATTGGTTACATAATGGCATGGTTAAGGTGGCAGGGGAAAAAATGTCGAAATCCCTCGGTAATTTCATCACTATTCGCGAGTTATTGGCAAAATATGACCCCTTAGCGGTGAGATTGTTAATTTTAGGAGCCCAATACCGCAAACCGATTGATTTTTCCGATGAGGGATTGCAGGCGGCCACTAATGGCTGGCATACTTTACAAGAGGGTTTATCCTTTGGTTATAAGCATCTTCCGCCAGATAATCCCGGAATTACTGACCAAGAGCTAGAAAATCGCTTTCAAGAGGCGGTAAATCACGATTTTAACTTTGCCGGTGGTTTAGCGGTGTTATTTGAAATCGCTAAGGAATTACGCAAGGAAGGTAATAATTTAACCCATGCGGGTAAGACGGACAGCAATCTGGCCGAATTAGCTGTAAAATGGCATACTTTGGTGAAATTGTCTAGGGTTTTGGGCTTAGAAATTGCCGCCGACCAGAGGGAAACCCCTGTTTCTGAGGACATTAGTGCAGCGGAGATCGAAAATCTGATCCAACAACGGACAGAGGCGAAAAAAGCGAAAAATTACGCCGAAAGCGATCGCATTCGCACACAATTAAAAGCTCAAGGGATTACTTTAATCGATCAACCCGGGGGAGTGACTAAATGGTTAAGAGATTGAGACTAGAAATTCTTTGACCACTTCCTCTACTTGGCGACCGCATCCATCCACCTGATAGTTTAATTTCTGCATAGCGGTGGAGTTGACTTCTCCGACCCGTAAACGACGGAGGATTCTAAGCGGATGCTACGCAACGGGTTAAAACCACGTTGCGTAGCGTCTTTTTAGCTGACCAGAACTTGAATTTCTGGGGACGAGTCAAAACGCCCCTAGACACTCGACTTAAATCAAAATTAATTGTTGTGCTTATCAGAAATCTTTGTTCAGTACAATTTATAGCAAATTAGATGAGTTTACCCTGCAATCTCACTGATTTACTCGCACTTCCATTTGGCAAACCTTTAGCTGAGATCGATGCCACAATCCTTGAGAGTTTTGGGGATAATTGTTACAAAATAAATGATCAGATTTATTTATTAACAATGAGTATTGACAATATTCCTGTATATAGAGGTCTTGCTTGGGTAGTTTCTGAGCGGGCAGCCGCCTGGATTTTTACAGGTCGTTGGTCTGATGATGAAATCAAACTGCCGCCACCAGATATTCTTTTACCAATGTTTACTATAAAAGATTATCAAAGTGTTTGTGAATTTGGCCGGCAAGTAGACCCGAAAAACTTTGTTAATGATCTTCCAGGGCCGCGAAGAGTAAAATTTAGCAACTACACTTACTATTATCGCATGGTAGAACCCCGTCAATCGGATGATCCTATTGGTATCGAGATCGATCGCCGACCAGAACAGTATAGGCATCGGGGCAATTCTCTAGTCATTATTAATACTTGGCAAAGAACGATAACTAAAACCTTTCTTGACTTTCAACAATGTTCCCTTAATAATTTAAGAGGAGGGGGAGTCAATACTGGTAGTCATCTTATTCAGTTGAGAAGTTTTGGAAAGCCTGATAATTATCGGGAATCTATTTTATCTGTTTTTAATCCACCTACTCTATGCTATTTTGATTTAGGCTTAGAATTTGTGCCTTCTGTAGATATGCGCTTGGCCTACATCTACATCTATTTACAACCTAACTGTAGCAGTTTATTTTCCGAGGAAACCCGTTCTTCTACCTTTAGGGTTTTTTCTGGTGATCTTCTTTACGGAAATAGATTAATTAGTACCTCTGAATTAGAGGATTTTCCTAGGTTAATTAACAGTTTTCAAGATAGTAGATTTAAACGATATGACACCGATATTTATATTCAAGAAATAAATGGAATACGCACAGGAACAATTGTTGTTACTCATGATCACATAATCTTGTATTAATAGCACGACCTTTCGGTTATTAATTAAAGTCAAGTGCGGTCAATTTCTGAACTATGGAATGATATTGATATTTGAGATTCATGTTTTCTACTTAAAAGAGAGGAAGTGAGGGATTGCCAACACCAATCCAGGGAAACCAAGGGGAGCGAGCATGGAGTGGTAAGAACTAAGAGTTTGTCTCACTTCTGACTCCTTTCCTTCACCCCTAACTCTTTGATCCCGAACTGACATTAGCAATACTACCAAAAAGGTTCGGATACCTACACTATCGAGAAAGCGGGGTTATTTTGCACTATAGAGATAACAAAGGAACTGATAGGGGTGGGTATCGCCTAAAAACCGAGTACAGTTCCGATTCTAGAAGTCACTATAAGTTGTATCGGAGCAGCACAAAGATTATGGGAAAAGTAGTTGGAATTGACTTAGGGACGACTAACTCCTGCGTTGCGGTTATGGAAGGGGGTAAACCCACCGTTATCGCCAACGCCGAAGGATTTAGAACCACGCCCTCAGTCGTCGCCTACGCCAAAAGTGGCGATCGCCTAGTAGGACAAATCGCCAAACGTCAAGCGGTAATGAACCCGCAAAATACCTTTTATTCCGTCAAACGCTTCATCGGCCGGAAATTCAACGAAGTTACCAACGAAGCCACAGAAGTATCCTACAAAACTCTCCAGGACGGTAACGGCAACGTTAAATTAGACTGTCCCGCCCAGGGCAAACAATTCGCCCCCGAAGAAATTTCCGCCCAGGTACTGCGGAAACTGGTGGAAGATGCCAGTAAATACCTCGGCGAAACCGTTACCCAAGCAGTCATCACCGTACCCGCTTATTTTAATGACTCCCAACGTCAAGCCACCAAAGATGCCGGGAGAATTGCTGGGATTGAAGTTCTCCGCATTATCAACGAACCCACCGCCGCCTCTCTTGCCTACGGATTAGACAAAAAAGCTAACGAAACCATTCTCGTTTTTGACTTGGGTGGGGGAACCTTTGACGTATCGGTTCTAGAAGTGGGTGATGGTGTCTTTGAAGTTCTCGCCACCTCTGGAGATACTCATCTCGGTGGTGATGACTTCGATAAAAAAATCGTCGATTATTTAGCCGGAGAATTCAAAAAAGTTGAAGGAATAGATCTCCGTCAAGATAAACAAGCCCTGCAACGTCTCACAGAAGCGGCAGAAAAAGCCAAAATTGAGCTTTCTAGCGTTACCCAAGCGGAAATTAACCTGCCCTTCATCACCGCTACCGCCGAAGGGCCAAAACACCTAGATACTACCCTAACCAGAGCTAAATTTGAGGAAATTTGCGCTGATTTAATCGATCGCTGTCGTATTCCCGTCGAAAATGCCATCCGTGATGCCAAAATCGATAAATCTGCCCTCGATGAAGTGGTTCTCGTCGGTGGTTCAACCCGGATTCCCGCCGTTCAGGAATTAGTTAAAAAAGTTCTGGGCAAAGATCCCAACCAAAGCGTTAACCCCGATGAAGTGGTAGCCGTAGGCGCTGCTATTCAAGGTGGTGTTCTCGCCGGTGAAGTCAAAGATATTCTTCTGCTTGATGTTTCGCCCCTGTCTTTGGGTGTGGAAACCCTCGGCGGTGTGATGACGCGGATTATTACCCGCAACACCACTATCCCCACCAAAAAATCGGAAGTTTTCTCTACCGCAGTGGATGGACAAACTAACGTGGAAATCCACGTCCTGCAAGGGGAACGGGAAATGGCCAAAGATAACAAGAGTTTGGGAACTTTCCGACTCGATGGCATCCCTCCCGCTCCTCGTGGTGTGCCTCAAATCGAAGTGGTTTTCGACATCGATGCTAACGGTATTTTAAATGTCACCGCTAAGGATAAAGGTACAGGAAAAGAACAATCGATCAGTATCACCGGCGCTTCTACCTTGCCCCAAAATGAAGTGGAACGCATGGTAAATGAGGCAGAATCGAACGCCTCGGTGGATAAGGAACGTCGCGAACGTATTGAACGCAAAAATCAAGCTGATTCCCTGGTTTATCAAGCTGAGAAGCAGTTGGAAGAGTTAGGCGATAAGGTTCCTCCATCTGAGAAAAATAAAGCCCAAGGGTTGATTAAAGACCTGAAAGAAGCGATCGCTCAAGACGATGATGGTAAGATCAAAACCATCCTACCAGAATTACAACAAGCCCTCTACGCGATCGGCAGCAGTATGTATCAGCAAGGAGCCCCTAGCAATCCCACCGGTGGCAATGATAACAATGGCCCCTCTGGTGGTGCCAGTGGTGGCGATGATGTCATCGATGCGGAATTCTCCGACGCTAAATAAAAATTAAGTTCTTAGCTTCGGGAAGGACACAAGGTAACTTGTGTCCTTTTTTTGTTGCGGCTTTCTTACAGATAAGTAGGAATAATATTTTGCCATAAATCAGCTTGGATAAATCGGGATAAATGACCTACATTCGTAGTGGCAATTATCACATCTGGAATAGATAGAGTTATCCCTTGTGCAACTAAAATCATATCACCGTCAATTGTCTTATCTCCTGCTGTGGGTTGTCCTTGTTGACGCGCTTGCGCCCAAAATAAGGCAGCTTGTCGCATTGTGTCCGTTGTAATGGGTAGATATTCTATTAATTCACATAACTCATCTAGTCGTTTAATTCCCTTAATCTTGTTAGCGCGTAATAACTCTCGGCGAACTTCATAATCAGCTATTTCGGGAAGAATAACCCTAATACCTTCTTGAATTAAAGTTTGCAGCTAACGAGTACAAGCTAGACTTTCAGGCGATCGCTTAGGATTGGTAATTAAACCAACAATTCCAGTATCTAATAAAACAACTTGACTCACCAACTTATCCCTTTTAATTGTGACGGAAATAAAGGACGATCAGATAAACGATCTTGATCGAGTATCTCAATTAAATATTCACCTGTTTCTTGTTGTTCTTCCTCATCTTCTTCATCAATCCAAGACTGAAGAAGATTAACCAGTTTGATCTGTTTTTCTTGGAGTAAAATGGTATCTGTGAGCAGTTTTATGGTGTAAGATTCTAGGGAAAGTCCCTGCTCTATTGCTCTTTGGGTAAGATATTGCTCTATTTCCGGTGTTAGATTAAGGGTTAGTGCCATAGTCGTTTTTTTTAGAGTTATTTCACCCCATTCTATCTTAATTAATCAGTTTTGTATTGAACAAAATCTACACACAGGGATGTAAATCCCTCGCTTACGTCCCCGAAAAACATTAATTAACTAGGGTTTGCTGAATAAATCTAAAAACCTTGTTGGATAAGACTTTTAGACTTTTTGTCAATCAAAAAGTACCGGACTGGGAGTGATCAGGGGGAAAATTCAGGGACTTTTTCCCTGAAAATTAGGTAGTTGACCACCTGAAAATCGGTAAAACCCCACACCCCACACCCCACACCCCACACCCTACCCCCAAGAAAAACTTTTTGCCGCAAACCCTAACTATCATTACTATTGTCTTGATTGCGCTTTTTAGACAGCAATACACCTAACCCTAATATTACTATTGACAAAATTGTAGAAGGTTCGGGAATAGATATCGATGAATCCACTTGAACTATTTTTATAAACTGACTTTGATTACCAGAATAACTGGCAACACTGCCATCGCTAAAACCAGTTTGAGATAAATCAATATTAAGTACCAGACTAGAATTACCATTGCCGATTACTTGAAAGTGC
>VYLQ01000054.1_pt1 | contig 33462 bp, 38 predicted proteins | sample 5115351 | NCBI WGS metagenome assembly VYLQ01 (sample SAMN12291776, study PRJNA351875) | freshwater metagenome | isolation source: freshwater lake | place: USA: Michigan, Lansing Lake | collected 2013-08-14 | reverse complement strand
CTTGCTCGACAAAATCACTTTGAAGGAACTCCTGTCAAACCCAAATTATCAAGATGTCAAAGAACAAAACTATATTCAATTAAATTTCGACCTGTTTTAACTGGCCACTAATGATATTTTCTAAGAGATGAAAAATAGTCTGTACATCGTTTTATTGTTAGGGATTGTGTCCTGTCGAGAGAAAGCCGGAAAACCTGTTTTTACGGAGAAGATCGAAAAACCAAAAGTTGATACAGTCCAAGCAATTGTAAAAGTAGTTGATCAACCAACTGTTGAGTTTGCCACACTTGTTAAGCAATTGGATTCGCTTGGATACAAGAGCGACACCAATCGGGTAAAAAGATTAAAAAGCTATCCGGAATTGCTGGATAGCAAAATTCATGTATTTGGAAAGTTTCCTTTCTATAAAATTGAGAAAGAAAAATCAGAAGTGCTTTGGTGGAATGCAAAAGTGCGAAACGAAGATTATTCTATCGATACGGAAATCTTCCGGACGGCGGATAACCCTTGGCTATACTTTTATCAGAAAAGGCAGAATTCAAGTTGGGTGATCGATGGCGTTATTGAGCAATGGATATTTAAAGATGAGGCAACTGCGCAAGTCGCATTGAAAAAGTTAAAATCAAAATATCCGTTTCCTTACGCTAATACAGATCCATTTTATCTGGTGAAGGGATCGTTTTTGTACATTTTCCACACGCGAGCGATGGCATTCAGCTATGAGCAGAAAGATATCTTTGAATGGTTTCAACGAATAGCGTCTACGCCAATTTGATCTGAGGAAATAAAGGGTCTACGCAACCTTCATATTTGCAACAACCGAAATGCATCTTTATATTGTCAGTGTTTGAAAGTAGATCTTATTTTAAAGTTGAATATGAAAAAGTTATTTATACTATTGTTGTGCGTACAAATGAAATTCAAATTAACGCTGTTATTTCTTTTACTATCACTCAACCTAGTTGGGCAAAGTCCACAAAAGACATTTTTAGATGAATACTACTTTCCGACAGAAGAAAGCACGGCCAAATATTATCGGATAGTCGGTCCGCACCCTGCGGAAGCAGGTAAATTCCTCGTGAAGGATTATTATTTAAATGACACGTTGAAAGAAATGGGCACCTTTTCGGACACCGAGATTTATACGCGCGATGGTTATTTTATCACCTATGCCACTAACGGACGAAAAATTGAAGAGGGCTTTTACAAAGACAATACGAGAATCGGAGAGTGGAAGGCATGGTACGAAAATGGGCAAATACAGCAGGAAAGCATCTACGATCAATCCAGCGAAGTATACCAACGATTTCGTGTGAAAAGTTTTTGGGACAGTCTGGGCAATCGCTTAACATCCAATGGAAATGGGGCTTACATCATCGAAGATTCTGATCAAATGATTACCGCGAAGGGAAACTTGACGAAGGGTTTAAAGGACGGCAAATGGGTGGGATATTTTAAGAATGGAAAAATAGCATTCGAAGAGGAGTACAAGCTGAACAAATTCATCAAAGGCAAGAGTTATGATACCTTGGGCAACGAATACAAATACGATCAAGTGTTTGAATCGAACAACCTAACCAAATTTTATAAATCAATAGGTAACGCCATGCGATATCCGGCTCATGCCAGACGATTTGGAATAGAGGGAAAGGTAGTGATTCAAATTGTGCATAATCCTGTTGGTGAGATGGTTCTTACCCGGGTTGTTAAAGGAATAGGAGGGGGTTGTGATGAAGAGGCGCTGCGCGTGACTTCTGAATATAAGGGCAAATGGACCGACGGTAAGAAACGTGGGCAACCCATTCGGTTTACGAAAAACCAAGTTTTGTATTTGCCCATTACCTTTCGGTTAGGCTAATAACAGATAGTAATAAAGCGTTTGTCTGTTTATATTTATCAACGAATTGAACCCATCCAAACCCCATTACGAAATCCTGGACGGCTTGCGTGGTGTAGCGGCCTTGCTGGTGGTGGCATTTCATATTTTTGAGGCACACGCTACGAGCCATGCAGATCAACTGATAAACCACGGCTATTTGGCAGTGGACTTCTTTTTTCTGCTCTCTGGTTTTGTCATTGGTTATGCGTATGATGAACAATGGACTAACATGAGCGTTATCGATTTTTTTAAAAGACGGTTAATTCGTTTGCAGCCGATGGTAGTGATGGGCATGGTGATCGGTGCCGTTTGTTTTTACTTTCAGGATTCAATTCTCTGGCCACAAATACACTCTGTGCCCGTTTGGAAAATGATGCTCATCATGCTCATTGGGTTCACACTGTTGCCGGTTCCACTTTCGCTGGACATACGCGGGTGGGCCGAAATGCACCCGTTGAACGGTCCGGGTTGGTCGTTGTTGTACGAGTATGTCGCCAACATAGCGTATGCACTTGTCGTGCGTAAGTTTTCAAATATCCTGTTGACTGTTTTAGTCGTTCTATCGGCCGCCGTGCTGATACATCTTGCTGTTACCAGTCCGCAAGGAGATATTGTGGGTGGTTGGTCGCTCACGTCGGAGCAGATGCATGTGGGGTTTGCGCGGGTGATGTTTCCTTTTTTTGGCGGACTGTTGTTGTTTCGCACAGCTCGTCTGGTGAATATTAAAAATGCGTTTCTGATTTGTAGTATTTTTTTAGTGATTGTGCTATCTATGCCACGGGTAGGCGGGACTGATCATTTGTGGTTAAATGGTTTGTACGACGCGCTGATGGTGATACTTGTATTCCCGTTAATTGTTTTTGTAGGTGCCGGTGGTACAGTTGAAAACAAATTGGCTTCACAGGTTTGTAAGTTCTTTGGTGCTATTTCGTACCCTATTTACATCACACACTACCCGATAATTTATATCTACACCGGATGGGTCGCAGAAAACAAAATGAAAATTCAGGAGGCCTGGCCTATTGGGGTGTTGGTATTTGTGGGTTGCATTCTGTTGGCGTATGGGGCGTTAAAGTTTTATGACGAACCTATGCGCGGGTGGTTGAAGAGAGTGAGGTTGTCATAAATGCTTGTAAAACATAACGAAGATAGATGAAGATTCTTTTGACAATATTCCTTGCGATGTTGGTTTCGCCCACCACGTTACACGGGCAAGATGGCTCTGATATTTTATATGTTCCGAATGCTGAATTGAATAATTCGTATGTAGGCGACTTCGTGCACTTCGACTTTTATAATAAATCATTTTTGAGGATCACTTTGGATACAATCATGATACAGATAAATGATAAATCCGTGAGATTTGTCGAACGAAGAAAAGACAATGGTTTTACGAATTGGTTCCATGAACAATATATCGAGTCTGTAGATAAAGTAGATGGCTACAAGATAAGGATCGTTAAATCAAAGCTCAATAAAATAACTGTTGACTCAGTTAGTGTGACTAACTATTTGGAATATTTCATTGATGATGGGATGGAGAAGAAAAAGGAAATAAAATGTAATTATCCGCGATCTATAATCGCGACCGTATTAGTTAGTGCTGATAGGCGTAAATGATTTGCTACAGGGATCATCATGATGTAATCAAATGAATAGAAAGAAAAGACAACAAGCCATTATTTTTATCCTGATAATCGTTTATGTGTCTAGTTACCTACTATTCAGAAATAGTAGTATTGAAATATGGCAGAAAGATGGGGGTGAATGGGTAAATCTAAAAGCGAACCAAGCGTGGATATATTACTTATACTGGCCCTTGATTTATATCGATACTAGTTTTACATCATTGAGTTTCTATATTGAGCCGGGAGACTAAGATTTGAGAGAAAGGCAGAGTGAAATATGAAATTTATAGAACTAGTTGTGATAGGATGAAAATCAAATTAATTGCAATGCGAAATGAAATTACTTCCCGAAGATAAGCTGGTTTGGTCGCCCGTTGTGGTTAACTCCCGTATGAATAGAGAGCGTAATGCGAGCGGGGTCAATAGCTATGAACAAGAATTTAATTTTAAGCCGGAGTTGTATCTCGAACGTAAAATAAAGGAAAATGGTCATGCGGCTTGGCTGGACTTATGTTGTGGACACGGCAATGCGTTGATACAAACAGCTCACTACTTAGATAGGATGAGGTTGCAGGACATGATCCGGTTGGAAGGCATTGATCTTATCGATACTTTCCCGAAAGGTTATGAAAAGTATAAATTTCTGGAGCTTAAAGTTCAGTCGCTTGTCGGTTGGAAACCAACTCAAAAATACGATTTAATCACCTGCGTACATGGTCTGCACTATATAGGCGACAAGTTAAAAGTAATCGAACAGAGTGTGCAAGCACTGACAGACGATGGGCTTTTTATTGCAAACCTTGATTTACGAAATATCAATCTTCCCAGAGAAGACGCAGAGGTTTACCTGAAAAAGGCATTTAAGCAGTTAGGTTTTTCGTATGCTGCCAAATCTAAAATTCTGAAAAAGGTAGGTTTTGATGAGATCAATTTTAAGTTCACGTATCAGGGGGCCAGCGATGAGCATGGTCCTAATTATACAGGGCAAGATTCAGTGACTTCTTTTTACGCAATTTCTCCACCTTCAGCTTAAGAAATAAATTAGGGTGGATCAATAAAATAAACCTGAATCAAGATATTTGAGTACTACGAATATGCTTACACACGAAAATCACTTAGGAATTGATCCGGAAGATTTGGAAGAAGTACTGGTGCGGATTGAAGAATCGTATCAGATTAAGTTTGTTGATAATGAGTTAATTCACATACGTACATTTGGCCAATTGACCGATCATATTCTTTCAAAGCTTACCCTTTGTAGCGCGAGTGATTGTACCAGTCAGCAGGCATTCTACAAACTACGTTCAGCCATCCAATCCGTTAGAGGGCATGACACTATCCTAGAACCCAACACTAACCTAGCGAGTTTGTTCCCAAGGAGCACGAGAAGGAAAGATGTAAAAGAAGTAGAAAAAATTCTTGGGATTCAGTTACATGCATTGCAACCACCGCCAGTCATCCAACACACCTTACAAGTTATTTTTATTCTTTCTTTATTCGTCGTTTTTGTCAATGGCCTGGTGGGATGGGCGGGTATTTTATTCGCGATCATGGGTTTTTGGAATTTGGACAGAATTGCTACGGAATGGAAAGATCAAACGCTAAGGGGATTAACCAATCGAATGACTCAACGACACTATATTCAATCACGTCGGAATGCATACACTTGTAATCAAACGGAAATTCCGCACCTTGTTCAAAAACTATTTATCGAGACATTACATCTCCATAAAAGATCAATCGACAGAGATACTGTGATTGTTTAAACTGATTGATAAAAAATCGAGTTGATCTTCGAGAAGATAATTAGTAGATTTATCTAATGGATAATGAAGTAAATCGAAATCATTTATTATAGCAATTCTGTTCTAACCGAATTTTTAAAAAAGTAAAACCTGAAGTAAATAGGAGTTGAAATGATCAAACCGATACCACTAAAGCTGTTGATAATTGCAGTTGTGATTGTGGCTGGAATGTATACCTTCTACCAATTCATGACTCATGACCGAACTTATCTATGGTCTAAAGAATACAAAGCGTTACTGCTTGAGCGCAAGTTATTAGCGGGATTTGAACCATCACAAACAATTCCCATCGATACGAAAACTATCAAACGATCTTCTCTAAAAAAAATAAAGCTAACCATCCAAGCAGGGCTTAGCAAAGTGAACTTAATGGGGTATAATCAGGAATATGGGGAAGCGACTCTCTTCAAGTCTACTAACTCCGACGGTTACTTGAATGTAAAAGCGTGGTGTGTAGGCGACTATTTAATAGAATTAGAAATCGAATACAAGGAAGTGCAGGAATCAACATTGAAAGCGATCAGGTCAAATCTCGAAGCCCATTTTCCAAGCTATCAAATTATCTGGACTCCAATCGTTCATTGAGATTTCAATCCGTCATTTGTCGTTGCTCTCATTATTCAGAAAACAAAAAAGCCAATGCGTTTAATCATCGGCTTTTATAGTGAGCATATTTTCATGTCGCATCAATTACGCAAAAACCTTGAAAGGTGTGTTGGTTGATGCGCCTGTTTTTAATACGTAGGCATGCTCGTATCAATTTCTTTCGCCCATGCCAGAATGCCACCCTTCAGGTTGTAGAGGTTAGTAAAGCCGTGATTCGTTTCCAGCCACTTCACCATGTTGCCACTGCGCGCACCGCTGCGGCAGTGAATGATCACTTGCTTGTCGCGGGAGATTTTGTCTACATTATGCGGAATATCGCCCTGCGGAATCAGTTCACCACCGATTTCACAAATGTCTACTTCATGGGGTTCGCGCACATCAATCAATTGAAAGTCTGCGCCCTTGTCTTTCAGCTCTTTCAGCTCTTGTACCGTTACTTCTTTCATAGGTAATTCAGGTTTTAGTTTTCCATTACAAAAATCATCATAATCTATCAATTCGCTAATTTTTTTGCGTTCGTTTTTCGAGGCAATGCCCACGATCGTCATTTCATTCGATAGCGAGTCGAACAACAGTAATTTGCCGGACAGGGGTGGAGCATAGCCGGCCAATATTTTCAGGGCTTCGTTGGCTTGCAGGCATCCAATGATTCCGGCCAACACTCCCAACACGCCACCTTCTTCGCACGAGGGCACGGTGCCGGGGGCAGGAGGGTGCGGATACAAATCACGGTAGGTAACGCCACCCTGATAGTTGAACACGGCCACTTGCCCTTCGTAACGAAAGATAGATCCGTAGATCAGCGGCTTGCTCAGCAATACACTTGCATCATTCAAAAGATAGCGCGTGGGAAAGTTATCGGTGCAGTCGATGAGTAGATCGTAAGGAGCTAATATCTCCAGTGCATTGTGAGCAGTCAGAGGTTGAGCGATACTGTGAAAAATACAATTGGAGTTGAGTAACTTCAATTTCGAAGCAGCCACGTCCGATTTATACAAACCGATGTCATCGATGTTGTACAAAATTTGTCGTTGCAGATTCGAAAGGCTTACGCGATCATGGTCGGTGATGGAGATGGTGCCAACTCCGGCGGCAGCCAGATATTGTAATACGGGGCAACCAAGGCCCCCGGCACCAATGACAACTACGCTTGCAATTTTCAATTTTGCCTGCGCCTCTTCACCAAATCTAGGCAACGAAAAATGCCTGCTGTAGCGTTCGGTTTCTTCTTTTGAAAATTGACTTTGATCACTCATCTTTGATGAAAACGAAATTTACACATCTAATAGCGAATTATGAGCAAGCGAATCAATTATTCCAGCGGCGCGAAGTGGGAAGATATTGTAGGATATTCCAGAGCCGTGCAGGTGGGCAACACCATGGAAGTTTCGGGAACGGTATCTTCGGATGAGAATGGCGTGGTGGGCAAAGGCGATTTTTATGCGCAAACCAAATATGCCATTCAGAAGATTGAAGCGGCGCTGAAGCGGGGAGGCTTCGCCCTTACCGATGTGGTGCGCACCCGCATATTCGTAACCGATATTTTGTATTGGCAGGAGGTGGGTAAGGCCCACGGCGAATTTTTCAAAGACATCAAGCCCGTTACTTCGATGATTGAAATCAAAGCGTTGATTGATCCGGATTTTCTTGTTGAAATTGAAGTGACGGCTGTTAAGGCGGACTAAATTGTTACAGGTTGCAGGTTACTAGTTTCCGGTTTCTTGCAACCCGTAACTTGCAACCAGTAACCAGCAACCAGCAACTAGTAACCAGTATCGAATATCCAGTATCCAGTTAAAGTCCTCTCAAACTCTCCTCCAACGATTTAATCTTCGCTTCGGCATCAGCTTTTTTCTTGCGTTCATTCTCAATTACCTGTGGAGGAGCGCTGCTCACAAATTTTTCATTGGACAGTTTCTTCTCTACGGAAGTCAAAAATCCTTTCTGATATTCAATGTCTTTTAAGATGGCTTCGCGCTCTTTCGCTGAATCGATCTTGCCTTCCATCGGAATAAAAAACTCGAGCGTGCCCACCAGGAATCCTGTGGCATTCGCTACCTTCTCGTTCGAGAAAGACAATTCACTCAGGTTCGAAAGTTTTTGGATCACAGGCAAAAACAGTTGCAACGCATCTTTGCTTTCGGGCTTGGCAATCAGCTTCAATGCTTCTTTTGGTGAGAGACCTTTGCTGCTCCGTGTATTCCGAACTTGCGCAACTACATCAAATGCAACCGAACCATTCTTCACGATGCTGGCGTCAATTGCTTTCGCTTTCGGCCACGCTTCTACAATGATGCACTCTTTCTCTTTGCGCTCTTTCAGCTCGTGCCATAACTCTTCGGTAATGAATGGCATGAACGGATGCAATACTTTCAACAACTCTTCGAAGAAGTAAACTGTTTTTTCGTATGTAGCTGAGTCGATCGGTTTTTCAAACTCCGGCTTTACTATTTCCAAATACCATGCACAGAAGTCAGTCCACACCAATTTGTACGTTGTGTGCAATGCATCCGAAATTCGGAATTTCGAAAAGTGATCTTCCAACTCGGTCAGCGATTCATGCAGCTTGGCATCAAACCATTCGATAGCCACTTTGTTTTCTTGTGGCTGCGCTATCTTCGTTACTTCCCAACCTTTCACCAAACGGAAGGCATTCCAGATTTTATTGGAAAAGTTTCTTCCTTGCTCACACAACTTCTCGTCAAACAATAAGTCGTTGCCTGCCGGTGAACTGAACAACATGCCCGTGCGCACGCCATCGGCTCCGTAGGTTTTCATGAGGTCCAATGGATCGGGCGAGTTACCCAAACTCTTCGACATCTTTCTGCCTTGCTTATCGCGAACAATACCGGTGAGGTACACATTTTTGAACGGCATCGCACCACGGTATTCATAACCGGCAATGATCATACGCGCTACCCAAAAGAACAAAATCTCCGGTGCGGTGATCAGATCGTTGGTAGGGTAGTAGTAGTTCAGATCGGCATTGCCCTTGTTTTTACTATCGCCAAAAATAGTAGGATCAAATACCGATATTGGCCACAGCCAACTCGAGAACCAAGTGTCGAGTACATCCTCATCTTGTCTCAAATCATCGATAGAGATTTGAGATTGGAGATGTGCGATTTGAGAAAACGCTTCTTCCCGCGTCTTCGCCACAACATACGTTCCATCGGGAGCATACCATGCCGGGATGCGTTGACCCCACCACAACTGTCTTGAGATACACCAGTCGCGCACGTTTTCCATCCAGTGCTTGTAGGTGTTTTTAAACTTAGGTGGAATCAACTGAATGGTATCGTTCATCACGTTTTCCAATGCAGGCTTGGTGATCTCCTTCATGCTCACAAACCACTGCAGCGACAAGCGCGGCTCAATCACCGCATCGGTTCTTTCCGAATGCCCCACGTTGCTTTTGTAGTCTTCTACTTTCGCCAAAAAGCCTTTCTCTTCCAGTTCCTTGCCGATCTTCTTGCGCGCAATAAAGCGGTCTTCGCCTACATAGATTTGAGCCAATGGATTCAGCGTGCCGTCTTCATTTAAGATGTCAATTACCTCTAGTCCGTGCTTCTGGCCGAGGGCGTAGTCGTTGGTATCGTGAGCCGGAGTCACCTTCAAGCAACCGGTTCCGAAATCCATCGTAACGTACTCATCTTCAATGATTGGTATGGATTTGTTAATTAATGGAATCAATACGCGTTTGCCTTTCAGATGGTGGTATCGCTCATCGTTAGGGTTGATACAAACGGCTGCATCGGCCATGATGGTCTCCGGTCGCACCGTGGCGATGGTCACAAATTCACCTGCACTTCCTTCAATCGGATATTGAATGTAATACAGTTTTGAGTTCACATCCTTGTAGTTCACCTCGTCATCCGACAAGGCTGTTTTGCCCACCGGGTCCCAGTTTACCATTCGCATACCGCGGTAGATGTAACCCTTCTTATACAAGTCGATGAACACGTCAATCACGGCCTCCGTCATGGGCGGGTCCATGGTGAAGCGGGTGCGATCCCAATCGCAAGAGGCGCCTAATTTTTTAAGTTGCTCTAAGATGATGCCACCGTATTTCTCTTTCCATTCCCACGCGTATTTCAGAAATTCATCGCGGCCAATGTCCGATTTTTTGATGCCGCGCTCTTTCAGCATGGCTACTACTCTTGTTTCCGTAGCGATCGAAGCATGGTCGGTGCCCGGCACCCAGCAAGCCTCTTTGCCTTCCATGCGCGCCTTGCGGATCAACACATCCTGAATGGTGTTGTTGAGCATGTGCCCCATGTGCAGCACACCGGTTACGTTCGGTGGCGGAATCACGATGGTGTAGGGTTCTTTAGAGGGGTTCGGCTCCGAATGGAAGAAGCGGTGCTCCATCCAATACTGATACCATTTGTCTTCTACTTCTGCCGGGTTGTATTTGGTTGCCAGTGCCATTGTCGATTAATATAAGTCGGCAAAAATAGGAAAATTTGGCTTGTGTGCGGAAGGTTTTGCGCTACGCGAGAAAAGATATTGACCGTGAATGGTGCGGGTCTTTTTGGCAACCTTTGCTTTTTAATTGTCAATCGGTTGAACGACATTTGACGAATACACTGAACGATGAATTTTACCGATTGGATTGGATTTACGGGTGTGACCATTTTGTTGGTGGCCTTCTTTTTGAATCTGCGAAACGTAATTGAGAAAGACAGTCTCGCTTACATTCTGATGAACCTGATTGGCGCAGCCATTGCGTGCGTGGCATCGATTCTGTTGAACTATATTCCTTTCATTATTCTGGAAGGATGCTGGACGTTGGTATCTTTTTATGGATTGGTTACTTATTTAAAGGTATCTTCAAAAACTAAATGACACCTACCGGTCAAACTGATTTGAACGAGTTATTAAAAACGATGAAGCCCAAGCTGCATCTGGGCGAATACGTGTTTTGTGTAGTCAATGATTCTTCTCCGGTAGACCCGCATGACGTTGTTATGTCCTTTCGGGAAGAAGAAGGAAACACACTCATAATTAGAAAAGAAGTAGCCGATCAACTGCACCTCTCGTATTCTTTTGTAGCGAATTGGATTACGTTGACCGTTCACTCATCGTTGGCTGCCGTGGGTTTAACGGCTGCGTTTTCGAAAGCGCGGGCAGATCACGGAATTAGTTGCAATGTGGTAGCTGCATTTTACCACGACCATATTTTTGTCGACCGAAAAGATGCGCAACGCTCGATGATGATTCTCTCTGAATTGTCGGAACACAGTGGAGCGAAAACTAATCTTCAACAATTACGTAGCACCGATAATTAAACCCATCAAAAATGAAGCATACACTACTTGCCCTCCATTTTATTTTTGTGCTGAGTCTGATCAGTACCGCACAAACCACCGAAAAGCCTGCCACACCTGTTTGGACAGAAGCCGATCGAAGATATTTATTGGATAATCTGATTCGCACGAAGCAAGAGTTACTGGATGAAACGAAAAACCTGACCACGAAGCAATGGAACTTTAAAGAGAGTCCCGACCGTTGGAGCATTAATCAGATCGTAGAACACTTGGCGATATGGGAACTGCTTTTGACCCGTGAGATTTCCGTAGCTATCAACTTTGATCCAATTCCAACCTTTGAACATTATCTACAAGACAGCCTTTTTCAAAAAGGCCCGGAGTCGGTTGACCCCAAAAATGCATTGGATTATACCAAGCCCTTTACCTATGCAATTCCTTTGGGAAATAATGAAGGAAAGAATAATGTAACATGGATCATGACGATGCGCAATGAGTCCATCGAGTACCTGAAGACCACGACTAAGAATTTACGTGTGCATTACATTTGCTTTGGCCCCAACGTACACCAGAATTATATGATGATCTTTGGCCACACCAATCGCCACTTGCGTCAGCTCAGGAAAGTAAAAGCGCATCCGAATTATCCGAGGTAGTGAAATCTTCATTTGTACATCGGCATCCGACCGCTTTTATTTATGTCATGCAACGGTCTGACGCCTAAGACTTAACTTGAGCTAAATCAGAAAAGTTAAAATTCCATCCGAATTATCCGAAATAGACTTTGGTGAAAACTATTGGAATACAAATTTCTCTTTATATGACACGAATAATCAAGGTAGATGTGTGGTATTTCCTAATGATGATTACAATAATTGCTTGCTCTCAATCTCGCAATGAGAAGAACCAAGCTTTGAACGAAGCACAGACATTTACAAAAAAGGAATATGATGAAATGCGTACGTATTTTAGTGCGGATACACTCATTCAAAGCGAACTGGTTCGGGCAATCCAAAAAAAGGATTCGAATGCCATACAACTTCAACTGCTTCTGGCAACTGAGTATGAACACAGGAGTGAATCAGGAATTTCTGAGGGGGAAATAAAAGCAATAATTTTGTCGTATCATGCTATGATAACGGTAAAACATAAATTTGACAAGATTGACAGTGCTTTAGCTAAAACGGAAGCGCAAAGTGCTCAAGAAGTGAGACAGAGTACAGATAACGTCCTTCGATTTCTGGATGGTATAAAAGACGAAATTAAAAGATAGTATTGCCATGTCTATTTCCACAAAGAAGAGAAGATCCATCGAATATCAAGGAATGAAATTTCTATGGTGGGTAAAAGATGATTTTGATGGGAATGGTAACATGCTCAGTGTTCATGTGGCATCAGAAGATAAAAAATTTATAGTCGAACACTTTCTTGTAAAGCTAAATCCGGCTGAAAGCTATCTGACTATTGTCGGACATTATTTTCCGGGATTGGATAAAAAGACAGGTAACAAGATGAAAATAGTTTGCCCGGATTTTAGAAGCGCAATGGTGGATAATGTTGTTACCCCAAAGACAATACGGTCTATTTTGGAGTGGTGCTTTCAACTAGGTAAGGAAATAAGAGAGTAATGGCGTCCGACCGCTTTTATTTAGAGCAAGCATCGGTCTGACGCCTAGAACGAAAAGTGAATAGTTTTTATAACCTGAAATTCTGATAAAAAAATAATAGCCTTATTCCTGAATCGTTTAATCACTAAAATAATACTATGAATAGCAGAACCATCGCATTCGTCATTGTCATGATTACGAACACCGTAATCGCACAACCATCGTCAAAAACTTCACGCAATTTCGGTCAACCTATTTTGATTGATTCTGCTTCAACGCTTTTGATCCCTACCATCTACAATGCAAGCCTTTTTACCTCTGATAAACTCGCTTTGTGGGGCACCTACTATTCCAATATTATTTTTTACAACTTTAAAACGGATGTGAGTAAACGACTTTTTGCAAAAGATACTTACATCGTAAGCTTGGATCATGTAGATTATCGATATGGAACAGATTCCAAACCAACGAAGAGCGTTACTAATCAATGGATATTTTATAGAGTACTAAATGTGGATCGCAACCGAAATGATAAAATCGATGATGAAGATCCTACCGTGTTGTATGTTTCAGACACGCATGGCGATAATCTGAAAGCACTCACCTCTGAAGAGGAAAACGTGAAGTCTTTCCAACTGTATGAAAAACAAAATATGGCGCTAGTTCAGATTCAGCGAGATCTAAACAAAGATGGAAAGTTTACCGATAAGGACACCGACTTTTATTATATCAAACTGGATTTAACTACTCTCGCATTGGGTTCAAAAATTGAACTGAAGTAATAAGTCATTTAGCCTTACAAAGCAGCAACTCCGTTCATTCAACAAAAAATGTATAGAGAAACGCCTTGTCGAAAAGTGTATCCGATGGCAACCAGTCACTCGCCTTTTTCAGCCAGCCGGTTGAGTTGGTGAAACTGTTTGTGGAGTATGTTCAAGAAAAGTAGATAGTTTATGTGCCGCGTAACGGATCAACAGAAAATCGAAGGTAATTAACTAAATATCAAAACTATTTTACCCGACCATTCATCGTTAAATTTTGAATATACCTATGAAGAAACTACTCCTTCTTTTGTCACTAACCGTATCTACTTTCATATATGGGCAGGATTATGTTGCCACTCAGGATAAAGCGAAGCTACTGGATAGCTACTTAACCAAATTAGCAGAAGAGAAGGCTTTTTCAGGAGGTGTGTTGATCATTCAAGGCAATGAAACAATCTTAAAGAAGGGCTATGGTTTTTCTAATCGTGAGAAGCGCATTCCTTTCCGGGCCTCAACACTTGGGTCCATTGGCAGCATCACGAAACTTTTTACATCTGCCGCCATCATGAAATTGGTAGAACAAGGAAAGCTAAACCTTTCCGATCCTCTCTCTCGGTTTTTTACAAGCGTTCCTTCCGATAAAAAGAACATTACAATTCATCAACTGCTGACGCATTCTAGCGGATTTGTTGAGTTTTTGGAAGGCGACCAGGGTGATTTCGAAGTGATAAAAACAGACTTGTTTCTGAAACGTGCTTTTGCACAACCTTTGGCTTTTAAGCCTGGTAGCAAGGCAATCTACACCAATGTGGGCATGAGCATTTTGGGAATTATTATTGAGCAGGTAAGCGGATTGGACTACGAACAATTTTTGAAGACGCAATTATTCGAACCCATTGGCATTCGAGAAATAGCCTATACATACCCAGATGATTACACCGACCGAATTGCCGTTGGATATAAAAACGGAAGTCCGTGGGGCACACATCAGCAGCGTTACGAAAAAGCAGGTGGTGGACCATATTGGAATTTGAAAGCGAATGGCGGCCTGGAAGTTTCATTGGATGATATGGAAAAGTGGGCAAATGCATTTACCAAACACACCGTACTGTCACAAAATTCGATTAAGCAAATGTTTACCAAACAGGTGGAGGAAGAAGGCTATGGTGGCGATTCTTATTTTGGATATGGGTGCAATATTTCAAAAAGTAGAAGGGGCACGACATTTATTGACAATGGCGGCAGCAACGGCATTTATCATGCCCGATTGATTCGTTTGCCGGAAGAGAATAGAATATTTTATGTGATCACCAACAATAGTGCAATCAATGCCAATATGGTGCTGCCCAACCTCACCCAATTGTATTTTGATGGCAAGCTGGAGCGCGATTTCACTGCGCAGAAATTTGATCATCCGGTGATGAATAAAATGTATGAGCTGCTCACGCAAGGCGACTACACGCAATTTGAAGCGCAACTAGCTGCACAAAATATACAGGTAGACGATGATATGATGTTGCTGGAAGTTGGACAGAAATTAGCCAACGAAGGGCATGTGAAACCGGCGATCACATTGTTTCAATACTACACAAAAAAATTTCCGGGCATAGTTATTTGTTGGAATGAACTAGGCGAGTTGTATATACAGATTGATGATAAAGCCGAAGCGAAAAAATGCTTTGAACAAGCCCTAAAACTACGTCCCGGTAATCCACGCGCTACCGAGAATCTGAAGAAGCTGCAACCCTAACATTTCCTTATTTCAAGATCATAGCTGATTAAAACCTCCGTCATGCAGATGATTTAAATTATCAAAGACGTTTAACGGAAGTGAACCGCCAAAAAAATTGTCCTGATGAATTTCGGCCAGAGAAGAACCATTGTTATTCTTTCGGCAAGCGGATGCAAAATTCGGTTCCTTTGCCGGGCTCTGATTGAAACGTAAGTTGGCCGGAGTGCTTTTTGATTATACCATAAGCTATCGACAATCCAAGTCCCGTGGCCTCACCGATAGGTTTAGTTGTAAAGAACGGATTTAAAATTTGATTCTGTAATTCGGGATCGATGCCTTCGCCGTGATCTTCGATTTTGATGATCAAATCAGAAGATGTTTCTTCGGTGGAAATGAGAATCGTACGATCGTCTACTTTATCTCGCACGGCATAGATGGCATTATCAATGATATTTATAATTGCCTTGGTCAACAGAGTGCTATTGCCACGGCTGGTGGATTGATGATGAAATGTTCTGTGCAGGATAATGTGATTTCCATTTAGTTTATCCTCCAATTGTTGTACGCTGTGTTCAATGCATTGCTTTATATCATAAGGACTGTTTGTGTTTTTGGCATCCATCAGATTCGTAAAACTTCGAAGCCCGGAAATAATCTTAGTCGTACGAAATACACCATTTTTAATGCTGTCAATCACGGCCGCCAATTCACCTTTTAATGTATCCAGTTCGGTCTTTTTCAGATTCCCTTTATTTTCGATTAAGTCCTCGCAAATGATTTCAACAGCTTGCACACCACCTGAAATATAGTTGATCGGATTATTGATCTCATGGGCAATGCCAGCGGTTAACTGGCCGAGGGCCGCCATCTTTTCTGATTCAATCAACTGCAGTCGGGTTGCATTCAGATTTTCAATGGTGGCGTTTAGCTCCTCCTTTTGTGTGGCAATCAGGTTATACTGAAGCTGTAATTTTTTCGCAATTTTGTTTTTGTCGAATAACCACCAGCCAATCAGGAATAAGCCGACGGCCAGCACAACAATAAATCCGATCAGGATATACTCGTTCTCTTTCTTGCGCTGCAATTGCTCGTTATTGTATTTATTGGTGAGCGACAATACCTGTAATTCTTTTTCTTTTTTCTCTACGTCAAATTGTGTTCGCAGTTTATCGACTTCTTTCATACGCTCAGCAGAATACAAGGAGTCGTTGGTAGCAGTGAATAACTTTTGGTAATGGTATGCCTTTTCGTAATTTTTCAAAAGCCCATAGTTGTGAGCAAGTGTTTGGTAAATACCGTTTTGATAGTAGTCGTCCCTGCGAAATGTTTTTTTAAAGTATGGATAAAAGTTCTCTAGTTTAATAAGATCTTCTTCTGCTTCTTTCAAGCGACCCAATTGAATGAGCGAATTTGCCCTGAACCCCGGATTATTTTTGATGCCCAGAACTACATTGAGTTTTTCACCTTCATCCAAGCAGGCCAAAGCCTGTTCGTGCATTTGGAAGTGTGCATAAGCGATGGCCAGATTAGCCATAGCACTTTGCTCGCGCCATAAAAATTTATTCTTTCGGGCAATTTCAATGGAGCGTTTGTAATTTTGTATAGTTCGCGCGGCATCTTCTTTTAAGCGATAGCTATTGGCCAGATTTGCCAAGGCAACGCAACCACCTTCTGCGTCTCCATGGGCAAAAAGAATTTCCGCGGCCCGTGTAAAATGGTCAATGGCAACATCCGTTTTTTTAAATTTCTCGAGATAGATGTTTCCCAGTTGGTTATGAATTTTTCCGTAAAGGTTAGGTGCCTTTACACTATCTACCGAACGAAACGCTTCCTCGCAAAGTTGATATGCCTTTTCATCATTATTTTCATAATTACTCAAATTCTGGGAATAGTAGTAGGAGGCATACGCATAGGCCAATCGGTTGGGATACTTCTTAGCGATGGCCCATGTTTCTTGCGCAAGCTTGTTGGCAAGTGGTAATCGTTTCGTATAGCCATAACAACGGATTAAGCAGATATTGGCAAAGATCACCGCCTCATAATCTGTGCGCTCATTGGTCTTTTCCAATATCTGATTTGCCAATAGAGAAGCCGTATCAGTATCGGCATAATCAGGAATGTTCAACCGCGCAAAGGCTAACAGCCAGGTGCCTTTTGCAATGAGGCGCTCCGAGCCAATTTCTTTAGCTAGCTGAAGCCCTTCCTCCACAACCGCATTCGATTTTAAGTTAAAAATTTGATACATGCCCAACGTCAATAGTGTGCTGGCGCGCTGCTCTTTGTTTAGGTTTTTCTTTTTGAGGATATTTTGGAGTGAGTCAATCTGGAGATGCTGTGCGTTGCCAGCAAAAGAACTACTCAATAAAATAATCAGTAAGCAGAGCTTTAACCATCGTCGTAAAATAGATATGACTGAAATTCTGCGCGACAAAATAAATTATTGAAAATGGTTGGTGCGAAAAATAACTTTTAATTGTCCATCTTCCAAGTATTTTTAGCGTGTAATTAGTAGTTTCAAGGGATATCGGTAGCTGATGCTGTTAAAAGAGTTAAATTCTCAAATGGGGTAATTATATGCTCGTTTAAATAACTATTCTTGAGCCATGCATACATTCTCGGCAAAAATTGAAATCATTGGAGTTAATCCATTTGTTTTTGTGCCAGCGAAAATCTTACAGCAGATTTTCAATCTAGCCGGCAAAACCAAAGGGCACATCCCGATTAAGAATTCAAGCATGTTGAAAGATTCTCCAAAGCGCATCGGAGAGACGGCCAGACTCACCATACAATTTGATCCGGAGAGTAGAGAAGTTGTTCCGCACACGAATTTTGTGCAGGCATTGGCTAAAAATAAAGCGGCTAAAGTTGTCTTTGAGCAGTTGTCGTCATCCCGCCAATTAGAGATCGTACGCTATATTTCCAAACTAAAAACAGAGGAGGCGCGCGCTAAGAATATTCAAAGAGCCATTGATTTTCTGTTGGGCAAAGAGCTATTTATAGGACGGGACAAACCGGGCATTAAATAGTTGATTATGTCAACTAATTAAATTAAATTAGCCGAATGAGGGAAAGAAACATTTCGGATATCCGTGCCTTTAACCGCTTTTATACCAATGTCATTGGCCTGCTCGATCAACATGTTCTAAATAGCAAATTTTCGTTGCCAGAAGTGCGGATACTCTACGAGTTATATCATCATAAAAAATTAACAGCAAGTGACATCATCACATCCATTCGGATCGATAAAGGCTATCTCAGCCGAATCATTCGTCAGTTTGAAAAGAAAAAATTAATAACCAAGGCTACATCCAGTAGAGATGCCCGCTCGGTGCATCTGACTTTGACCACGAAAGGAAGAAAAGAATTTGAAATTTTGAACGAAGCATCTCATAACCAGATCAAAGAAACATTGGAGCCATTAACGGACGCGGAATGCGAAAAACTCACCCGCAACATGATGCAGATACAATCAATTCTTTCGAAGACAAAAAAAAGCAAGCCAGATGAGCACAAAGATTAACATCGATGATATTTCGATACGAACCGAACTGAAGCACGGTGATTTAGGATATGTCATTTACCGCCATGGAAAAATTTATGGAGAAGAATATGACTTTGGTGTTTTATTTGAAACCTATGTGGCGGAAGGCATTGTCGAATTTTCTAAAGCATACAACCCGGCAATCGATCGGGTATGGGTTTGTGAACATGATCAGAGTATAGTTGGGTTTTTATTGCTGATGCACCGACCCAATAATGCTGCTCAGCTGCGCTACTTTTATTTAGAACCGGCCTATCGAGGTATTGGCCTTGGTAAAAAATTGATGTCGCTCTATATGGACTTCTTAGTAAAATCTGGCTATCAATCTTCTTATTTGTGGACTACCCACGAACTTCATTCAGCAAGTTCTCTTTATAAACGTTATGGCTTCCAACTATCAGAAGAGAAAGAATCTACTGCGTTTGGTAAGGCTCTTCGTGAACAACGATACGATCTGTTAATTCAACAGAATGCATCCCTTCTAATTAATTGAATGTATTATATTTGATTCATTGAAAAGAGTATGACTCCTTCCGTTTTTCGTCAAATTCGTGATATTCAAAATCAAGCCAGCAAGCTAGTAGATGCAAAGCCCGGTTTCGAAGAGTTGGAAGACTTTAGTCGCTACAATGAAGAAATGAAATTGTATTTAGCTAAAAACGTTGAGCAGGAAGAGATTATTGAGCATGTGTTATCCATTCCGAATGTGTTTGAGATCGAAGATGATGCGCCAAGCTTTTCGGTTTTTGTGATGGTAATCTTGGGTATTCTTACCATTGGCGCTTCCTATTTTTACTTTAAGCATCTGGAAGAAGCCCGCAGAATCAGTTTGGTACAAGATCAGATTCGGGAGGTGCAAGGAAAGTATGCCACACTCGAATTTTTACTGAAGGCGGTAGGTTAGATTAGACGAATCCAATCTGTTATTCTCGTTTTTACATCATGAAATGGCTATTAAGAGAGTCCTACACCCATCGGCGCCCCCGCCTGCAACGGGGTGACCACTAAAAATGAATTATTAACACTTGAAAACAAACTATATGAGAATGGTATTATCGTTCACATTGTTCGCCATTAGCTTTTCATCCATCGGTCAGGCGGTACCCAATAAAAGCAATTCTATTTATACAGAAGCTACCTATTCGATTGCAGGGAAAGAAGTACATATACAAAATAGTCTTCCCAAAGGCGGAGGAAGGTATACCGACCGTACCGGTAGAACTTTTTCGTATGTCATTTTTTGGTATAGGATCGTGAATAAATCAAATAAGCCATTGAAATTGAATATCCTATTTCCATCCGATTCTTTGACTTTTTTACCTTCGCCTGATTCGTATGTAAAAATTTCGATGCCTTTAGACACCATGACCATTGAAAAAGAATCTATGTTTGATTACGGAGTTACCAACTTAAAATCTTCGCTCGATAAAAATTTCTTTGAGCCTTCTAAATGGGTGAAAACCATCAAGCCCAAGGAAGAAAACCTTTTTTATATCGCTATGCTTTTTTATGATGCCAGAGGAAGCGCCCGAACAGAGTTGGTCTTGAAAGAGCAGAATCTTTTTTACAATATCAAAGTTGGATCCGATCAGGTGATTATTCCGTGTGGGCAAATTGTGAAGCTAAGCGAGTGAACTTACTTCTGGAAATTGTCGATACAAAAAATGAAGTCGTTGAAGTTTTCAGGCCATCAGTTGTGAATTGCCTAAACGCAAATCCTTTATGCAACTATTGATCTTTTAACCGGAATAAATTACCTTTGCTTGCAAGATGATCCGAAGAGTAATCAGCATATTAATTCTAGCCAGCATGACCCTACACTGCGCCAGCAGATTGGATTGGTTAGATTATTTATATGCCAAACGCCATTCCATCGCTTATTCTTTGGGCATTTCTGTAGAACAAGTAATCACTTCGTGCGGATTTAATTATTATCAAGACAGTTCCCATGATTTCAAACAAGCAACCCATGATACTTCCCGTCCGGAATTAGTAAAGGCACAGGAGATTCAATTGTTCTTCTTACAAAAGCATAGTCCATTGCAACCTACCCGTCTGGTAATTGATGTGGCTCCCAGTGTGTATTCCATTAAAGAATACAACTTATATTTCTCGGATATCTTCCATCCACCCTATTGTTAATAATCATTTGATCCTTTTGATCACCCGAGAATGCACACTGCATTCTTTCACATGATTATTTATTTTTAATTCAACCATCTTATGAAATTGACAAGATCTATTCTTTTGTTCGCGCTCGTATTTGTTTTTGTTATATCCTGCAAAAAGGATGAAGTAACTTCCGTCGCACCAGGCACTCTTACATTGCACTTTGATAATATTGTGGGTGATGCCAATCTTCAACTCAATACTACCAACACACCGTACACCAATGCAAAAGGTGAAGCATTTAAGGTGACCTGGTTAACCTATTATATCAGCAACATCAAAGTGAAATCGGCAGATGGAAAAGTATTTACTGACCCCGTAAAATCAGATGGCTCAAAAGGTTACTATTTGATAGACGAAGCTGACACTGAATCGCAGGATGTTGTTTTAAAAGACCTTCCGGCTGGTGATTACACCGAAGTAACATTTACGGTAGGTGTAGATGCTAGCCAAGTTGACCAAGGAGCGCAAGTCGGTGCGCTAGATCCGGCCAAAGGACTTTTCTGGAGTTGGAATTCAGGATATATTTTCTTTGCCATCGAAGGCGTGTCTCCGGTGTCAACAGAAGCCGGTAACGCATTTCAATTCCACGTGGGTGGTTACAAAGAAGTTTCCGGTAGCGCTACGGCTGCCAATAACATCAAAACAATTACGCTGACCTTTGGAGGAGATAAAGCAACCGTAAATGCAGCGCATGAACCTGAAGTACATTTTTTACTCGATGTAAAGAAATTTTTTAATGGTGCTGGCGCAGCTAACGTGAGCTTTGCAACCAATGCTGCTCGCCATTCACCGGCTGCTTGCAAAGATGTGGCTGGCAATATTCCGGCAGCATTCACTTTCGATCATATTCACGCAAATTAAAACCCTATAGTCAGTGTGCAGCATATGCGCACTGGCTTCACTTTTATGAAAGCGTTTTATTGGATGTTCGTGATGATGGGTGTGCTGTGCATCGCTTGTACGGAAGAAAAAGTTGATTCGAATGGCAGTCCAGACCTCTTTCGAAAGCCTGAAAATTTTCCGGAGGCTGTCTACACGTTTGAAAACAATCCTGTTTCACAGAAGGGATTTGAGCTGGGGCGTGCATTGTTTTACGATCCGATCTTATCAGCCGACAGCTCCATTGCCTGTGCCAACTGCCATCAACAAGCAGTAGCATTTGCCGATCCGGTGCATCGGTTCAGTCGCGGTGTAAAGGAACGAAGCGGAACACGAAATGCACCTGCCATTCAAAATATGGCGTTCCAGCGGTTGTTCTTTTGGGATGGTGGCGTAAAGCATTTGGACTTTGTTCCCATCAATGCCATTACCAGCGATGTGGAAATGGCAGAGAAAGTAGCAAATGTGGTAGCGAAATTGCAACGCAACAAATTGTATGTAGCCAAATTCAACGAAGCATATCAGGAAGTACCGAGCAGTCAGAAATTGCTCTATACACTTTCGCAGTTTATGAACATGATGATTTCATCCAACAGCCGTTACGATCATTATGTGCGCAAGGAAGGTGAATCGTTGACATCTGCGGAGTTGAAGGGGCTGCAACTGTTTACCACCAAGTGCAGCAGTTGTCATGCTACCGATCTTTTTACCGACGGGTCATTTCGCAATAACGGACTGGATGCTTCATTTGAGAAAGATATCGGTCGCGCCCGCATCACCGAGTTAGCAGAAGATCGCGGTAAGTTCAAAGTGCCCAGCTTGCGCAATGTGGAGCTAACCGATCCCTACATGCACGACGGTCGCTTCAAAACATTGGAGCAGGTGCTCGACCATTACGCCAACGGAGTAGCCGATTCGGAAACACTCGATCCGATTTTAAAAACGAATGATGCACCTGGTATTTCACTCACATCAGAAGAGAAGGCCAACATTATTCAATTCTTAAAGACATTGACCGACCGCGATTTTATTCACGAAAAACGATTTTCGTTCCCGTTAAACTGATGTGCAACATGAAGAAGTTATTTATTTTTTATTTTCTGATGATTGCTCCGATGGCCGCTTCGGCGTGCGACATATGCGGCTGTGGAGCAGGCAACTACTACTTTGGCATCATGCCGCAATTTCATAAGCAGTTTGTGGGACTTCGCTATCGGTTTCAAAGTTTCAATTCGCATGTGGGCTTGGCACCGGCATTGTTATCCAGCGAACAATTTCAAACCATCGAAATATGGTCGCGATTTTATCCGCTCAAGCGTTTGCAGGTGGTGTCGTTCATTCCGTATCACATTAACGAACAAACAGAAGGTGGAGTGACTCATTACTTGCACGGACTAGGCGATATTCCGATTTTGGTCAGTTACAATTTGATCAATACAGTAGAAGAACCCTTACGAAAAACCAACCATAATTTGTGGATAGGAGGGGGCATTAAGCTGCCCACCGGAAAGTATAATTATTCTGATAATCCAACCGAAGTAGCCAATCCCAATTTTCAATTGGGAACGGGCTCGTTAGATTGGATGGTGAACGCAATGTATACCTTGCGCCATAACAATTTTGGATGGACTACCGATGTAACGATAAAGATCAACACAGCCAATCAAAATGACTATCAGTTTGGTAACCGCATCAGCGGAACCTCGTCCCTCTTTTATGTGCAACAATGGAAAAAAATTGGGCTGATGCCCAATGCCGGGATGTACTACGAAGCATCAGAGCAAAATTTTACCAAGGGAAGTTACATTTTAGAAACCGGTGGCACGGCAAGTTTCACCAGTTTAGGGTTGGAGTTGTACTATAAAAAGATATCGATGGGCATGAACTGGTAAACACCCGTTGCGCAAAACTTAGGAGCAGGACGCATACAATCACACAACAAGACATTACTGCATGTTACCTTTATGTTTTAGCTGCCGCTAAGCTCCATGCTGCAGGTATAAATCCATTAGTAGATAGTTTAGAGAGAATTAAAAACTAAACAGTCACTGATCATTGAAATAGTTTAATTTAATTGTGTGCCATCTGCCACCTATTTGTTTAGATATGAAAACGAATATAGATAAGAGTCAATTAAGTAGAGTGGTTAAATTCTCAAAATTCCTCTTTATCGCAGCAAGCGTAGTAATGGGTGTAATTAACTGCAAGGTGCGGCCAGAAGGGCAACCCTTCGTTACTCAACTAAGTTCACCTGCCACCTCACCCAGCGCAGAACCATTCTTGTTTACCGCCACGAATGGTTCGGTGTATCTTTCGTGGATAAAAGATGTAGACGATAAAAGTGAAATGTACTTCTCCAAATGGGAGCCTGATCAATGGACCGCGCCAGCCTTAATTGATTCGGGCCGTAATTGGTTTGTTAATTGGGCCGATTACCCAATGATCGTAAGCAATCAAAATATTTTCATGGCCTCTTATTTGAAGATGAGTGGCTCTGGTAAATATTCGTATGATATTAAGATAGCTACTTCAATTGATTCAGGCCGCACATGGAGTAAATCGTTTGCTTTGAATGACGATGGCAAAGAGGCAGAGCATGGGTTTACATCCTTCATTCCTTATCAGAAAAACATTTTCGTTTCATGGCTGGATGGACGCAACACCGTTCCGAACCATTCAGAAAATCATCATCATGACAATCAACCCGCCATGAGTTTGCGTGGAGCCGTTTTGAATAGCGAAGGCCAAAAGATAAACGAGTGGGAACTGGACAATAGAACCTGCGATTGTTGCGGCACGAGCACAGCCATTACAAGTAAGGGGCCAGTGGTTGTCTATCGCGATCGCACGGACAACGAAGTGCGTGACATTGCCATCGTGCGACTGATAGATGGGGTGTGGACGAAGCCCAAAGAAATTTTCAAGGATGGCTGGGTTATTAAAGGTTGTCCTGTCAACGGCCCAAAAGTTATTGCACAAGACCACAACATGGCTGTAGCGTGGTTCTCGATGCCCGATGATAAACCACAGGTAAAAGTTGTCTTTTCCCATAACGATGGAGAATCATTCAGCAAGCCTGTTCGCGTAGACAACGGTAACCCGATTGGTCGAGTTGAGTTAGAATGGTTGGACAAAGAAACCGCATTCGTCATGTGGATGGAGAATTCAACGATTATGGGTGCACGCGTGGAACCCACGGGTGTAGTGTGGACAATAAACATAAGTGCAACTTCTGAGGCGCGCTCAAGTGGATTTCCACAAGTAACCCGATATAAAAGTCAATTGATCCTGGCGTGGACAGATGATCAAATCAAACAAGTTAAAACAGCCATTATTAACCTTTAATCAATTTAGTCTTCTATGTTTTCAGTGACTGCTTTTTGATGTCCTTGTATATACTATGAATCTTTGATCAAAATTTCACCAGCAGAAAATGCTTTGTGGAAACCGAAGCTTCTACTTAAAGGATGCCTACACTAACTGATTTTTCACTCTCTTGTCTCGCATTGTCTCCTGAAAGGGACGATGCAGAAAACGTTTCTATTAAATTGAACGAGTAAAGGTGTCGGACAGCATATTGCTTGCGATTATAGCCGTCTGACACCGACTCTCGCATCGTCTCCTGCTAAGGGACGATGCAGAAAACGTTTCTTTTAAATTGAATGGGTAAAGGTGTCGGACAGCATATTGCTTGCGATTATAGCCGTCTGACACCGACTTCTAGTATCTACTTCTCTTCAAGTTTCAAAAATCGAGTATCCAGTATCCCGTATCCAGTATCCCGTTTGTCTCGCATCGTCTCCTGCTAAGGGACGATGCAGAAAACGTTTCTTTTAATTTGAACGAGTAAGGTGTCGGACGGCATATTGCTTGCGATTATAGCCGTCTGACACCGACTCTCGTATGGTTTCCTGCAAAGAACGAAGCATACACTATCCGATTTTTCATTTCATCACTGAAGTAGATTTAATTGAATGGCTTTTTTCACCAATCCGGCTGTATTTTTTACACCCAGTTTTTGACAGAGGTTTTTTCGGTGGCCTTCTACCGTTCGCTCGCTGATAAACAGCTTCTCGCCAATTTCGCGCGCGGTAAATTCATTGGAGATCAGTAGCAGCACTTCTTTTTCACGTTGGGTTAATTCCACATAAGGTGAGTGACTTTTACTTTTATTGCTGAGGTGCGCCAACAATGATTTCGATACAAGGTCACTTAAATACATGCCCGTCTCCACCACCGATCGAATGGCTTTTTCAAATTCTTCTTTCTTCACATCTTTTGGCAGGTAGCCGTTTGCGCCTTGTTCCATCATGTAACTCACCATGCGCGGTTCGGTGTGCATGGAAAGCACAATTACTTTTGGTGTGGGTTTTCGTTCGCGTAAAAGTTTGATTGTTTCGATGCCATCGAACGAAGCCATCTCGATGTCCAGCAAAATCACATCGACCGAAGATCCGTTGTTCAACTGCTCGAGCAACTCCTTGCCGTCCGGTGCTTCTAGTACAACTTCAATTCCTTTCATGCCTGAAACGATCATGCGGATTCCCTCACGAAACAAACTATGATCGTCGGCCAGCGCAATTTTAATGGTTTCCATGGTCGGCAAGTCTTTGGTGGTCAATCTCTATGCGGAAACAAATGCCTTTCTCCGGTTGGGTGATTTTCATTTTCCCATCCAGCACACTCACCCGGCTTTCAATGCTTTTCATTCCCAGGCCACCGAAGCTTGCAGTCGGGTCAAAACCGACGCCATCATCGCTATACAGTAGGAGAAAATTATTTTTTTCTTGTTTCATCTGAATGGAAATACTTTTTGCGTGTGCGTGTTTCAGCGTGTTGCCTACCAGTTCTTGCAGGATGCGGTAGAGATTTATTTCTGCGTCTTTGTTGAGTGGCAAGCTGATCTGATGTGAAAAATAAAATTCCATGCCGGCATCTACCAATTTTTCGCGCAAGCTGTCGATCGCTTCTATCAGCCCCAATTTTTCCAAGACAACCGGGCGCAAATCGTGTGAGATGCTGCGTACGTTGGAAATCATCTCATCAAACAACGCATTCATTTTTTCGCTCACGCGTTTCAGTTGCTCTTCGGGCTGGCCGGGTTCCAATTGATTAAAATACATGCGAGAGGTAGTCAGCAAGGCCCCAATCTCGTCGTGCAAATCATGGGCAATGCGTTGGCGCTCTGCCTCCTGACTTTGGATAGAACCTTTCAGTAATTCTTTTTGGTAGTGGCTCTCCAGGCGTTGTTGCTCCAGATCTTTGGCAATCAGCCTACGTTGGTGTACCATAAAAATGATAATGATGCCTGTGCCCAGCGCGAAAAGCCCCAACATGCTCACCAATAAAACCTCTAATAAACTGACTCCGGCTTGTGACATCACCTCAACGATCGTAATCTGTAATTTGTGTCGAAAGTAAACTACTTCATTCAATTACTCATTTTCTTCGCTCAATTTAATTTCAAGTGTTGACTTTTTCGTGAGCAGCGTTTACTGTCAATGCCACCGTGTACAAAGCATAGTGTACGATGTTAAACAAGGCGTGAACACCCCACACCACTCCACGTTCTTTCAACGTCATGGGAATAATGTCGTTGGCTACATAGAATAACACCAGTGCACCTGAAAAGTAGGTGATCACAGAGGCATTGATCCAGAACAAAGGTGTGCGCAGCAAGTGGCGGTGAACCAAATCGCGCGTCTCTTGGTAGAAAAAAAGAATGGCGAGCAACATCAACAGCAGGCACTCGGTAAAATTTACATGCGAATTGAACTGATGTGGACTTTGAAAAAACAATGCGTTTACAACGGCAAACAAAACAAAACTACCCATGGCCAGATAGAAATACTTCACATGGATCATTTTTGCCAACGGGTGACTATAGATGAGGCACAACAACAGAAACTCAATCACAATGTAAAGATTGTAAAGAAATAAATTGTTCAGTTGGTAATTCCAAAGGATGCGCGCACATACTTCGGTTACCACCGCAACACAAATCAGCGCAAATAAGATACGCTGATCCGCATTTAGTTGGCGGAACCGAAAAAGCCCGACTAACCAGGCGAGCCCAACAAAAAAATAGGCGGCTACCAGTGCCTTTTGAAAAAATGCTTCCATGCAATAGCTTACTTGCCGCAGGTGGAAGGGCAGGGGGCGAGCACGTCGGAGTACACTACTTCCTTACTTCCTACCTGGTAACTTCGAAGGTTGAGCCGATGGATTTGCAGCACATCTTCATCGGTGAGGTTGTCGATATGAATTTCAAAAACAGGTGCGAAGTTGAAGAAATCCTTGCGGTTAAATTTATTCATGTCAATACCCAAATGAAAGATGAACTGTTGAATATGACCCCGGTTTTGGTTGATCAATTTCCAGATGGATGAATTGATGGTTTCGGAAAAGTAATAACCATGCAGGCGTTGAAACACGCGTTTGGCCGGAATCACCGGATTGACAGAAGGTATACCTTCATTGCATGCTATAAACGAATCGGGTAACTGACGATTATCCATTTCAAGCCAATTCGTTACAAGCCACTCTTTGATTTCGTAGGGAATAATCGCGCCACCATCAGTTGCGAGCGATTCTTTTCCGGCTCCATCCTGAAATGCTTTCATCACTTTTCCGGCTGTAATAACAGGCCTGAAAGTGAATTTTTCTACAGGAGATTGAGCTGTATCTAACCCAAACATAATGTTAAAGTCAATGTTTTTCTTGCCTACAGGAAATAGAGCCTGAATATCTTTGGGAGATAAGTGTAAGGCTGTAAGTCGTTCAAACTGTTGGGACGAATTTTTATCAAACTTTTTAAAGTGATTTTGGATTTCGGGTGCATTGCACTGGCGCCAGTTGTCTATCTTTTTTTTCATCGGTTTTATTTTTCGTCAAAGCTAACTCACCCATTGCAAAAAGCAATTGCGAAAATGAAATCACGGGAAAACCCCTGTTTTGTAAAATACGGGTTTCCACGCTTACCTGATGGCATTGGAATACCCACCTTTGATCTGTTAAATGCATTTAACAAGTGGAGCAGAACCCACTCAAAAAAACGAACTGGCTGCAACAGTAGGAAAGGCAGGGCAAAAACCGAAAGGCCTGATGAGTAGGTGGAATTTAAAATTTAAACCAAAAAAATTATGTATGATGGAATAGTAATCAAAAATGAAACTGATCACCGAGCAGTTTTAGTGCCCTATCGTCCTGATGGCGGTAGAATTAAAAGTTATACACCCTCAATAGGGCCAAAGGAGATGCGGCTTATCAACAATGACCATTTACCTGATGCTGACTTTTATTTTGTGTTGGCCTATTTGGATGGGGCGAATATCCCCGAGTTTGTTGATGTGAAAAGTGCAACGCATTCATGGAGTTTTGCCTTTGGGTTGAGCGGCAGTGGAAGCGTAGGAGGTTCTGGCGGTGGTGGTGGTATTTCGTTTGGAGGAGGAGAAGGAACAACGGATTTTTATTCTTCATACATGTGCGGTGCCATCATCCCTCTTGAAAAGAATGCCAATGGAAAGTACGGTTCCAACAGACTGGGATGTAACAATGAATACAAGTTATCAGCGTATGATCAAAAAGTATTCTTTAACCAGCAGCGAAATTTTATTCAGATTGCTGATGAAGAAAAGGAGAAAAAATTGATTGTAATTGATACCAAGCTTTGGTGTATCGAGTTTGTAGGAGAAAGGCCCAAAGATGATCAACGCAAAACCTACGGTTGGTAGGAGTATAAGTGTTAAAGAATAATTTATAACCAACAAAATGATCTTTATTATTTAACTTCATACATAGCTAAAAGCATTTTGGAAGTTTAGTGAGACATGTTTCACTAAACTTTTTTTTATTCCGAAGTTAGGAAAATCACTTTTTCACCTCGAAAAACCGAAACATCTGTGCATTACCCCACGTGGTCGTTGAAGCGGTGGCGCGATCAAACTTTATCACACCATTCCACCACACTTTGGTGCAAATTTCGGTCGCATCGTACTTTTCAATGGCACAGTCCACGGTGTCTGTATCCTGATAGTTCCATTGAATAAACATACGTGTGGTAGCAGTGCCTTCGCGATGTGTTCCTTCATACGGAAACAACCGGACGCCGTATTCGCCATTGCTTTCATTTCTCATCACCAGAAAGTTGCGCGGAGCACCCAACATCGGATTATTAAATTCTTTGCGAACGCCATTTTCCAAATAAAAGATACGTACGGTATCCGGAGAATAATGGTTCGGTGTTTGTGTGTTGAAGAGATTGTTGCCATTGCCATCGCGCACCCACACATCGAAGGCTGTACTAATAATTGTAGGATAGTCTTTTTTGCAACCCAACGATGTCAATAGAAGCAGAATGAAAAGGAAAGAAATATTTTTCATGTGTTAATTTTATTTTAGAAACAATTCCACAGCTTGCATTGAAACACAGCAGTTAGTAAAAATACCGGTGAAACAAATGAAAACCGATTCTTCTTCATTACGAAATTGTGAAATTGATGCGTCAAGACGGCTGATGTCTCTCGGTCATTCGAACACCCCGATGGTTGAAGGTGAGTAGAAAGGTGCACTGCAAAGCAAAACATTTCACCTATCTTTAAATTGTAATCCGATCCGCATGAAATTGAAATTAATTATAGCAACTGTCTGTACGGTTTTGTCACTCACTGCTGCTCTTGCACAAACTGATTCCTCCATTGCCAAAAGCGGCATCCCCATCGAAATGCTTTTTCCACAGGGAAAGTCAAAGGCACTTATTCTCAGTTATGACGATGGGCCAGTCCAGGACAGGCAAATGGTAGCATTGATGAATAAGTATAAATTAATTGGCACGTTTCATCTCAATTCCAACAAGTTAGGAACTCAAAACTATCTGACGAAGGCTGAGATCAAATCACTCTTTGCCGGACATGAAGTTTCGGTTCATACGGCCAATCATCCTAGCCTCACTACCTTGTCGAAATTAGATGTTGTGTATGAAGTAGTAGAAGATCGCAAAGAACTGGAGCGCTTAGTCGAATATCCGGTGCGCGGCATGGCATACCCTTTTGGAAATAACAATGCAACAGTTGTGGATGCGATCAGCGGATTAGGCATTGAATATGCCCGTACGGTAGACGACACCTATCAGTTTAAAATACCAGAGAAGTTTCTTCAATGGCACCCGACTATCCACCAATTTGCCAAAGCCTATTTTGTAGAAGGCAAACCCGATAATGACAAGAAGGAGTTGGAACGTTTTTATCAGGTGATTGATGACTTTCTCAGCACCAAAGAATTGGCATTGCTGGATGTGTGGGGACATAGTTGGGAGATGGGCAACAGCACCAGTAAGTGGGAGGAGACCGAGAAGTTTTTTAAACGGGTAGCTAACAATCCTGCCATTCATTACACCTCTCATATCGATCTGGTAGATTACATTCAAGCATTTCGCAATCTGAAATTTTCGGTTGAGAAAAACAGAGTTTACAATCCGAGTGCTTTGACTGTCTTCTTTCGAATAGCTGGAAAAAATTATTCAATTGAGCCGGGAAAGATGATGGATGTATTGAATTAGGTATATTCTTTGAAAGAATAAGCAAATCGGATTATGAGCACCACCGAACAAATTGACAACTACATTCAAAGCCTTCCTGAGCCAAAACGTCAGGAAGTGCTCACGCTTCATCATCGTATAGAGAAGTTATTACCCAAAACAAAACGATGGTTCTTAGATGGAAAAGATGAGAAAGGCAAGGTCGTAACAAATCCCAATATCGGGTATGGACTCCGAACGATTCGATATGCCAACGGTAAATCAAAAGAGTTCTATCAGATTGGCCTCAGTGCCAACACTACCGGAATTTCCATTTACATCATGGGTCTGGACGACAAAACTTACTTGCCCACAACGTACCGCAAAAGTCTGGGTAAGGCGACCATTACAGGATATTGTATAAAATTTAAAAAGTTGGCTGATATCAATCTGGATGTATTCGACCAGGCGATACGAGATGGGGTGAAGGAGATGAGGTAGATGGTGGATGCTGGTTGCTGGATGCTGGTTACTGGATGCTGGTTTCTGGTTTCTGGATACTGAATGCTGGATGCTGGATACTGGATGTTGGATACTGGATTCTTGATGTGGGAGAGGGGATGCTGGATACGGATACTTGATACTGGATACTGGTTACTGGATGCTGGATAACGTACTTATTTGCCTCTCGGCAATTTTAAATGATTTTCTATAAAAACTTGAAATTAACGTAGGTGCTTGTTATATTCGATTGTCAATTATCGAGTACCAATAACCTAAACATCAACAGTATGAAAAAAATCTACGTTTTATTCCTATTGCTGGCTGCATTTGCATGCAATAAAGAGGACAGCCAAATAACTGTAAGTAACACCACGAATAATCCGGCTCAAAACGGTCCAGTAGCCGGTATTTTAACTGGAAAATGGAAGCTGGTGGCTTATACTAATTTAGTGACCGGTACCGTAATAACAGAACCAACTGACATTACACGATCAGTTATCATTGATTTTTTAGATGACGGAAGTAAAGGCACTCTGCAAGGATTAACGATTGCAAATTCAGTTGGGGGCACTTATGAATTATCAGTAGTAGGAGAATACTCGCCGGGCAGAAATAAAATGAAGACATTATTTTTTGCCGGAACAAAAGTTGGGGAACCAAGTTGGGGTGGTAATTTTTGGGATTCAATGCTTATTGCAACCTCATGTGAAAGGACGAATGATAAAATGTTTATCTATTTCAATTCTGATACCCAAAGAATGGAGTTTGAAAAAAAGTAATGATATTCCATCTGGTTTATGTCTAGCATCGTCTCCTGAAAGGGACGATGCTTGAATCTAAACTCAACAGTCCTTACAATCCTAGTCCCGCACCTGAAATGCAACTGACTTCACCACTTCGCCATTTACCATGATCTCCAACCGGTGTTTTCCCGCAGCGTGTTTTCTCGTGGTGAAATCCTGAAAACGTTGCTTTTTTGAAATGTGAATCGACTTACCTGCGGGCAGATCGATTTATTATGTCTAGCATCGTCTCCTGAAAGGGACGATGCTTGAATCTAAACTCAACAGTCCTTACAATCCTAGTCCCGCACCTGAAATGCCACCGACTTTACCACTTCGCCATTTACCATGATCTCCAATCGGTGTTTTCCCGCAGCGTGTTTTCTCGTGGTGAAATCCTGAAAACGTTGTTTTTTTGAAATGTGAATTGACTTACCTGCGGGCAGATCGATTTTTTATCTCTAGCATCGTCTCCTGAAAGGGACGATGCTTGAATCTAAACTCAACGGTCTTTACACTCCTAATCTCGCACCTGAAATGCAACTGACTTCACCACTTCGCCATTTACCATGATCTCCAACCGGTGTTTTCCCGCAGCGTGTTTACGTGTGGTGAAATCCTGAAAACGTTGCTTTTTTGAAATGTGAATCGACTTACCTGCGGCAAGATCGATTTCTTATCTCTAGCATCGTCTCCTGAAAGGGACGATGCTTGAATCTAAACTCAACGGTCTTTACACTTCTAATCTCGCACCTGAAATGCAACTGACTTCACCACTT
>VYLQ01000060.1_pt1 | contig 33466 bp, 25 predicted proteins | sample 5115351 | NCBI WGS metagenome assembly VYLQ01 (sample SAMN12291776, study PRJNA351875) | freshwater metagenome | isolation source: freshwater lake | place: USA: Michigan, Lansing Lake | collected 2013-08-14 | reverse complement strand
GTTAAAAGTTGAGGTACGACGGATGATACCGTGGACTTCGTAACCCTTTTCTAATAATAATTCGCTCAGATAGGAACCATCTTGACCGGTGATGCCGGTAATTAGGGCGCGTTTCGGTTGAGTCATCAGCAATTTACCTAATCGGAAAGAATAGAGACCATAAAAGAGTCTGACTGCTTATAGCACACTTTAGCCCCTCAGGACAAGTTTGACGATTAGTTGTCGCCACAGTCAGAGCAAAATCCCCTTAACCTAGATTCAGCTTTGACAGTCCCTTTAACCCTCAATCCTTCCTCATCTGTGGGGTCCAAATCCTTAAAATATCTTTTCTTGTCTGGAAAACTCTTGCAACAAATAGCACAAATCTGTTATTATGGTTTGTCTGTGTCCGGATTAACCATACCAGTATTGAGAACAAGAAACGACTGTGGCTAATACAAAGTCTGCACTCAAACGAGTCCAAATCTCCGAAAGAAATCGACTACGCAACAAAGCGTACAAGTCAGCCGTAAGAACCCTGATCAAAAAATGTCTTGTCGCTGTCTCGGCCTACGGATCCAACCCCAGCCCAGAAGGGTTAGAAAGCGCCCAACAAGCTCTATCAGAAGCTTACAGTAAAATCGATAAAGCCGTCAAGCGCAACGTCTTGCACCGGAACAACGGCGCTAGAAAAAAAGCCGGTTTAGCCAAAGCTTTGCAAAAAGTTAGCCAAGCTTCCTAAGAAACAGGTAAGCTGTAATCAGGACAGACGCAACAAGCGATCGGGGGTCGATGCAATTAATAGATACGCACGTTCATCTGAACTTTGACGTTTTGCAAGCCGACTTGCCCGCTATCTCCGAACGTTGGCGAAGTGTGGGAGTCGTTCATCTGGTTCACTCCTGTGTCGAACCAGAGGAATTTGCAGCGATTAAAGCCATTGCTGATCAATTTGAGGAAATTTCCTTCGCCGTCGGTTTACATCCCCTAGATGCCGAAAAATGGCGAGATAATAGTGCCGATCAGATCGAATCCCTAGCCCGATCTGATCGGCGCGTCGTGGCGATCGGGGAAATGGGTTTAGACTTCTATAAAGCGGATAATCAAGAGCAGCAAAAACAGGTCTTTTGGAGGCAGTTAGAAATCGCCCATCGTCTCGATAAACCCGTGATTATCCATTGTCGAGATGCAGCCCCGGTCATGCGGGAGGAAATCAGCGCCTTTCGGCAACAAGTGGGCAAAATTGGCGGCGTAATGCACTGCTGGACTGGCAACCCCGAAGAAACTCAATGGTTTTTAGATTTGGGTTTTTACATCAGCTTTAGCGGTATTATCACCTTCAAAAACAGTAAAACCGTGCAAGCTGCCGCCCAAATTGTTCCCAGCGATCGCCTACTGATCGAAACCGATTGCCCCTTTCTCTCACCCAATCCCCACCGCGGTAAACCTTGCGAACCCTCTTTCGTCCGACCTGTGGCCGAAACCGTCGCCCGTCTGCGCGGCGTTTCCCTCGAAACCCTAGCCGAACAAACCACCCAGAACGCCAGGCACTTATTTCAACTCCCCAGTTAAAAAACATAGTTTATTAGCACAGAGCAGGGAATGGGGAGATGGGGAAATGGGGGAATTCAACTAAAACCCTAAAACCCCAACACCCTAAAACCCCATCACCCAACCCCTCACTGCTCACTGATATCCGACCGTCGCTATCGTGTCATCAGCCCTTGTAACCATAATGAACAATCTTACCTTTAACCTCTTACCCGACCTCATCGAAATCCAACACTCCAGTTTTCGTTGGTTTTTGGAAGAAGGACTGATCGAGGAACTGAATAGCTTTTCCCCCATCAGCGACTATACAGGTAAATTAGAACTACATTTTCTCGGTCAGGACTACAGACTCAAAGAACCGAAATACAACGTCGATGAAGCCAAACGACGCGATAGCAGCTATTCCGTTCAGATGTACGTTCCCACCCGTTTAATCAACAAAGAAACGGGAGAAAACATCGAACAGGAAGTCTTTATCGGCGATTTACCCCTGATGACCGAACGGGGAACCTTTATCATTAACGGGGCCGAACGAGTCATCGTCAATCAGATCGTCCGTTCTCCAGGTGTTTACTACAAGGCCGAAATCGACAAAAATGGTCGCCGTACTTACTCCGCTTCCCTGATTCCCAACCGAGGAGCTTGGTTAAAATTTGAAACCGACAAAAACGGCTTAGTCTGGGTCAGAATCGACAAAACCCGCAAATTATCCGCCCAAGTTCTCCTGAAAGCGATCGGATTGAGCGATAACGAAATCTTTGACTCCCTACGCCATCCCGAATTCTACCAAAAAACCCTCGACAAAGAAGGCAATCCCACCGAAGAAGAGGCCCTCCTCGACCTGTACCGCAAACTACGCCCCGGGGAACCCCCCACCGTCACGGGAGGACAACAACTGCTCGAATCGCGCTTTTTTGACAATAAACGCTACGATCTTGGTCGCGTTGGTCGTTATAAACTCAACAAAAAACTACGCCTCAACGTCCCCGATAACCAGCGCGTTCTGACCACCACCGACATCTTAGCGGCGATCGACTACCTAATTAACCTCGAATTTGACATCGGCAACACCGACGACATCGACCACCTCGGCAACCGTCGCGTCCGTTCCGTGGGTGAACTGCTACAAAACCAAGTGCGAGTGGGTTTAAACCGCTTAGAAAGAATCATTCGGGAACGGATGACCGTCAGCGAATCCCAAAACCTCACCCCCGCTTCCCTAGTCAACCCGAAACCCCTAGTAGCGGCGATTAAAGAATTCTTTGGTTCCTCGCAACTCTCCCAGTTCATGGATCAAACCAATCCCCTAGCGGAATTGACCCATAAACGCCGCATTTCCGCCCTTGGGCCGGGCGGTCTGACCCGGGAACGGGCTGGTTTTGCCGTGCGCGACATTCACCCCTCCCACCACGGCCGCATTTGTCCGGTGGAAACCCCAGAAGGTCCCAACGCCGGTTTAATCGGTTCCCTGGCCACCTACGCTCGCGTCAACGACTACGGTTTTATTGAAACCCCCTGTTATGTGGTGGAAAATGGCCGAGTCCGCTACGATCTCCCCGTTAAATACTTGACCGCCGACGAAGAAGACGATCTGCGGGTAGCACCGGGAGATGTGGCCACCGATGAAAATGGTTATATCCTCGGCGAAACTATCCCAGTGCGCTATCGGCAGGAATTCTCCACCACTTCCCCCGAACAAGTGGACTACGTTTGTGTTTCCCCCGTCCAAATTGTCTCGGTGGCCACTTCCCTGATTCCCTTCCTTGAACACGACGACGCTAACCGCGCCCTGATGGGTTCTAATATGCAACGACAAGCGGTTCCCCTGCTGCGTCCCGAACGTCCCCTTGTGGGTACGGGATTGGAAGCACAGGCCGCTCGCGACTCCGGCATGGTCATCGTTTCCCGTACCAATGGGGTCGTTTCCTACGTCGATGCTAACCGGATTCGCATCAAAGTGGCGGATGAAGACAAAGAGATTTTTGGCAAGAGCGAGATAGAGTACGAAATTCAGAAATATCAACGCTCTAACCAAGATACCTGCCTAAATCAGCGTCCTTTAGTCTATCAAGGTGAACAAGTTGTGCCGGGGCAGATCATCGCCGATGGTTCCGCCACCGAAGGAGGAGAAATCGCCCTCGGCCAGAATATCCTCGTCGCCTATATGCCCTGGGAAGGCTATAACTACGAAGACGCGATTTTAATCAGTGAAAGACTGGTGGCACAAGATGTCTATACCAGTATCCACATCGAAAAATACGAGATCGAAGCCCGTCAAACTAAACTCGGACCGGAGGAAATCACCAGGGAAATTCCCAACGTCGGTGAAGATGCCCTGCGAAACCTCGATGAACGCGGTATTATTCGCATCGGTGCCTGGGTAGAAGCCAGCGATATCCTCGTGGGGAAAGTCACCCCCAAAGGCGAATCGGACCAACCACCCGAAGAAAAACTACTGCGGGCAATTTTCGGCGAAAAGGCACGGGATGTACGGGATAACTCCCTGCGCGTCCCCAACGGCGAAAAAGGCCGGGTAGTAGATGTGCGGGTATTTACCCGCGAACAGGGGGATGAATTACCCCCCGGGGCCAATATGGTGGTGCGGGTTTACGTTGCCCAAAAACGCAAAATCCAAGTGGGCGATAAAATGGCGGGTCGTCACGGCAATAAAGGGATTATTTCTCGGATTCTGCCCCTAGAAGATATGCCCTACCTCCCCGATGGTCGTCCCGTCGATATCGTTCTCAATCCCCTGGGGGTTCCCAGTCGCATGAACGTCGGTCAGGTGTTTGAATGTTTACTGGGTTGGGCCGGCGAAAATCTGGGCGTGCGCTTTAAGATTACTCCCTTTGACGAAATGTACGGGGAAGAAGCCAGCCGTTTGACCGTCCACGGATTGCTAGAAAGTGCCTCGAAAAAACCCAATCGCGATTGGGTGTTCAAGGAAGAACACGCGGGTAAAGTCACCGTCTACGATGGTCGCACCGGCGACCCCTTTGACCGTCCCGTTACCGTCGGTATGGCCTATATGTTAAAACTGGTTCACCTAGTTGATGATAAGATTCACGCCCGTTCTACTGGTCCCTACTCCTTGGTTACTCAGCAACCCCTGGGCGGTAAAGCTCAACAGGGGGGTCAACGCTTCGGAGAAATGGAAGTCTGGGCCCTAGAGGCCTACGGGGCGGCCTATACCTTGCAGGAATTGCTAACGGTGAAATCCGATGATATGCAAGGACGGAATGAGGCTTTAAATGCGATCGTAAAAGGCAAGCCGATTCCCCGCCCGGGTACGCCAGAATCCTTTAAGGTTTTGATGCGAGAATTGCAATCCCTCGGCCTCGATATCGCCGTTCACAAGGTGGAAAATGCCCCCGATGGTACTTCCCGCGATGTGGAGGTGGATCTGATGGTCGATGTCGGTCGTCGCGCCCCCTCTCGCCCCACCTACGAATCCTTAACCACGGAAGACCTTGAAGAAGAAGAATCGGAAGTGTAATTTCAGTTATCAGTGAGCAGTTATCAGTTATCAGTGAGAAGTCAGGTGATGGGGAAATGGGGAAATGGGGAAATGGGGGAATGGGGAAATGGGGAAATGGGGAAATGGGGAATGGGGAAATGGGGAAATGGGGGAATTCAACTAAAACCCTAAAACCCTAAAACCCTAAAACCCTAAAACCCCAACACCCTAACACCCCAACACCCCAACACCCTAAAACCACAACACCCTAAAACCCCAACACCCCACACCTAACCCCTATAACCAATATTGTTACTGTTCACTGATGGCTGATAGCTAATAGCTGTTTAATTATTACTGGGATCGAGATGTTTTATAACCAAACTGTTGACAAAGGAAAACTGAAAAAACTGATCGCTTGGGCCTATCAAAACTACGGTTCGGCGCGCTGTTCACAAATGGCCGATGAATTGAAAAACCTCGGGTTTCGTTTCGCTACCAAAGCAGGGGTTTCCATTAGTGTGGATGATTTAACCGTACCGCCGGCTAAACGACAGATGATCGAAAGTGCCGAACAGGAAATCCGGCAAACCGAACAGCGTTATGTGCGCGGGGAAATCACCGAAGTGGAACGCTTCCAAAAAGTAATTGACACTTGGAATAGTACATCTGAATCACTTAAAGATGAAGTAATTCGCAACTTCCAAGTTACCGATCCCCTCAACTCCGTCTATATGATGGCTTTCTCCGGAGCGCGGGGTAATATGAGCCAAGTGCGTCAGTTAGTGGGAATGCGGGGTTTAATGGCTAATCCCCAGGGGGAAATTATTGACCTCCCGATTAAGACTAACTTCCGGGAAGGATTGACCGTTACCGAATACGTTATTTCCTCCTACGGGGCCCGCAAAGGTTTAGTTGATACCGCTCTACGGACGGCAGATTCTGGTTATCTGACCCGTCGTCTCGTGGATGTGTCCCAAGATGTCATCGTCCGCGAGGCAGATTGTGGCACCAATCGTTACATCGAATTAACCGCTATGACCGATGGCGATCGCGTGTTAATTCCCTTAAGCGATCGCCTATTAGGTCGTTCCTTGGCCGAAGATGTGGTGGTCAATGGAGAAGTGATCGCCACCCGCAACCAGATTATCGATGACGAAACCGCCGAAAAACTGGGCAAACTCGTCGATAAAATCAAAGTCCGCAGCCCCTTAACCTGTGAAGCGGCCCGCTCGGTTTGCCAAACCTGTTACGGTTGGAGTCTGGCCCACGGTCATCCGGTGGATATGGGGGAAGCAGTGGGGATTATTGCCGCCCAATCGATCGGGGAACCGGGGACTCAGTTAACCATGCGTACCTTCCACACCGGGGGCGTATTTACCGGAGAAGTGGCCCGGCAAGTGCGGAGTCCCTTCGAGGGAACCGTGCGTTTTCTGCCGGGGTTAAGTATCCGTAACGTGCGAACTCGCCACGGGGATGAACGGGATCAGGTGGAGGCCCCGGGGGAAATTAAATTAACACCCAAGGATAAAACTAAAGAAACTGTCACCTACTCTTTAACTCCAGGTTCGCTGCTATTCGTCACCGATGGCGCAACGGTGAGCGAGGAACAGTTACTAGCGGAAATCACCTCCGATAAAGTCCAAAAATCCACGGAAAAAGCCACAAAAGACGTAACCAGTGACTTAGCTGGCGAGGTGCTATTCTCCCAATTAGTGCCGGAGGAAAAAACCGATCGCCAAGGCAATACCACCCGCATCGCCCAACGGGGGGGATTACTATGGATTCTCTCCGGAGAAGTGTATAACTTGCCAACTGGGGCCGAACCCGTGGTCAGTAACGGCGATCAAGTACAAGTGGGAGATGTTCTAGCGGAAACTAAGTTAGTATCCACTAACGGCGGTTTGGTGCGTTTAGCCCCCAATAGCCGGGAAATCGATATCGTCACCGCTTCCGTGTCCTTGGATCAGGCCGAAGTAAAAGTAGAAAGTAGTGCCGGTCGGGAACAATTTATTATTCATACGGGAGACGGTCAACGCTTCCTGCTGAAAACTACTCCGGGGACAAAAGTACAGAATCATGCCATTGTCGCCGAGTTAATCGATGATCGCTATCAAACCCACACTGGCGGGATGATTAAATACGTCGATATCGAAGTCGCCAAAGGCGGCCGTAAACAGGGTTATGAAATCACCAAAGGCGGCACGATCCTCTGGATTCCCGAAGAAACCCACGAAGTCAATAAAGATATCTCCCTCTTACAGGTGGAAGATGGGCAGTATGTGGAGGCAGGGGAAGAAGTGGTTAAAGATGTCTTCTGTAACTCTAGCGGTGTGGTGGAAGTCATCCAGAAAAATGACATCCTCCGGGAGATTATTGTCAAACCAGGGCTGTTATTTATGGATATCGAACCGGAATCCTCCGGAATTGCCCAAGAACAGTTAATTTACCCAGGGACACAGTTGACTCCTGAAGTCACGATCGAGGAGTTACGGCAAGCGGAATGGGTGGAAACTAACGAGGGTTTGGGGTTACTACTGCGACCAGTACAGGAGTTCACCGTAGAAGACCAATCCACTTCTCCGACCCAAGGTTCCGCTAACCAAGAAGGAGGACGACATATCGAACTGCGATCGGTGCAGCGCATTTTCTTTAAGGACGGGGAAAGAGTTAAATCCGTCGAGGGTTGTCAACTGATCAGCACCCAATTAGTCCTAGAAATTTCTAGCGAAGAACCAGAATCGGTCTCCCATCTGACGGCCGATATCGAGTTAGAACCGATTGAGGACAGTGATTGTCAGCGTTTACAGTTAGTTATTCTGGAATCTCTGGTGCTGCGTCGAGATAGTGATAATGATCCTTTAGGGGGTAATATTCAGACTCGCGTTCTCGTCCAAGATGGCGATGAAATTCCACCGGGGGCAGTGGTGGCCCGGACCGAGATCCAGTGTAAGGAAGCTGGAGAAATTCGCGGGATTCGCAAGGGCAGCGAAGCGGTGCGCCGTCTTTTAATTGTGAGTGACCGTGACGAGTTTATTCTCCCGCTCGCTGTTGCTCCCACCGTCAAAGCCGGGGATCTGGTAATCGCCGAAGCCGAGATCGCTGCCGGAGTTTTAGCCCCCAATTCCGGTCAAGTGCTGGCCGTTGACAAAACCACCACTGGCTATGAAATCCGTCTGCGTAAAGCCCGACCCTACCGAGTATCGGCTGGGGCAATTCTGCACATCGATGAGGGGGATTTAGTCCAACGGGGCGATAATTTGGTGCTGTTGGTGTTTGAGCGCTCGAAAACCGGGGATATCATTCAAGGTTTACCGAGAATCGAAGAACTGCTCGAAGCCCGCAAACCGAAAGAGGCTTGTGTCCTAGCACGCAAACCGGGAGTTTGTCAAGTGGAGTACCAAGATTCTGAGATTGTCGATATTAAGGTGGTCGAGGATGACGTCACGATCAGTGAATATCCGCTTTTAGGCAGTCAAAACCCTCTGGTGAGCGATAATCAGCGTATCGATGTGGGCCAGGCGTTAACCGATGGTCAGGCTAATCCCCACGAGATTTTAGAGGTGTTCTTTAATTATTATGTGGATAGCTTGGGCAGTTACGAGGCAGCCCTGAAAGCCTTGGAAAAAACCCAGATGTTCCTCGTCGATCAGGTACAGTCGGTCTATCAATCCCAAGGGATCGATATTGCCGATAAACATATTGAAGTGATCGTGCGTCAGATGACCTCTAAGGTGCGGATCGATGACGGCGGTGATACCAGTATGTTACCCGGGGAATTGTTGGAACTGCGACAGGTGGAGACGGTAAACGAAGCCATGTCGATCACCGGTGGGGCGGCAGCTAAATATACGCCTGTACTACTGGGGATCACCAAAGCTTCCTTGAATACCGATAGCTTTATCAGTGCCGCCTCCTTCCAAGAAACCACCCGCGTCCTCACCGAAGCGGCGATCGAAGGCAAGTCTGACTGGTTACGGGGTCTCAAGGAAAACGTGATTATCGGTCGTCTGATTCCGGCGGGTACTGGCTTCAATTCCCACGAAAACATGGCGGGGATCAGCGATTACACCCCCCCAGAGGAGGAATATAACTACAACAATCGTAGCTATTACGCTCCCCCCGGCGGCCTCGGCTTGCCCCCTCGTCCCGGTTTCGGCGATAGTAGTGAGGATAGCGATATGATTCTTGACGATCAAACCGCTCGCGCCTACGCTGAGGGTGATGTGGTCGATTTAGAGGATGATGAGATGGCTTTCCTCTCTTCCCGCGGCAGCAGTCGCTTTAGTCGCCAACCCATCAGCGATCACTGGTCAGAAGCTGATGAGGAAGGAGATGAGGAAGATTTCGAGGAGGATTACGAAGAAGAATAATCATCTGTCGAGATATTACAAGGAGGATTGGGACAGACGGGGAGGCAAGGGCGATTTTTACCCGAAAAAACCCTGATTATTCCCCAAAAACATCCTCCTTCTCTCCCCACACCTCCCCCTGCCCCCCCCCGATGTCGGGTCAGGGGGGCACCAGCTAATTCCCCTGAGTTTGGGAATTAAGAGAAGGCAGCCTCTCTTGTCAATCGGAAAGGAGACAAAGTTAAGATTTTAAGAATTTTCTCTAAAGTCGGGATGACAGGATTTGAACCTGCGGCATCCTGCTCCCAAAGCAGGCGCGCTACCAAGCTGCGCTACATCCCGAAGTGAACTCCTTTTTCAGTATAGCCTAAGAGCGGCATTCTTAATCGGGATACCAAAACATCCCTTTGATACCTTCGGGATCGAGAACAAAACCGAGACGACGATAGAAATCCACCACCTGCGGATCGGCGAAAAGAGTTATATTACTGATGTCCTCACCCCGCAACTTCCTGATCATAAATTTCATTAATGCTTTACCAAAGCCTTTACTTTGATAGTGAGGATGAACAACCACATCCCAGACCGTAGCATTAAAAGCGTGATCGGAAGTGGCACGAGCAAAACCCACTAAACGACGGCGATTACCTCGCACTTCCCACATCGACACCACTAAAAAACTACATTCGATCGCCTTTTTAACTTTGCGTAAAGGACGACGGGCCCAACCTACCGAGTCACAAAGTTCTTCTAACTCATATAGATCTAGCTCTCGATCGGTACTAAAAAACACTCGCGTCTGTCCGAGGTCATTCTGGGCAACCTCTACCAAGTCTCCCGAATAGTCAGGTGATGCCGTGACTTCCGAGCTATTAAACAATCTTTTCCAAAAAACCATGCCAGGGGGCTACCGCCTCAATATTATCCTTTTAGCCTAGTATACTTTATCATAAATGTCAGGTGAAGACCCTCAGTTTTACTGATGGGATGAAACCGTTCGGCTGAAGTCTTACGGCCGCAGCCTGACCAACATATACTTTAGACGTTGATAATCTGAGATTTATTAAACTTCTGAAATCGGAGAGTGAGCAAGGAATCCAGTTCTTTTTTATGTTTCAGATGGGCATCATTCAGACATCCATAAATAGCTGAATAAAAGTCAGAAAAGTTTTCATGATATTGACCAGACAAACATTTCTTTTTGACCAATTTACACCGCCTTTCAATTAAATTTAAATTAGGCGAATAAGACGGCAGATAGAATAACTCTCTTGACAAAGAAAGAGCCAATTCCTCAACAATTTTACATTTTTGATAGCGGGCATTATCTAATAATAGAGTAATGGGAATATTTAGTCCTAAAGCAGCTATTTTTGACCGGAGTTCACAGACTTACTGTAATATAAGTGTCATTTGTTACCATAATAACTTCATGAGTTATCCCATTTAATGCTCCTAAAACATTAAAGCGTTTACGCCCGTTCGTGGACTTAACGAAAAGTCTCTCAAAACACCAATACCGAGAAAAGCTCCCATAAACAAGGGAGTGGCATCAACAAAAAAAACAGCCCTTTTTCCTTCTTTAGCCTCATTTAGTCTGGGTTCTAGCTTTTTTTATTTGTAGTCTTCTTGTTCATCCCGGTCAGCTTTAGAAGGAAGAGACCCTACTTTTAAACATTTCATTCCCATTGATTTCAAGAATTTCCTCACTTGGGTAGAACTTCCTTTTATTCCCGTCAATTCTTCTACCCTATATACAGCTTCATTTATTGTGGCTGGTGGATTTTTCTCGAAATAGTTTTTGAGCGTTTCTCTTTGAGACTCTAATTCACGTTTAGGGCGATAGAAGTTGATTTATTTTAATTTTTCTATTCCGCCTTCTTGATCATCTCGAAGATAAGTTAGTCAGGTATTTGGCGAGATTTTTGCTGCGGTATCTGGTTCTTCGGTTTGTGTTCTGCAATAGACGAGGTTATAAGAGATGAAACCATTATAGAGAAAGACATTTGGTGATTTTTGTCAATTGTTTTCGAGCTAGAACAAACTAATCAATTAAGTCTCTTGCCAGATCAGGATTTAATCGATTTATGCCACCCGATCGAACCATACCAAGTAACGAAGAACCAAAACAACTTGCTGCCTTTGAGTAATTACTCAGGTCTTGTATTCGCTGATCAAGATTTTTTTGATTTCCTTTTCCCTATCTCCCCATTTCCCCATCACCCATCCAAGTTCTCTTGTTTCAACTTGAGTAATTCCGCTTCAATTTGTTTTTGTCCCTCCAAATCTTGGAATTGTCGCTCTAAGGGGTCTTTATACTGGATTAAATCGGCTTGGGATTCGGCTTCTAGGACTTTTGCTTCTAATTTCTCCAAAATAGTCCCCATCTGACTGCTGTTCAAACTGCCCATAATTTCTTGGGCTTTTTGACTGGCACTCGCTGATCGCAATCTGGCCACATAAAGGCTTTTCTGTGCTTTCATCTCAGCATATTTGCGTTCAATTGTCAAGAGTTCTTTCTTTAACTTTTGTATAATGACCGTTTGTTGTTGCAGGGAGGTTTGTAGGGGGGCGATCTGACTTTGATAGGTTTGCCATTGAGTCAAAGCTTGGCGGGCCAGTGCCTCGTTACCGTGATTGAGGGCTAATTGGGCGCGTTCGTGCCAAGTTTGGGCCGCTTTTTCCTGTTGTTGTCGTTGGCGCTCGGTGCGTTTCTGGGTAGCGACGGCTGCCGCCAGGGCTTGTCGCATTTGCATCAATTCCCCTTCCATCTCCAAGATCGCCTTTTCCAGCAGTTTTTCTGGATCTTGATTTTCCTGAATCAGACTATTGACTTGGGCGCGAATTGCTTGGCCCATGCGCTCAAACAAACCCATTGCCGTCCTCCCGATAGGAACCCTAATAGTTTACCGAAGTGCCGCTCCTATCAATAATGATAGAACTAGGGACGGGGGACTGGGAGGGATCGGCTGTTTCTGAAGGTGCCGGACTACTGGGAGAAGGGGATGCTTGTAATTCTGGCGGTAACTGTTTCATTAACTCCGTGGCATCCTGTCGGTTTTGATCGGCCAGACGACGGGTTTTTTCCCGTTGAAAAAAGGGTAAATTAGCGGGTGATTCTTCTCTTTGACGCAATTCCTCCAACATTCGTTCGTTAATGAGCGCGGTCGAGGGGGCAGGGGTGACTTGGGACGGTGGTGGCGGTGGTGCGGAAACTAGGGAAGATACTGGCGGGGTACTGGGGGAAGTGGGGGCGACAGGTAAAGATTGCTTGATCTTACTGACGGGTAATTGATGGGCGGGTATGAGGGACGGTGGCGGATTCGGGGGTAAGAGGGCATTAGTCGGATTTATAGCGGTGGGGGGACTCTGAACCACTGGTGGGGCGGTAATATTAGTTATCGGGCTGGTTTTAAGGGGAGGAGCGGGAATATTAACGATCGGACTGGTTTGAGGAGTTTTCTGTACTGGACGAGCGATCGCTATCAATCGATCGAGGTGGCGGGAGTTATTTTGGCGCTGCTCGAGGGGGGAATTCTCAGCTTTCCTCGGGGTGGGGGTAGTATTGGTTAGCCATTGATTGAGACTGAGGAGACTATTAGCAATTAAAAAGATCACCATTGCCCGGATACCCCAAGGGGTAAAAAAGACATCTTCAGCTTGGGGATAGACGTTAATGACAGCAGCTTCTAGGTATTCTGGTTCCCGATCGGGATCGATGGCTGAACTGGGTTGATGGACGATCGAGAGAGGGGAATCTTGGGGGGATGGGGATCGCTCGGATTTCATGACGGCATTATAAGGTTATGCTGAAAAGTTAGCAGGTTTTTTCGTCCTAGTCTAACGTGGTATTCCCTAGATTTTCCCTATGTCTTTACATTCTCTTGACAAAATTTTGGCCGCTATTACTCAACAGGCGGGTTGGCAAGAATATCGCCACTACGATCAAGTGCTGCAATTATGGACAAAAATTATTAATCCCCGTCTGCTTGAGCAAACCCGGCCTTTTTCCCTCAATCGCGGGGTTTTATCGGTGGCTACCAGTAGCGCCGCTTTAGCACAGGAATTGTCTTTACAACGCTATAGCTTATTAAAACGGCTTAATAGTCAGTTAGAGACTCCCTTGGGCGATATCCGCTTTTCTGCTGCCCGTTGGCAGCAAGATAGTCAGTTAATTCCTCTAGAAGCGATTGCTCCTAATTCCCTCAGAGAGCATCCTAGTTATGTCACCCCGGAAAAACCGCCAGAAAATCCCCAGCAACTGGACAGTTTAGAGAGTTGGAGCCAGAAAATACGTCATAGAACCCGATCCTGGCCGATTTGTCCTCGTTGTCAGTCTCCCACTCCCTCCGGAGAGCTTGAGCGTTGGCAATGTTGTGCTTTTTGTTTTGCCCGGTCGGGCGGGGTAAAAGATTAATTTTTTTTATAGTATTGTGGAAAGAGTGGTTTTGAGTTAGGAATCAATTGGCCGATATTTTCTGTCTTAATCGAACCTGTATTCATCAATTCTGTCTAGTTAAGGCTTGATCCCCGCTTTGTTATCGCCGATACTAGACCCAATAACCTCAGACACAACTGAGTTGAACTCCTCAGTTTTGAGACAATGCTGCTTTTTGCAAAGTAACTATTAAAAGATTCTAAAAATAAAATTTTTTTTGGGGATCACTAGAAACTATATGGCATATCAGTTCTAGCTGTGGTAGTCAGGAAAATACCCTTGGCACGGGGTAGGACAATATTACACAGAGCAAAAAGAGAGTCATCCTTTGAGTTCCCTATAATCATCTTCCTTTTAAAGCCAACCCATGCAAGCCGCAAACTTTCTTACTTCTTCCTGTCGATACTGCCGATACTATCAAACCCAAGGTCGGCGCGGTGGCACTTGTCAACAACTAGATGTTCCCGTCGAAGCTCATTGGAAAGCCTGCGCTCTAGCGATGCCTCCTTTTAGCACTGAATGGCAACAACTCAATCGGGTGGTTAGTTTAGAACAGTCTCTAGAATTAACCTGTGCAGTGTCGCCCACTCCCGTGGTGGTTTCCCCTAGTCGTCTTGCTCCCCGACAACCGATCGCAGTTTAGAATATCTAGGGCCTAAACAGGAGCAAAAAATTGGCGTTGCCCATTCAAAATTTGAATTCACCCTCCCACATCTTTTAGGGCGCTATTTTTGAGATAATAGATAGGTTAATTGCCAAGATAAAGCTGGAAAAGGCAGAATTCAGGAGAAAGTATTCAGGAGAAAGTATTCAGGAGTTGAGAGTTGGGGTTTTAGGGAGTTGGGGTTTTAGGGTTTTGGGGTATTAGTTGAAATTCCCCTATCTCCCCACACCCCACACCCCACACCCCACACCCTGCACCCCATCTCCCCGCACCCCACACCCCACTTCCCGATAATTAATGTCGCCAGAATGCGCCTGATGACTTCTAATCATCCCCTGAAAATTGGTATAGTTGGGACGGGGTTCGCCGCTCAACGTCGCGCTGAAAGCTGGCAAGCCGATGATCGCGCCCAGCTTCTGTATTTTAGCGGGAATAGTCCCGAATCGATCACTAATTTCTCGCAAAAATACCAAATTTCTGCCCTAGATTCGCCAGTAAGCTTGGCCAGCCATCCCGATCTCGATCTGATTGTCATTGCCAACGTTAATCAGGCCCATGCCTCGATCGCCCGGACTGCCTTAAAATCCGGTAAGCACGTTATCGTCGAGTATCCCCTTGCTTTCCACCCAGCGGCAGCAGCAGAATTAATCACCCTAGCCGAAACCGAGAACAAATTACTGCACGTCGAACATATTGAACTTTTGGGGGGACTGCATCAAACCCAACAGCAGTATTTAGCCAGCCTCGGCAATATCCACCTAGCCCGTTATACCACGATCGCCCCCGGCAGACCAGCACCCCGGCGCTGGACATTTCAGCGGGATTTATTCGGTTTTCCTTTGATTGCTGCCCTTTCTCGTATCCATCGCTTGACTAATTTATTTGGGGAAGTGGAGTCCGTATCCTGTCATTGTCGTTATTGGAATGCCCCAGAATCCGATTATTTTCTAGCCTGTTTGTGTGAGGCGCAGTTATTATTTAAAAATGGCTTAATTGCCGAAGTTACCTACGGCAAAGGCGAAGTTTTTTGGCAAAATGAGCGAACTTTCACTATTCATGGCGAGGCGGGCAGCTTAATTTTTGAAGGGGAAACAGGGCAGTTAATTAATAGTGAAGGTAGCCAAGCTTTAGAAGTTGAAACCCGTCGCGGTCTTTTTGCCAAAGATACCGCCATGGTGCTAGATTATCTGTTCGATCGGGTTCCTCTCTATGTTACTCCTCAAGCCAGTCTTTATGCCCTAGAAGTGGCCTATGCTGCCTATCAATCTTCTTTGTCGGGAAAAACAGTTTTTCTGGGGGCCAATTAAACCGACTTAGACTTTTTGAATTAACTTTCTGCCTAGTAAACCCTGGGGACGAACTAACAACATAATAAAAAGAATAGCAAAAGCGATCGCTTCTCGATAACCAGAATATTCTGCGGGAACAAAAGCTTCGGCAATACCCAATAATAAACCACCGATAACCGCTCCGGGGATACTTCCCAATCCCCCTAAAACGATCACTCCTAAACCTTTTAATCCGAAAGCAATGCCGAAATAGGGGCCAGCGATACTAACACTAGAACCGACTAAAGTTCCTGCTAAACCTGCCAAGGCACCACTAATAAAAAAGGTAATCACGATAAATTTTTCGGGATTGATCCCCAACAAACTGGCCGTGGTGACATCTTCAGCTACCGCTTGTAAAGCTTTGCCCATTTTGGTAAAATTAACCCAATAAGTCAGTAAAGCTACCATCACTGCTGAAACCAGAAAAATAATAATCTGAATTGTGCGAATTGCCACGGGGCGATCATCTGTACCAAAATTAATTGCGAGAGGAAGATTGCCATAAATATCATCGGGAAAAGTATAAATTTCTGCCCCGAATAAGTATTGAATGACATTGACAATCACCACGGCTGCCCCTAGACTAGAAACCAAGGTTAAGAGAGAATCGGAACCCCGTACCCGGAGGGGTTTAAAGGCTAATCTTTCCAGAAGAACCGAGGTGAAACCTGAAAGGATACAGCCTAGCAAAAGTGCCAAAAAAAAGGGTAAGGAAAAGGGTAATTTGGCATTAGCTAATAAACCATTAAAACCGAAAACTCCCCCCGCTAGAGCGTAGGTAAAATAGGCACCGAGGGTAAAAATTGCGCCATGGGCAAAATTGATAATCCCTAAAATGGAAAAAATCAAAGTGTAACCGAGGGCAAAAATAGCATAGACACTACCGATCGATAAACCGTTTAAAACCTGTTGAAAAATCGTTACTAGATCCATTGTCAGGGTTAGCTAGGGTGACTTTTGATTATAACTGACGGTCGCCACCACATCTGGTAAAGGACGCTGCAGTTTATATAACCAGAATAAACCGAAAATACCGATAGCGATCGCCGCTAAACTAATTATTTGCGCCATTTTCAGAGGCCCAAACATTAAACTATCGGTGCGTAGTCCCTCGATCCAGAATCTACCTAGACTGTAGGCGATAAAATAGACTAGGGTAAGGGTGCCAATTTTTAATTTACTGGGGTGTTTTAAACCCCAGAAAAATAGATAGATGAGTAGGGCAAAAACTGCCAGATTCCAGAGAGATTCGTAGAGAAAGGTGGGGTGAAAATAATCGACGGTGATATATTTTAAAGGACGACTAGCGGGAGGAATAAACAACTTCCAAGGTAAATTAGTCGGACTGCCAAAAGCTTCCGAATTAAAAAAGTTACCCCAACGTCCGATCGCTTGACCGAGAATAACTGAAGGGGCCACCAGATCGAGTAATTGCCAAAGAGAAACCCGATTAATGCGGGCAAAAATTAGGGCTGCCAGCAAACCCCCGATAATTGCCCCGTGAATAGCGATACCTCCCTTCCAAATGGCGATAATATCAGCAGGATTTTGCGCGTATTCTTGCCACTGAAAGAGAACATAGTACAGACGGGCTGCAGGTATAGCCCCCACTACTAACCAAATGGCCAAATCAGCGATTAAATCCGGATCGATCGCTCTTTTTTGGGCGAGGTACTGGGAGAGGGTGACACCCAATAATACCGCCATAGCGATGAGAAATCCATACCAGCGCACCGAAACCAGTCCGATCACCGGAATCGGTCCGATCTCCCAGAGGACAGGGCCGGGGGACTGAAAAACAAAACCTAAGAGCATAAAATTATTAAGAATAAAAAATTTTATCTTTCCTATAGTATCTTATGCTATGATGAAATACGCTGACATATTTGCGGATGTGGCGGAATTGGTAGACGCGCTAGATTTAGGTTCTAGTGTCTTTGATGTGTGGGTTCGAGTCCCTCCATCCGCATTAACCCTGGGGTCGATGAAGTGTAAACTAATTTGGTATTGACGAGCGACGACCCAAAAGGAAAACTTATTAATTTCCATTTTTGAGACTCCGATTCAGGAGATAGGAGATTTCTCGGGTTAGCAAATTCAGGCATTTTGTTCGATAAATAAGGATTCTTTCAGTTCAAAAACTCTTTGATCAGTTTTCCTTTTGACGGCTGACTCGGACAATGCTGACTCAACCAGAGGTTTTTAAATTTTTTACAGGAAATCTAATATCATTTTGCCAAAGTAATGACAGACTTAGTTGATGATTCTGAAGCGGAATTTTGCTCTGAGAGAAGAATAGAGAAGAATTGCGCTTGCAGATGTCAGTCACGACTATTGAAAATTAGTACAACGTCCCTTAAATGAGTTACACCAAATAAGTGACCTAGATCGTGTGACTGGTAAGAGGGAGAGAAACAATCTATTCTAAATAGTGATAGAGGGCTAGATAGCAGAATACTCCTTAGCAAGATGCCACTCTAGCCCTCGATGTGGAATGCGAGAAGACAGACAAGGTTAGGTCAGACCTAATTCCGTCGAAATTGTTCTTAATTTTATCGACATTTTAGCGACTACTTGCGCTCAGGAAGGTACTTATATGGATCAGCCTTTTGAAAGTGATGTTATGGAGGATTTAGCCGCTAATTCCTCCTTTGCCGATGAGGGAGCCTTCGATGCTTGGGAAGGTATGGAAAGCGAAGGTTTTGAAGGATTTGAGGCCGAAGATAGTTTTGGCGAAGAGCAATTAGGATGGGAAGATCTGGGAGGAGAGGGCTTTTTGGAAGAAGACGAATACGAGGCGGAATTAGGGGAAGATTTCGGCGATGATTACCTCATCGATAGCGGAGCCAATGATTGGGATGCCCTAGAAGAAGCCGTTGCCGATGCCCTAGACGCAGAAGACAGCGATGAATTTTTCCGACAATTATTAGGAGGAATTAGCCGGGTGGCGGGGGCGGCCCGTCGGGGAGCCACCACTGCCGGCCGGGTAGCCAGGGGGGTGGGACGGGCAGTCCAAACTACCGGACGAGTAGCTGGACAGGTGCAGCGAGTGGCGGGCCAAGTGCAGCGAGTGGCGGGACGTGCCGGCCGGGCTGCCAATCCCTTAGCCAGTATTTTGGGGCAAATAGCGCCGCTGCTGCAACAGTATGCCGCCCAGGGCTTTGATGAATTGGATGCCCTAGAAGACTTAGCTGATTTATTTGCCGATGAGGAGCTAGATGAGGCCTTACCCGTACTAGCTGGTATGGCGGCCCGCACTATGGTTAGACCGGCGCTGCGCCGTGCCGCCCTTAGTAGCCCTCTCCGCCGTCAGATCGTTCGCAGTACCACCCAAGTAGCTCAAAATCTAGTCCGCCGTCAGGGACCGGCTGCCCTGCGAGCTTTGCCGAGGATAGCTCAGAGTGTCGGACAAACCGCCGCTCGTCGTCGTTTATCCCCCAGTCGCTTACCGCAAGCTATCCGACAAACCGGGGCGAGAGTGGCGGCGCAACCCCGTTTAGTACGGCAATTATCCCGTCCCGCCCCGGGGATGAGAAGAACTTCTGTTCGCCCCGGTCCCGGTCGCGGTGGTCTGCCCCGGCGCCTAAGACTACAGGGACCCGTGGAAATTATGATCACGCGCCTATAGCTATTTCTGCCCTTGCAATTAGGAGAGAAAAATCATGTACCAAGCCTTTGAAACCGATGTCATGGATGACTTGTTTTACGATCAAGTGGAAGGCCCCGCCCAAAGGGGCGACTATTACAATAGCTACGATGCCGGGGATGAATTCGGGGAATACGATCTGGCCGAAGCCGATGATGATACCTTTATCGGTGGTTTAATTCGCAGTGGTCAGGGATTTGATGAGATGGAAGACTGGGGAGAACAGGGCTACGATTCGGGTTTCGATGCCCTGGAGGATGCCCTGGCCGATGCCCTGGCCGAGGAGGACACGGACGAGTTTTTCCGACGCTTGGGACGCATCGCTCGCAATGTGGGACGCAGAGTCGGACAAGTTGCTGGAAGAGTGGGCCGGGGAATTGGTTCCGTGGCCCGCGTGGTCGGGCCGATCGCCAGTATGATCCCCATACCGCAAGCGCAATTAATCGGACGTATTGCCAACGTGGCCGGAAGACTTTTGGCCGATGAGGCCGATGAGTTTGAGGCTTTGGAGGACTTATTTGACCTGGCCGAGACCGAAGATGCGATCGATGCGGCCGCTCCCTTTGTTTCCGCCGTTGCCCTGCGGACCGCTATGCCCAATATCTCGCGACTACCCCGGCAAACTCGCCGGCAATTGGTCAGTAGTGTCAGCCAAGCGACACGCACCCTCGCCCATCGTCAGGGTCCAGCCGCCGCTAGAGCCGTACCTCGCATTGTCCGGGGGGTTAGTCGTACCGTTGCCCAAAGAGGTTTACCCGCCCGGTCTGTGGCCCCTGCCGTGCGTCGTGCCGCCGCCCGAGTCGCCCAAAGTCCTAGCACCGTGCGCCGTTTAGCCCGTCCGCTCACGACCGGATCCCGCCCTGGTCGGCAATCGATGTCCGGGGGACGACCTTGCCCCACCTGTGGCCGCAGCCATAGCTATCGTCTGCGCGGACCGGTAACGATTCGGATTCAAGGCAGTTAGGCAACCAACCGCAATGGGGGCAGTATGGGAACGAGAGCTTTTCTAGACAATAAAATTTTAGATCTAACGGCGCGAGCGCGTCGTCTGGTCAGGGTAAATTATGCTTCCGTGGGGATTCGCCCCCAAGATTTACCCTACGCTCCCTCTCCCGACCATTTTCGGGCAGCTAATCAACGTCTGGCTAAGATCGATCAACAAATTCAACGTCGTCTTCAGCATCTACAAGGGACGTGGAACGAGTCACCGATAGAGCGAGTTTTAATCGATATAGCGCTGGTAGAACGGGAAATTGACCGCGCTCGCCGTAGTTTTGGGCTATTTTTTGAAATTTTTAGTCAAAGGGGTTCCTCTTTTGCCGCCGCTCTCGCCGCCCATGATCTGATCGCGATCGATTGTTATCGGGCCATTCGCGAGTCCTCCCCGGGATTATTTCGCGCACCGATGCTAAAACCCCTGTGTTATATGGAACACGGTTTCTCACCCGCTACTATGCGTCGTGGAGTTTTGCTGACTCGTCTTTTGGGAGAACCTAATCCCTTCCCGATTATCAGGATTCCTTGGGATCGAGATAATCCCTGGCAACCGGTCTTTATCCACGAAGTAGCCCACAATCTGCAAGCGGATCTGGGTATCTGGCAGGAAAATCGTCAAGCGGTGATCCGTCGCATTCTCGGCACCAGTGGCGACCCTGGCATTACTCGCATCTACGGACGCTGGCATAAGGAAGTTTTTGCCGATTTGGCGGCGATTTTATTAGCCGGTCCGGCCGCAGCTTGGGGAATGGCACTTTTTCTCGCTCATCCCGCTCCCCGTACCCTTACCTATCGTCCCGGAGGAGCGCACCCGACGGCATATCTGAGAATTTTGATCTTAGCGGAAATGTTGCGACGGATGGGATTTGGTCAAGAAGGCGATCGCCTGCGGCGCGTCTGGCAGCAAATCTATAACCCTAATCGTTTTCACCGTCTGCCGGCACGTCTGTTAACCACCTCAGAATTATTGATTCCCCATCTGGTGGATGAAATTGCCTATCAAACCCGTCGCAATCTCGCCCAACAGGCCCTGGCCGATATTATTCCCTTCTCTAAAGATGATGAAAAAGCGATTCAAGCCGGTGCTAGACAATTAGTCCAAGGAGGGGTTCCCCCTGATTTACCGCCGCGATTTCTGGTCAGTGCCGCTAGTTATGCCCTCGCTAATGGTCAAATTCCCGCCCTTCAGTTATCCAATCGGGTTATTAACCATCTTACACACCCTATTTCCCCATCTTCACCCAGTTTTAAAGAAATACAAGCCGCTTTGCTCTGAAAACTTAGGACTATAGGGGATAAGTGATAACCGATAACTGAAAAAACCCCAACACCTTTTTTCCTTGCCCTGATAAATTATGAACACTTCATCTGGCAATCCGTTTAATTATAGTAGTGCCATGGCCAAAAATAATGGCCTGATGCCGAACAGTAGTTCTCGTATGGCGTTGGATAATCTTCTGCGGCGAGAATTAAAAGTCAGCGATCCTAATGATGCCAAACAGATAGCAGAGGCATTACTAAACCGCTATAAAAACAATCCCAGAGCAGTAGCTATCAACAAGGAGGCGGAGGGAGTTCCCTTTCTTTTGGCTTCTGGTACACCGATGCCCCTGCAGCAAGCTCCCACATCCTCCGATGCGGAGATGCAGCAAGCGATCAATGATGTGGAGCGGGATTTGCGGGAACTGACTACCAATTCCATTCTCAAGGACGTGACCCTAGAATTGGAAGGCTGGGCGATGGCAGTTCGTTCTGCCATTCAGGAAGGGGTGAATTCGGCTCGTTTTGCCCTTGATCCCAGACAGCGGGATAAAACCTTCGGCATCCGTCGCACCTTGGGGGATTATGCTCGCCTGGCGCGGCTAGTTGGGGCGCTGACTCCCACTATGAGCCTCATCTATCGCAAGTTCGCTCAGAGTTTGGATGAAGTGGCTTCCGTCCTCTTAGTGATGATGGGTGAGGCACTGGCTAATGTCGGCTTCAGTGGCGGCAAGTATTTGCTCCAGGCTCCCTACAGTGAGTTGCAGGTGCGCCGGGATACGGTCATTTATTCCCTGCGGAATTTGGTGGGCGCGACTCAGGAGGCTTACGGTCCCAATGAATGGCCTAGAGGACTGGAAGCTTACCGCGAGATCTTTTTAGCCCTAGAACAACAGGGACAGGGAGATCTGCGCGTCCTGTTAGTAGAAAACGAACTGTCCCGGATTATGGATGCCGTCATCCAACGGGCAGGTCAAGGTAGCGTAGAGGGATTGCGCCAACTGGGTGCAACCGCTCAACTGGATCTCGAACGCCTCCACCGCCTCGTCACCGTCGGTACTAACGCAGTCTCCCCATCTCCACCTCTAACAGCTTTTCTGCAAGCCTTGTCCCTGTTTGTGGAAGCCTTCAAACCTTCTGGTGGTTTCCGGCTGCTGCGACTCGCCCGACCGCCGATTTTGTTCTATGGTCTCTATGGGATGTCAGTTCTCGGCAAAGCAGAAGAACGAATGTTAAACCTCGTCCTCAAGCGCAACCTGCTGGCTGACAAGCTAGATTGCTATATGCAGTGTGGCTGCACACCTGACCAGGTTATCTGCCAGATCAAGCTGGATAAAGTCCTCTACGATCTTGACAGGGCGATCGATCTTTACGCAGTGGGAAAAGACGATGAAGGAAAAGGCGAACCTGAATACCGAGCAGTTGCCTATAGCTATATTGTCGATGTTGTCCTTTTGCCCGATAGCGCAGATCCTAACATCCTCGGTTGTCTCCAGAAAAAAGCAACTCCTAATGTTCCTCAAAAGTATTTTGGTGGTGCTGATATGGACACCAATTTGAAACACTTCTTCGATCAGGTTATCAGCCTGCTTCCCACTCAAGAAAATGCTCGCAATCCACTCAACGAAGAAATTCTCGCTTATTTGTGGGAGGTTCGTAAGCTACTTTATGCACCAGTTGAGGATTTAACTGGTAAAACATCACTACCGCCAATACCACTTCCAGAGCATGAAAACGCTCCAACCTATCCACAACAATTGGCAATTATCAAGTTAGTGAATCAAGAGTTGGACATCCAAAAACTCATGGAGGAACAGTGGGAAAACTTAGTGAAAACAATGGCTCCATCTTGCATACAGTTCAATACAAAAGAGTTGACAGACATGATCGACAAAGCGAAGAAGCGAACAACTACAAAACCACAAGAACTTAAAACTGTTGCTCTACCACCTAACTACGAAGAAAGCCTGCGTGACATTGCTGATAAGATGCCTCCGCAACTAGAGGATATTTCTGATGCAGTAGACACTATTGCTTACAATCTCGGTGAGCCTCGACCTCCAGCAACAGCCTAGCATACCTTAAATAACAGGGGAACAGCCATCATCAAGCCATGAGGAACTTGATACTTAAATTACTTGTATTGATGTAGAAAAAAACAATCATTTAGGGGATGATTTCTATGAATAAGACTTCTCAGAAGAGATTGATAGATTTCGTTGAAGATCTCTCGAAAATAACTCAAAAGACAAATACTCCACCTACTGATGCAGTCGGATTACAAGAACTTTTGGGAGGAAAAGATCAGGAAAACAAACCAAAAGTGGCAGGATTAGGAGATATTGATACCCGTCTGGCAGAGATTCGGGATGCGATTAGTTTCCGAGGAGAATCAGGCAGTTTCGTCATTCAGATGTTTTTGCTAACTTACCTCGAAACTCTCTATGCAGTTTTAAAGAAGGGAGACTGCAACCTGTTCCAACAAATAGCGACATTTCTGGCTGCTTCTGGAAATGACTTGTACTTCTATGCAAAGAAGGGGGACGTGCTGAAAGACCGGCTTTTAGAGGATTTTAATACAGCCTGTTCCGATTTTAATTGTAACAATTCCTCCTTACTTGACGCTCGCCTAAAGTTGCTGAAATCTGTAGAGGGTGAAATTTTCAAAAGCCTTGGTGGTGCAATCGCTCAAGGACCTAAAGGAGATGCCGGACCTAAAGGAGATACAGGACCTAAAGGAGATGCCGGACCTAAAGGAGATACAGGACCTAAAGGAGATGCCGGACCTAAAGGAGATGCCGGACCTAAAGGAGATAAAGGAGATACAGGAGATACAGGAGGAGGTGAATATCTCACAAAGATTTTAGGAAGACTTGAGGCTCTCGAAACAGATATGGAGAAGTTTAACCAGCTTAAACCAAGCCTTGACCTAATAGTTTATCTTCTTCTCAATCACCCTTACCGCCAAAATCCACAACAGCTTTTCTTGCAAGGAGTGTATCAGGATGTTAATGCCTGGGATCTCTTGAAGCTTTTAGATCAGGGAGATCCACTGTATAAAAACAATTGGGAGATGATCGAAGAGATGTTCGGTGAAAAAGATGAGCAGCTAAAACCGAAAACCCAACGGTTTCAAGAGTTTCTTCAAAAATTCAATGAGTTCCAGAAGCACCAAAGTCCTGCTGCTGGCTGACTAAGCAATTTAGATTTCTCTTTTTCAGAAATTCAGGAAAGTTCGGCTGAACAGGTATCTCAAATCGAGACCGATTCAAAAAACAAAATCTCAAAGTTCTGGCAATCAATTCTAACTGTTTGGAGAAAAATACTGAGAAGCTCAGGATGAAACCCATACCCCTGATTTCACCCCTGATCAAGTAACCTAAAGGAATCCAACCATGACCTACAACACCACAGAAACCATTCAACGCTTGTGGGCGACCTTTTTGAGAGATCAATTAGGAGCGATGCCACCGGAAGAGCGTCAACAGTACGAACAACAACTCGAAGACCGTTTCGGTGAACTACTCAAGGGGGCTGCCGACGGTTCCAGTAGTCCCGATAGTTTCCTCGATTTAATCGGATTTGGACCCAAAGGACCGATTCCCTTCGAGAACGTTTCCTATCCCTATATCCAGCCGGATTTCGATGATTCCGTCGTTCCTAGTCAACTGCACGCCGCCGCCGAACTGTACTATATCTACCAACACGAACGGATGAAAGTTTTTCAAGTCATCCAAGTGCTGCAGCGTCTGTTTAGAGAGGGACGGATGCGGATTCAACGGGGACCGGGGGCGCGAGGTCTATATTTACTTGACAAATGGAAACCTTTGCGCTATACGATCCGCGACCGGATGATGGCCTACCGTCGCGCCTTTAACTACGGTAATGCCCAACCAGCTTCGGGGGCGATCGTTAACCGCAATTTTCATCGGCAATTAGTCGGGTTTATGGTGGCCGTTGCCCAATATTTCCGGGATTTATTGATCGGGGAAGTAATTCGCGGCGGCACTCTCATTGAACAGCGACCCTTTGGCAGTATCGGCACGGTTCAACGCATCGGCTTGGATCTGCGCTATGCTCTCGATCGCGCCACCTACGGTAACATTTTGGCCCTGACGATGGAAACTGGACATTATCTCAATACCGTTCTCAACCTTTTGGATGCAGCCGATATCAAAAAAGCCTTCGATGCTAATACCAAATGGGATGTAATCGAAATCGTCTCCAATCGCTATCTGGGGGGTGTTGCCGAACCCTCCCAACGGGCAAAAATGGCGGAAAGCGGTCGTCGGATTCTGCAATTTGTCGCCGATAACGACTTTAAAACCGCCCTCGACCCGATTTTATTCCAATCGGAACTCAGACCCATGGGTCCCCATTCGGAAGCTTGGTTAGCTGCCTATCGCATGACTCCCGAAGGCCGGGCCTTTCAGGGGGTAACTCCGGCGCTACGCAGTGTTATCGGTTCGGGGTCTGCTGGGGTGTAACGCTATTTTTTTAGAGGTGTCCCGATGAGTGCCACTCTTTTGCCCGATTTCTCCATTAACCTAAATCAACGCCGTTGGTCTTGTGTTCTCGATCCCAACCTGGCCTTATCTGATTATGGTCTGCTCTTAGTCAAACAATTAGGACGATTTCTCGAATTATGGATAGCGCGAGAATTTTGGCATCTAATTGATAATAGCGATGTTTTTGATCGCTGGCGGCCTTGGCTAGAAGCGTCCCCAGAGAAGGGCAATTGCCCATCCCTTCTCACCCCGGAACTTTCTGCCCAAACCCGTCGCACTTTGCGGGAATGGGAAAGACTGCGACTAGAGACGGATTTAGGTAATCATCATCTATTTTGGATCGGCGATGGGCTTGGTGAATCCCTTTTGCCCAAAGAAACCGACAGCAGTTTGGTCAGTCGTTGGGAATGGTTAGCCCGTAGTTTAGATAGACAAATTCACACCGATATCCTCGGCTATGCTTTTCGAGATGCGATCGCCTTGAGTGCTGCCCTGGGGTCGGCCTTTATCCTAACCCATCGTTCCCCAGAAGATCGGGCCCGCAACTTACCCCCAGTGATCTGTTCCACCCTAGAGAGTTGGGGCATCAACTGTCAGGAAATTGACCAACAAGATGCGATCGCTGCTTTGGAACGGGAACAATTACGCCAGTTATTCATTCAGTCGGGAGTCTCCAAATTACTTTGGATGGGATTTCACCCAGTGGTTCTGCATTTAGTAGTTCCGGAAGCAATCAGGATCGATCCTCCTCCCAGTTGGTGCGAAGATATTTCTGCGAGCGAATTGGAATTAGAAGACTGGTCAGAAACTAGGGGAGAAAAATTTGATTTTTGGCGGGGAGCAAGGGGATTTTGGTATGAGATTTAACTTTTTAGAAAGAGGCATTCACGGTTACTATCCCTTTAATCGCCCCTTAAAAGATAGACTGAATTTAGCAGATGATGGCGATGTTATTTATTTGCTCGAAGAAAGCGATCTAGATTGGGCTACTCCTCCGCCATTGACCCAGCGTCAGCAAGGTCTAACTCGAAGATTCCGGCAACTGATCAACACCGCGAATCAACAACTGGCAAGGAATTTATCTGCTCTAACTAGCCAAGGGGCAAGACCATTATTAACCCCAAGAGAGCTAAGAGCAGCTACTTACGTTCCAGCGGCCTTATATGGTAGAGCTTTGGAACGGTTGGTTGCTAGGAGGGTAAGAAATGATCCCATCTTATCTAAACATCTCAGATATACAGGTCAAGGTTCAGGACCGGATTTTCGGGGTAAACGAGGAAGTCATCTACAAGGGGTAAATTTTGAATTAACGACCCGTCGCGCTAGAGCAGATCATGTCCGTCGTCGCTATCCTAATACAAGGATCTATACCTACCGCAGACCCTCTCATCTAGGATTTTAACCCTCATTTTTTCAGCTGACTTCTGACCCAATTCCGAAATGCTTTTACTAACTCTAGGTAATCCACTGTTTCAGCTTGTTGTAAAAATATGGCAATTTCTAAGATGGGTAAATTAGGAAAAAACTGACTTGTTGGGGAGGTGATATAAGTGCCATTTTGTAATTGTTGGATGAGCAGAGATTCCCCATTATAAACCCAAACCTCTGCCACGCCTAGATCTGCATAAACCTGAAGGCGATTTTGGGAACTGCTGGTGACATCAACTTCTATGACTAAATCTGGTGCAGGGTCTTCATTTAAGTCCAGTCGCTTTTTCCCCCGAACCGCCTCAATATTATCAATGTAAAAACATTCATCCGGTTCTGCACCACTTAACTTAATTGAGGGCGTTTAAAGGTTGTGGACCCCAAGGGTTCTATCCGAATCTGGAGTTCTTCAGCTATTGTCTCAACAAATCGCCCTGCCACTTTCTTGAATCTTTCGTGTCCGGTCGAAGGAGCCATGATTTCTAAATTGCCACGATTGTAGGTCAGCCGCAGACGGCGATCGCTCATTTCTTCTAGCAGCGTTTCGTAGGTTTTCCAGCTAATCCCGGACAGGTGAATTATTTCAGCCAGCGGTGCGAGCAGTGTTGCAGTCATAGATTCAAGCAAAAATCCTATGCTTCCATTTTAGAATAGTGATAACTGATATATGAATAATTCACGACCAGATAGTGCCAATTCTCTCCGTATTAACCAACCAGACTTAGTAATGGTGGCCGTTGCCGGTCAAATTGCCCATCCGGTCGGTCAGACTAATCCCTATCGTATCGGTCATGATGGCATACCCCGAATCCTTCCGGCCACTGGGGGAATTGTCCTCAATCAACGGGTTGGCGATCGCTGTGTGGGTTTAATGGGGGATCATATTGAACCGGGGGTGGCTCTCCATAATAATAGTCGGGAAATTATCGGCAGTCGTCGCGGCCCGAATCTCGCCCTGATTACCTATGCTTGTCTGGGCAATCGCGCTAGAGTCATTACTGGACCTGCCACGGGTCAATCGGGTCTGGTGACGGGAAAACATGGCGGAGTGGACCATGTTTTGGTAGATTTTCCCCCTGCGGTTTTGCGTCGCCTACGGATCGGCGATCGAGTGCAAATCTATAGTTATGGTTTGGGGTTAAAATTATTAGACTATCCAGATCTGCGTTTATTTAACTGTTCCCCCGATTTCCTGCGACGTTGGGGTTTAATTCCCACTGCTCGCGGTTTACAAGTCCCCGTGACTCATTTTATCCCCGCTGCCGCTATGGGTTCAGGATTGGGCAAAAATACGGTCTGGCGTGGTGATTACGATATTCAGCTATTCGATCCACAACTTCGCCGCCGCTATCGTCTTGATACTCTTCGATTCGGCGATTTGGTTGCCATTGGCTCGGCGGATACCCGTCACGGGCCTAGTTACCGTCAAGGTCGGATTACTTTCGGGATTATCGTCCATGGCGATAGTACGGTCAGTGGTCATGGTCCTGGGGTTATGCCTTTATTAACGGGTTGCTGCCAACGTTTACGACCTCTCTACGATAGCAGGGCTAATTTTGCCGCTCTGTTTAATTTGCGATCGCTACCTCCCGCCCAAGTCTATTCTCCTCTGGTCAATTCTTCTGGTATTACCCCTCGGTCTGGGGAAGTTTCTGTTAGTCGCACTTAATTTTTTATGGTTGAGCTAGAAACTCAATTATTGTTAAGTTTTTCTAATTTATTAGCAATTTTTTTCTGTAAACTTTTACAATAATCGGTTATAGCAAATCAAGCTTTGTCTTGATTAAAACCTCGATTTTTTCCCTAATCTATATTCCCAAATTAAATGTTAAGATTGTCCCAATTATTTGCAGAAGTATATTACTGTAATCTTGACAAGACCTTCCTGCCCCTACTTTTATTGATCGTTTCCTATTTCCCAGATAGACGAAGCTTTTATTTAGTCAGAAAACAAGTTAGGAAAGAAAAGACAATGAATAACCAGCATCAGCAAAACCTTGGCTCTTTGTTCACCGCTGCATCCTATCAAGTGGTTTCAGAAATTTATAAGCACGATCATCACTACTGTATCATCCATCTAAAGACAGATCAGGAAAAAAATTATTTAAAAGAATTAAAAAAATCTTTTGTTGAGGTGGATCAATTTGAAGTCAACGGTCAATATTTTATTATTCTCGATGTATCTGGTCAAATTAAATCTTCCGCTCAAGAAATCGCCCAACTCCTCTCGGAAAGAGAACTACAAATTGCCACCCTAGTCGCACTGGGACAGGCTAATAAACAGATAGCCCATCGCTTACATATTAGTGAATGGACTGTTGCTACCTATTTACGGCGAATTTTTGCCAAATTAGGGGTAGATAGTCGTGCCGCTATGGTCTACCGCTGTGCCGCTCTCATTCAACTGTTGCAATCAGATTTCGATGTTCAGGAATTAGCAACTATTTGATTAGCTAAGGTATACCTGAACTTCCCCCCATACATATCTACTACAAGAGCCGACGGGATGGAGCATATTTGCTAGAATAGTAGTCGTGTATATAGGGTTGGCTGAATAAATCTAAAAACCTTGTTGGGTAAGACTTTTAGACCTTTTGTCAATCAAAAAGTACCGGATATGGGAGTGATCGGGGGGGAAAATTCCGGGACTTTTTCGCCGAAAATTAGCTAATTGACCCCCTGAAAATGGGTAAAACCCTACACCCCACACCCTACCCCCAGGAAAAACTTTTTCAGCAAACCCTATATAGAAAAAGTTCCCCCCCCGTAATTCCCCCCCCCGCTGTTCTTCGACCTGATTCCTACCGAGAAGGAGATCAAGTCAAAAAAAGAACAGCCAATTCAGACTTGAATTGGCTGTTAAAGGGTTGTTTGGCGTTTTTGGGGCGAGTCTCGCTCACCTGCCGTTGAGATAAATTTCCCTCTTGACTAAGTTGGTAGAGCAGGTTTCTTTGTTCTATGTTAAGATGTCGGGGCTTCGTTTTTGGGTCTGATTTGTTTTTGCGTTGATCGGACAATAGCTGATCAGCCTTTCTCTGTCAACTCTTAAGGAGTCGTGCGTTTCATTTTTGAATTGGCGTTGTCCTCCCGACTTCTTTCCACTTGCTTTCCTGAAACTTTTTGTTCTTTGTTCCTTCTTCAGTCCCTCTGTTGAGGGGGCTGAGAACTATTCTGACTATTCAATCCCAGTCTTCTCTCAAGCTCGGCTATCTTTTCCCGCAGAGTTTGATTTTCCTTCTTTAATGCTTTAATTCTGTTGGCTTGTTCTTCGTAAGTCATGGTTCAGATTCTACCACCTTTTTTCTCTACCTCGGTAGTTACGAAATTTCAACTAAAACCCTAAAACCCCAAAACCCTAATAGCCCAACTCCCAAAACCCTACCCCCTATCCCCTAACCTAGCTCCCGTAGTTTATATTAGAGAATAAGCCGTCAGGCAAGATAGGAAATTTTAAGAACAGTTAACTGATTTAGTACACACCGAGAGGAACAAGAGCGTCATGGGTTTATTCGATCGCCTTAGCCGAGTTGTCCGAGCTAACCTCAATGATATGGTGAGCAAGGCTGAAGATCCAGAAAAGATTCTGGAGCAAGCTGTCAGTGATATGCAAGAAGATCTAGTACAGCTGCGCCAAGCGGTCGCTAGAGCGATCGCAGAACAACGACAAACGGAACAAAAATACAGCAAAGAGCAGTCAGAGGCCAATAAATGGGAACAAAGAGCCAAATTAGCCCTTTCTAAAGGGGATGAAACTCTCGCCCGGGAAGCTCTTAAACGCAAGAAAGATTACACGGAAACCGCCGCAATTCTCAAAAATCAACTGGATCAGCAAACGCTACAGGTAGATAGTCTGAGAAAAAACTTGATTGCACTCGAAAGTAAGATTTCTGAGGCAAAAACCAAGAAAAATATGTTAGTAGCTCGCTCTAGAGCCGCAAAAGCTAACGAAGAACTCCAAAAAACCCTCGGCGGTATCGATACCAGTGGTTCCATGTCCGCTTTTGAGCGCATGGAAGAAAAAGTTATGCAGTTAGAAGCCAGTAGTCAAGCTTACGGTGAATTGGGTGGCATCGGCATCGAACAGGAATTCGCTAAACTAGAAGCGGGCAGCGATGTGGATGATGAATTGGCACTGCTAAAAGCGCAAATGTCTGGGGGAGCATTACCCGGTACAACGTCTAGTCAACCCACTTTACCCCAAGCAACCACCGTCAGCGATTCGGCAGTGGATGCGGAGTTAGAGGAATTGCGATCAAAGTTAAAAGAACTGTAAAACTTTAAGATTGTCGAGACGTATTATCTACGGTACGTCTCTATTCATTATTTTGGTTCTTCGGTTCGTGTTATGCAATGTCTTTCTTTATAATGGATGAAACCCATATAGAGAAAAACATTGCTGCGATTTTTGTCAATTGTTTTCCCTCTAGAACGAACTAATCAATTAAGTCTCTTGCCAGATAAGGATTTAGTCGATTTATGCCCCCCGATCGAACCATACCAAGTAACGAAGAACCTGATTTGGGATAATCTATAAACGGGTATTGCTGACTGGCGGCACGGGAGGACTTGGTTTAGGAGTCACTCCGGCGATTTTACCTTAAATGTCGGCTTGAAGGAACCCTCGGTTTTACCTCGGAGATGAAAGGCTCCGCCAATATAGAACAGCACTTCGACAGGCTCAGTGACACGAAGCACAACTCTAAACAGTTGTGTTAAAGAAATGCCGCTCACCGAGGGGAAAATCCCGTTGCAATAGTACGGCACTTTTGAGGAGAAAAAAGAAGACAAGAGCCACCCGAAAACTCTTAAAACAGGGGAGTAAGTCTTTTCCCAGACTGAAATAAACTAAAAACATTTGGCCTAAGGCAGATAGGGTAGGGCATACCCGAATCTTGGTTGAAAGACCAAAACGCTGGGAGAGCTATCCACGAGTGGACAACTAGATAACAAGTGATATTCTAGTCGGTTCGGATAGAACCTCATTGTGTAAGACGTGAGTAGGGGAAACCAGAAAGCGCAGTGATGAGCTTCGAGAATCCCTCTCATGAGTGCTTCGGGGAGTGTCAAACCATGGCGGTCATCTGACCATGACCTATCGGGAGGAAAGGGAGGTGGGTCGTCTGAAATCTCGGCTGAGTGCGGCGGAATTTGAGCGTATTCGCTTTGTCAGGGTGGATTTAACCCAAGAAACTGCCGTGGCTAGATTAATTGATGATCTCGGTCGGGTCGATGTCTTAATTCATCGAAAATTTTGGGTCTGAAACCCCGTCGTTCTACGACGGCTTTACCGTTAAATACTAGCGCATTTACCAAATATATGCTAAAATGCTCCCCATGGAAAAAGCCTATTCGTTTCGATTTTACCCCACACCCGAACAAGAGTCGCTATTGCGGCGCACTTTGGGCTGTGTAAGATTGGTTTACAACAAAGCTCTCCATCTCAGAACACAAGCTTGGTACGAAAAGCAAGAAAGAGTAGGCTACGCTCAAACTTCTTCAATGCTAACCGATTGGAAAAAACAAGAAGAATTAGACTTTTTAAACGAAGTTAGTTGTGTACCTTTACAACAAGGGTTAAGACACCTACAAACAGCTTTTACCAATTTCTTTGCTGGTCGTACTAAGTATCCTAACTTTAAGAAAAAACATCAGGGAGGAAGTGCCGAATTTACTAAGTCAGCTTTGAAATTTAAAGACAAACAAATCTATTTAGCCAAATGCACAGAACCTTTACCGATTCGCTGGTCAAGACAAATCCCAGAAGCTTGTGAACCAAGCACAGTAACAGTCAGATTACATCCTTCTGGACGTTGGCATATCTCAATAAGATTTGATGACCCAACAATTAAACCCTTA
>VYLQ01000166.1_pt1 | contig 33934 bp, 40 predicted proteins | sample 5115351 | NCBI WGS metagenome assembly VYLQ01 (sample SAMN12291776, study PRJNA351875) | freshwater metagenome | isolation source: freshwater lake | place: USA: Michigan, Lansing Lake | collected 2013-08-14 | reverse complement strand
TTAAATTCCCTTGTTTCCACCACCTCCAAGCCGTTCGATAACTTATTCTTGTTTTTTTTGCCTAGTCTGATAGTTTCCTGTCTATATATTACCATGCCTGGCTATATATGACTAGATTTGTATTGAAACTTTACAATACCTGATTCCGACTGGAATTAATGACAAACTGACGACCACAATTTTTAGGTTTGGGAATCACCGTCCGTTTTACAGACGGTGAGGATGTCAACAAAAACTAAGTTGGAACTAGACAAGTTTCAACCGATAACAAAAAATTAACCTTGAATATTAACGACGGATTGGAGCGATCGCACCGTCGGCGGCGGCGCGAAAAGGTTCCACTGCCTCGCTATAATCGATCGGTAAAATAGCCACCACGTTATCGTGAGGACGGGGAATAATTACCCAGGTTTCTAAAGCTGCCCCCTCGGTTTTATTGACGGCTTCAATGCCGGCAGCCATAGCGGTTTTTACCTCCTGTACATCCCCGCGAATATTGAGGGTAAAACGGGCGCTGCCTGCCCTTAAATAACCAACAATCGTGATCCGTCCTGCTTTTACCATCGCATCGGCGGCCGCTAGAATACCGGGGAAACCTTTGGTCTCGATCGATCCCACCGCGGGTTGGGCTGTCATAAATTAACTCCTAATAACAAAAATCAGATAAGTTCAATTGATAGAATCCAATCTATTTTCCAGTCTTTAACTATAGTCTAGTTTGGGGCCAATCCCTAGGGAAATTAACTGCGAAAACGGTCCGACTTAGGCGTATGCTGCACTGGTAAAACCGCCAGTACATTTTCTGGAGGATTCGGTACGATGTAATGACTGACCACATTACCACCAAAAGCCCTCATTGCCGCCGCTAATCCGGCCTCTACTGCTGGTTTAACCTCGGAAATCGGACCGCGAATCGCCACTAAAAATTCGCCCCTTTCCGCTAGATCAAAATAAACTAGGGTGACTCGTCCCCCTTTAACCATGGCATCCGCCGCCGCTAAAACGGGGGGAAAACCCAACGTTTGAATGACTCCGACCGCCTCGGGCATTTTTCCTGATCTCCTGCGAAAGCAATTTTACATTATACCCCGATCCTGTCTTGATATTTTCTTCTAGAAATCCTCGGCCGATCGAGCCAGTTTTTTCTCTAAATACTGTTGATGGGACTGATCGGCCAGATAATAATCTCCTGCGGGTTCGATCAAAGTAACGATATCCTGCTGAAACTTTCCCGATAGTTGTAGTTGACGCTTGCCAGCGGTGGCGATTAACTTTTGTTCCGGGGTGTGATAGAAAATAATCGATCGATATTGTTCTCCCCGGTCCGGTCCTTGGCGATTTAACTGAGTCGGATCATGGATTGACCAAAAAACGGCTAATAACGCCTCGTAGCTTATTTCTTGGGGATTATATTCAATTTGTGCCCCTTCCGCATGACCGGTAATTCGCGATAACACATCGAGATAACTAGGATTGGGGAAATGTCCCCCCATATAACCCACAGAAGTGGCTAAAACCCCTGGTAAACGCCGAAATGCGTCCTCGGTTTTCCAAAAACAACCAGCCCCAAAGGTGGCTTTTTCGCCGCTATTCATTTCTCCTCACATCCTTGGCAAATTCCACCACTGCTTTTGTAATTGTCTCGCTTAAATTAGCATAAACTTTGGCAAAAGGGGGAGCTTTTTCGGTTAATCCTAGAATATCCGCCGTTACTAACACCTGACCATCACAATCTTCCCCCGCACCGATACCAATCGTCGGGATAGTCAATTTATCGGTAATAGTAGCGGCTAAATTAGCGGGAATATGTTCCAAAACCAGGGCAAATACTCCCGCTTTCTCTAAGGCTAAAGCTTCCTCGATTAATCTTTGTGCATCCGATGGGGTTTTTCCCTGCTGACGGTATCCTAACCGATGCACCGACTGGGGAGTTAATCCGATATGACCGATAACAGGGATGCCTATCTGGGTTAAACGGCTAATAGTCTCGATCATAGCGGGATAACCTCCCTCTAATTTTACCCCTTGCACTCCCGCTTCCTTTAACATCCTTCCCGCCGAGTGAATTGCCTGACTGACACTTTCCTGATAGCTGAGAAAAGGCAAATCACAGACAACTAAAGCTTGTTTTACCCCGCGAGACACGGCCGCCGCGTGGTGAATCATCGCCTCTAGGGTGATCGGTAAAGTGGTAGGATAGCCCAAAGCGGTCATAGCTAAGGAATCACCTACCAAGATAATATCAATTCCCGCTTGATCGAGCAGTCGCGCGATCGGATAATCCCAAGCTGTGAGGGTGACAATCGCGCGTTTTTGCTGTTTCCACTCGATTAATTTGCTGGTGGTGACTGCCATTATTTATTCGCTGCGGACAGCTTCGAGGATACGGGAAAAATAGAAACGAGTGCTAGTCATACTCGTCCGTTCAATTTTAAAGCCATTTTCGTTGAGAGCGGCGATAATAGTTTTTTCCTTGTGTTGATAAGCACGAGTGGTTTTACTCGGACCGGGAAAAAATTGACCAATTTTCTTGAGAATGGTTAATAAACAGGTTTTAGGGGCAAAACTGAGGATTAAACGGGATTGAGCTAGGGATCCCAAGTGTTTAATCATGCCTAAGGCTTCTTCTGTGGGATAGTGAATGAGAACATCAAGACAGATGACCGTGTGATATTGGCCAGTTAATGCTTCTAAATCTTGAACCGCAAAGGTGAGTTTACCAGTATCTGCTAACTCTTTAGCGGCTCTTTCCTTGGCTTCTGTCACCATTTTCTCGGAAATATCACTCGCGAAAATAGTGGCGCCAGCTTTAGCGAGGGGAATACTAAGACTACCGACTCCACAACCGGCATCACAGATCGAGAGATTGGGTAAATTGTCATCACTTTCTAACCAACCGATAATGGTATCGATCGTCTGTTGATGACCGATGCGAATATCTTTTTGTACTTTGTTAACTTCGCCATCCCCATAAATCCGGCGCCAGCGCTCGAATCCTGTGGCGTTAAAATAGTCCTTGACTATGGCTTTATCGTCTAATGTGTTGGTCATAACGAAATCTAAACGAGCGGAGATGGTTATTAGTTTATCTCAAATGTCGGGGTGAAGACCGTTCGGCAAAAGCTCACGGCTTCATCCCGTCGCCCTTAGCGCGACGGGATGAAGCCCCGACCAATGTAAAACAGCGAAGCACGACTAAAATCTTGACAATTTAGCCTCGCATAGTTTAACGAGGAGAAAGTCACGATCGAGACATCAATGCCGCTAAGAATATTCGAGATGAAGGTTTACGAATTTTGGCGGTAGGCATACCGCTACTACTTCCGGAGGGAGAGTAAGACCAAGTAAAGGCACTGCTTTTATAAGGCATCTCCCCGTGAACGAATAATCCCCATGCCTTTAGGCAACGGGAGTGTCAAGGTAATTTATCAGATTGGATGGTATCACTCTCTATTGGTTCTCGATCGTTGCGTTTTGAGAAACCCCAAGCAAAGAGGAGAGCAATTAAACTGATCATAATCCATTCCGGCGGCACAAAATCGGGACTAATCACCCGCAACAGCAATCTTAAACCCACCAAACCGACGGTGACAAAACCAGCGTCTTCTAGGTGGGTGTATTCCTCTAACCAGCGAATAAATAAACCGGCCATAAAGCGCAGGGTAACTACTCCGATCGTACCACCAAGCAGGATTAACCAAGTATCATCGGCCACGGCGATGGAAGTGGTGACACTATCGAGGGAAAAAGCTAAATCAGTAACGGCAATTAGGGGGATAGCTTGCCAGAGAGATTGAAACTTGAGACTATGATGGGTGTGATCCTTGTCTTCAGGGGAGGCAAAGTAGTTAAAGACTAACCAGAGCAAATATACTGCTCCCAAAAGTTCAAACTGCCAGTATTTAACCACCCAGGTGGCGGTAAGAATCAAGATCATACGGAGAATATAGGCGAAAACTAAGCCAATATTCAAGGCCTGACGTTGACGCTGATGATCTCCTAATCCCTGTGCTATGGAAGCGAGAGCAATGGCGTTATCTGCTGATAATACTGCTTCTAGGGCAATGAGAACCAACAGAATTAACGGGGTTTTTAGACTAAGGGTTAGAGATGAATCAAGGAGCGAGTCTAACATTGAGGCCGCAGGTAAAAATAAATGTAATGATGCCAATACCTCAGCTTAACGCTTTTACAACTCTCTTTTCTAGGGGAGATAACCGTCATCGGGGTGGGGAGATATGAAGTCTTGTAACGAAATGATGCAGAGAACCCCGATGATGTCGGAAAGTATTGGATGAATATCTTTATGAGGAGATAATCAGCAATGCTTTCTGATACTCAAGTTTTGGTCGCTCTGGTAATTGCTTTAATCCCCGGGATTTTGGCTTTTCGTCTAGCGACGGAACTTTATAAGTAAAGTCGCTTTCAATAAACCCTGATCCCGTCTGACCTAGCTATAGGATAGACCGATTGGGGTTTTTCGGTTATCGGTTGTCAGTGATTGGGTGTAACTTAAAAGTAATTAGCCACTTTCTGACCGATTTTACTTGTACTCATAAATCTATGACCGCACGAACAGGAAACCAAACCGACAAAAAACCACAAAAAAAGCCAAAAAGCGGCAATAAATCCCAAAAATGGCAAATTATCGAGATTTGGCTGCGAATTATTGCCTATAGCGCCATTTCCATCACGGCGTTTTTTGCGATCGCTCGTTTGTTACCCTACCAACAAATCCAACAGGCAAAATTAGAAGAAGTGCGTTTGGCAGCCCAAGAAAAGGAGGAACGCGTCAATCAATTGCGCGGTCAATTTACTCGCAGCTTTGATCCTAGTCAAGCGCGGCAAGTGATGGGGGAACAAAGTCCCCGACGGGATCCTAATCAAAGACGCATTTTTTGGGTTTCTCAGTAGAATTGATTGAGATAAATGCGTTTTTGAGCAGATTATTTGGGTATTTTGCCGATGCTGGTTGTTCACAACCAAAAAATTCTCGATTTCATTAAATACCGCTACTCTCTAGGGGATATTCAGAGATTATCCGCGTTTTTGTCGGAAAATCATGTCTTGAGATTTCCCCACCTGGAAAATGGCTTATTTCCAGCAGCATTAGTCAGTAATGAGACAGAATACACGGGATATGCCAATGTTTGGCTGAGAGATAACGTTTATCTGGCTTATTCTCACTATATTATCGGACAGACAGCGATCGCTGTCAAGAATATTCAGACTTTGATGAACTATTTTCAAAAGTTCCAAAGGCGTTTTATTAATATTATCCAAGGTCGGGTTAATCCTGAAAAGATCATGGAACGTCCTCATATTCGTTTTGAGGGACGTACACTGACGGAAATTGACCAAGTTTGGCAACACGCACAAAATGATGCTCTTGGCTATTTTCTCTGGTTTTATTGTCGTTTAGCACGGGAAAAATATGTTCAGCTTTCCCCCCATTGTCTGGAAACAATTGCCCTATTTCCTTTATATTTTCAAGGGATTAGTTATTGGCAGGATGAGGATAGCGGTCACTGGGAAGAAACCCGCAAAATAGAAGCATCTAGCATCGGGGTTGTGGTAGCGGGATTACGGGAATTAAAAAAGTTATTAATCGAGACAGAGATAAATCTCACAGCCGAAAATCGCAGGATTACACCGGCATTTTTAGCGGACTTAATTGAGATAGGAGAACAAGCTTTATACCAGATTTTACCAGCCGAGTGTCTTCTACCAGTACCGCAGGCGAGAAGTTATGATGCAGCCCTACTTTTTTTGATTTATCCTTTACAAGTGGTGGAGACAAATATCGCCGATCAAATTCTTAATAATGTTATCATTCACCTTCAGGGAGATTACGGTATTCGTCGCTATTTAGGTGATTCTTTTTGGTGTCGAGACTATCGCTTAATTCCCCCAGAAATCCGCACCACCGTATCGACGGAAAGGGAAAATTGGTTACAGGAACAAGGGAGAGGATTAAACCTAGGCGAAGAAGCACAATGGTGTATTTTTGATCCGATTATTTCTGCCATTTTTGCCCTTAAATTCCAGAGTACAGGTCAGGAAAAATATCTCAACCTACAAACCCATTACTTCAATCGTTCTCTCGGACAAATTACAGGTAATGATTCCCCCGTCGGTGAGTTTAAATGTCCCGAATTATACTATCTAGAACAGGGAAAGTATATTCCTAATGATGCCACTCCTCTCCTTTGGACACAGGCTAATTTACAAATCGCATTAGAACTAATTAAGAAAAGTTTAAGCCAATAGTGTAATTCTATTTGACCAGATAAAATTACAACTATATATAAATTCAGGATTTAAAAAATGCCTAATAACAACAATCAACCCGATATCAATAAAGCGATCGATGTGTGTATGGAGGAGTATAAAACCCTGAGAACACAAATTTTGCAAACCATACAAAATCGCACTAATGTTATTGTCTTCGGGGGGGGTCTAGTTTTGACTTTACTGGGAATTGGGATCAGTCCCATCGCTAATCTTCCCATCATGAAAGAGACAACAACTGTTACTAGAATACCCACAGATACAACTACAATAGAAAAGAAAACAGGAAATACAATAAAACAGACAATATCTCATCCAAAAGCGGATAGTAATCACACAAATCAAGAAACAAATTCAACGTTAGTTATTAAAGAAAAAGACACAGCAACAGAAAAAATATCTCCACAAAACTTTTATGCTATTCCAATTGAACGACGAATTCCTTCAGCCATTATTCTAGGAATAATAGTTCCCGTTTCCTGTGGATTAATCATCTTTCTTGTCAAGGCAAGTAATCATCAGGTCGTTATAATTGGTAGATATATTGCCACTAATATTGAGCCTAAAATCAATGATTTATACTTTAATAATTTACCCGGTGGTCAGAAGCCTATTGTTTGGGAAACCTATATGCAAACTTTACGATTTGGACCAGAAGAAGGTCATTGGGTTACGGTTGTTTTTGGTGGTATTGCATTAGTCGCAAATGTAGGTGGTATTTTTTCCCTATTCAACATATTAAATAATATGGTTTTTTTACCAATATTATTAGTTCCTTTAGGAGGCTCTAACGAACCTGTCATGTAAAACTATCAATAACTTATGCTTGTAAAGCTTGTATACTAAGGCTTTGAGTTTTTGTTAAATTGATATTTATCAACTTTAGATCATTGCTGGGCAGAGAGGGAGCTTGAGGAATTTTCTACAGTGTAAGTTCGGAAGAACCCTTTAGGAATATTTATATTTCTCTTATGGTGGGGATGGAAAACGAAAGAAAACATAGTCGAGTTAAGAGACGGTGAAGGAAGTTTAAGAAAAATTTGGTACAAAAGAATTAACGCACAAAATAAAGAGGTGAAAAGTACACGAATATTTTGGAAGTCTAACTATAGAGTATGGGAAATGTATCAAATCAATGATTTTAAAAATCTGTTTAATGAAATTAAAAATTACAGTAGAAATCCAGAATATAATCCACCTTTCTATTTTAACTTAGACAATGGTGGACGAAAAGACGTTAACAATATCCCAGAATTACTCGAATTATCTATAGATAATCGAAATAAATTTAAAGAATACATGGACAGAGGAGATTTTGAGCGTTGGCTGGATAATATAGAGATAAGAGAAACAGAACTAGCAAATATAGCTCAGGCAACTCGCGAGAAAAACTTCCCTAACGATAATGAGTGCCTACATTATTTTCTCAGAGAATGCTGTCTAGTCTTGATTGAGAGAAACCCTTAATATTTCCTAACAAAAACTTGATTCGAGCGCCGACTACCTACAAGATAAAGAAAGAACGACTCAGGATAGATAAAACTAATGACCACAGCGACACAATTCTTAAGCATTTCTGCCTTGACAAAAGAGGATTATTATGGGGGCAGCTGAATTTTGAAGAAATATCTAGAGGACATTTTGGGCGCACGCAGTGCGCCCCTACCATTGGCGCGATAATAAATATTATTGTAGGGGCGAATTGCCTTCGCCCTCTTTGAATAACTTCTGCTGCTCACCAATATGTGAGAGAAAGTCACTGACTTGAGCGAATGAGATAGGAATTTACAAGAGGGTAAAAATTAAAATCTTTCTAATTTCAAGCTACCAACGACCAGAGCTAATCACTGAAAACTGAAAACTGAAACCTGATAACTGATAACTGATAACTGATAACTGAAATGACTCGATCCTATTTTGCTACTACCGCTAGGGGACTAGAAGAAATTGCCGCTAGGGAATTAGAATTCCTGGGGGCCAAAGAAGTTAAACCCGTATTCACCGGAGTCCATTTTCAGGGGGATATCTCCCTACTCTATCGAGTCAATCTTTGGTCAAGAATTATTTTTCGGGTTTTGGTTCCCATTGCCGAAATTCCCTGTGGGGATGGGAAGGAACTATATGATGGCATTCAAGCCATTGATTGGCGCGATTATCTCAGCAGTGAGGAAACTTTAGCGGTACAATGTACGGGAACGAACGATCGCCTCAATCACACCCATTACACCGCTTTAAGCATCAAAAACGCTATTATCGACCAACAGCGTCAACAGGGCAATCCCCGTTCCTTTGTGGATACAGAAAACCCCGACCTGCAAATTAACGCTCATATCGAGAAAAATCGCTGTGTGCTTAGTTTAGATAGTTCTGGCCACAGTTTGCATCGTCGCGGGTATCATCGGGCCATGGGAGTCGCACCCCTGAAGGAAAGTCTTGCCGCTGCTTTGGTAGAATTATCGGCATGGCAGGATGATATGGCACTTTTAGACCCTTTTTGTGGTTCGGGAACCATTGTCATCGAAGCGACCTTAAAAGCTTTAAATATTGCCCCCGGTTTATCCCGTTCCCAGTTCGGATTTCAGAAATGGCCAGACTATCAACCGGATTTATGGCAATCTTTGCTTCAGGAAGCTAAAGAAAAACAAAAATTTCAGCTAAATGCGCCAATTTATGCTAGTGATGCCGATTATGAGGTTTTGCATCAGGCCGAGGATAATGCCTATTTTTGTCAAGTGCAGGACTATATTAATTTTAGCTTGCAAAGCATCACCGACTTAGAACCGACGAGCGATCGAGGGATTATTCTCTGTAATCCCCCTTACGGCAAAAGATTGGGCAATACCGAAGAATTAGGGGCCTTATATAAATCCTTCGGTGATGTCTTAAAACAGAGGTTTAAGGGTTGGACAGCCTATATTTTATCGGGAAACAAAGAACTGACTAAACAAATCGGTCTGCGTTCTTCCCGTCGCACTCCCTTGTATAACGGTTCTTTGCCCTGTACCCTCTTAAAATATGAGTTGTATTGACTACATCAAAACCTTGAGACTGTCAAGAGCTAAATGAACATTTTGACGAACTGAGGCAGCAGAAGTGTGTAGATCCAGACGTTCAGCATCGGTCAAACGCACTTCCAGAATACTTTCCACACCCCGACATCCTAAGCGACAGGGAACCCCCAGATAGACATCCTGTAGGCCGTATTCACCCTTAAGATAGGCTGCCGCCGGCAGTAAACGGGATTGATTTCTCAATATCGTCTCGACCATTATACAGGCAGAGGAAGCGGGGGCGTAATAAGCGCCGCCAGTTTGCAGTAATTTGACGATTTCAGCCCCACCGTTGCGAGTTCTCTCCACTAGACGGTTAATTGTTATCTCGTCCATTAATTCGGTAATCGGCACACCACTGACAGTACAGTAACGGGGTAGGGGCAACATTAAATCACCGTGACCACCCAAAACCATAGCATGAACGTCGGCGGTACTAACCCCCAATTCCATGGCGATAAAGGTTTGTAAACGGGAAGAATCGAGGACCCCTGCCATTCCCATCACTCTTTGGGGGGGTAAACCGGTTGCTTTCCAGACTAGATAGGTCATCACATCCAGGGGATTGGTGATGACGATAAAAATGGCTTCCGGAGAATACTGGAGGCATTTAGTGGCGGCCTCGACGACAATTTTAGCATTGACATTCATGAGATCATCGCGACTCATGCCCGGTTTTCTGGCTAATCCAGCCGTAATCACGACAATATCCGAGCCTGCCGTGTCTTCATAGTTATTAGTGCCGATAATCTCGCTGTCGTGCAGTTCTATGCCCTGAGCTTCCATCAAATCTAGGGCAATACCCTGGGGTAAACCATTGACTATATCGAGGAGAACCACATCGGCGAGGTTTTTTTCGGCGATGCGTTGGGCCAGGGTGCGTCCGACGTTACCGGCACCAATAACCGAGACTCGGGGCGATTGACAGGGGAGGGGTGTATCGTAGAAGTCAGCCATGGTTTATGGATGAGGCAATTCCTCATCAGGCGGGTTCCAGTTGTTCGAGCTTTAGCCACACACTGGGGGTAGGAACATAGAATTTAATCAAAGCATAATCATCTTTTATATCCAAGACTTCTGCTGTCGAGTTGAACATATAACTGGGTAAACGGCGATCGCTGGCTAGGGCTTCGAGGCTATTTTCTAGGTTTCCCGTCACCACGCGGACTAAAGCTCCTTTCTTAATTGTAGCTGCCATGTTTTTCTCGTTGAATTTGCTTGGGTGTTTCTCCCATAAATTGTTACATATTCCGGCGGGCCTCTGACAAGAGGGTGTGGGGTGTGGGGTGTGGGGATTGGGGGGAAGTGGGGATTGGGGGGAAGTGGGGTGTGGGGAGATAGGGGAATTTCAACTAATACCCCAAAACCCTAAAACCCCAACTCCCTAAAACCCCAACTCTCAACTCCTGAATACTGTCTCGGAGTCTCCTGAATACTGACTCCACCGACAAACTTTTTCAGTAAATCCTAATTAAAACTCAACCATTTGACCATAACTTAAGAGACTTTGTAGGGTTGCGAGGCGATTTTCCCAGACTTGTATTTGATAGGCAGATAAATCTTTTTGTCTGGACATCACAGATTTAAATTGATAGCTAAATCGCTTTAAGGCATTTTGAGTTAAAGTCAAATTGCGAGGGCTGGGATTATTAGCTAATTGCTCTAATAGATTAGCCATTTCGTCCACTTCTTGCCCCCAAGTTTTTAAGGTTCGCTCCTCCATTGCTAATAAATTATTCGTGATTAAAAAACTCCACTCTTGACGCAAGGAATTAAACCGCGCTGCTGCCGTTTTGAAGGGTTGCCGGTGGGGTAAAGGTTCGGCTTTTTTCGTAATTATCGATCCCTGAATGCGATTAAGAATTGTTTGCAGGTTGGGATTGAGATTTTCTGTGGCAAAAAGAGCGAATCCCGAAGTGGGAAGATTGCGAATAAATTGTAGTTGATCGATGGTGACTTGATCGGGTACTTTTAACAGACGGATACCGGGTATAATCAGAGCATTTCCTGCAATTTGACGATCAAATAAAGACTTAGTTTTATCTTCTAAAGTCCCTGTATCGAGAGCATAAGTCATTAAAAATATCAGATCTATCCATTGATTTTGTCCCCACTCCTCCCAGTTTTGTTGAATACGATATAACCGTTCTTTTTGTTCTAGGGGAAACACCGCCGCCGACATTTTTAAGTGGGGGCGAATCTGTTTTAAACGAGTAGAAACCTGCGAGACAAAAGTATCAACCTGACGGATTTTAAAGCTAGTCCATTGTTCCCATAAAGCACCCCGGGGATTTAAAGTAATTGGATCAACTCCCGTCATTTGTTTAAATAACCAACGGCTGGATTTACCATAACCATAGGTTTGATTCGAATCTTGACTCTGGAAAGGATAGCGAATATAATCTAACTGCAAGCCATCCACATCATAATTCCTGACAATCTCCTCGTAAAGAGATAAAAGATAGTTCTGTAGGTCGGGATTAGCAGGATCAAAAAAGGCTTTTTTCGTGCCTTGACTGTAATCAAAAGAACCACCACTTTTATTAGTTGCCCCCCAATCGGGATTACGGGATAAAACTGGACCGAGATAATCTAATGGTTGCTCTAATACTTTATTATGAGCTTGATTAGCCGCCGCAAAAACCCACACCCAGGCGTGGATTTCCATATTGCGTTCATGGGCTAATTTAACGGCAACTTTTAGGGGATCCCAACCTCTGGTTAAAGGGTTTTGTTCGGGGGCAACTTGACTGGGATAAATAGTATAACTAGCATTAACTGTCTCGAAAAAGACCACATTAATACCCGCTGCCGCCATGCGATCAAATACTCTGGCTAAATCGTCCTCGTTTTTAGCTTGTACGATCGTTCCTCGATCTAACCACATTGCCCGTATTTCTGGTTGGGCAAATTGTCGATTAGTGGGATAATTATCCCAAAGACTTCGCCGCGCTTGTAACCAAAATTCCCGCGCTTGGGTATAGGAACCCTGGGCAATTAAATTCCGAAAATTATTTAAGGTTCCTTGGGCATTTTCTAGGACTAAACGGAATCGTCTAGCTGTATCTGAGGTGGGGGAATTTTTCCCACGATTATGAAATGCTTGTGCTAAGGATTTATCAGTATTGGATATATTACTATTACTTGCCTCTGAAGCTAAGAGAGTCGCCCCATAACGCCCGATTAATCCCTGCAATTCCGCCGTCATCTGGCTAATTTGTTGAGGAGTTAGACTTGCTCTGGGGGGAATTGCCTCGGTATTCGGACTTAATCTCGCCGTTTCACTGGGGGGATTTTCTGAAATCTGCGGGAGAGGGCGACGGGGTGCGATCGCAACGCGCTCGCTACGCGAGATCGCTGTTGGGGTATTATTAATATTATTAACTATTGTTGAGTTTCCTTGACAATAGGGCGCAATTGTGCTAGAAGAAGAACTACGATTAATGCCGTAGCGTTGCAGGGCGGTTTCTAGCCAAGCACTATCGAGGGCGAGATTAGCGACGGCATCGCTGCCCCAGCGCCAACCGAGAAAGATCGAGTTATTATTGAGGACAACGGCGGGGGGATTGTTGCGCGCCCCCCAGACGGCAACGGTTTGGCTATTAACTCCCGTGGGGATAACCACACCACCGAGGAGACTGCTGGCTAGAGGTTTTTGGTTTTTCAGTTCACCCAAATTAGTCGGCCGCAGGGTGTAAGCTTGGGAGTGAGGATAGGCCCAGTAAGCCCCAAATAGCGATCGCAGTTGATTACGCACAGCAGGTTCTGAAAGATTCCCCGCCGGACCGGTGACAATAATTTTACCACCGCGATTCAGCCAACGACTCAAGACACCAGCTTGTAAACCGGAAATAGTCTCGACGTTGGGGATGATGAGAACGCTAATTTTATTTAAATCCTTGTCGCTTTGCCACTGATTACTCTGGAGAATGCAGTAATTAACCCCGACATTTTGCAAACGCTCAGTGATAGCTGTCCATTGATTGGCATTTTCTTGACTTTTTAACACTGCCACCGGTGTCGCTAAAACTGGGATCGGCAGCAAGACACCCACACAGGACAAGAGGCAGGTAATTAGAGGCTTGTTAAAAAGATGATCAAGATGGAAGGACGATCCCAGCACTTTTTTTTCTCTTAATTTTTTTGGTTAACTCTTCCTGATTTTACCCAACTTAGCCAAAAAAGAGTATCTTTGGGAACAAAAATTGCGTCTTAGTCGTCGGCAACGGGGTTTTAGGGTATTGGGGTTTTAGGGTTTTAGTTGAAATTCCCCACCTCCCCATTCCCCCACTTCCCTATTCCCCCACTCCCCCATCTCCCTACAACTGTAAACACAATTGCCGAAAGTGATCGCCGCGATGTTCAAAACTTTGGTATTGGTCAAAACTGGCGCAAGCGGGCGATAATAACACCACTTTAGCCTCTTTTGCCGGTCCTAGTTCAGCCGCGCGTTGAACTGCCCTGTCCATCGTCTCTACACATTCATAATCTTGATAACCTGCTGACTGTAAACGATGGGCAAAATCGGCGGCAGCGTCACCAATAAGCAGCACAGTGGCGACTTTTGCCTTAATTTCAGCGATCCAAGCCCGATCATCCCCTGCTTTCGCTTCTCCCCCCGCGATTAAAATCGCCGGACTGGGGACGGATTGTAAGCCCACTGCAGCGGCATCGTAGTTAGTTGCTTTACTATCATTAATAAAGTCTAGGCCTTTATAGGTACAAATATACTCTAGGCGATGGACAACCCCAGGGAAAGTGGCGATCGCTTCGGTAATGGCTTTTTTCTCGATTCCTGCCAATCTAGCGGCGGCCACAGCCATAAGCAAATTCTGCTGATTGTGACTACCCACCATTTTCAGGAGATTAACCGGGGCAATTAATTCCCCAAAAGCCACGATCCAGTTATCTTGCAGATAAACACCACGACTAGGATCGCCCAAAAGCGCCTCTTTCCCCTGCACAGAAGTCCAATAAGCTTGTTGCCATTGACTAACACCAATTTGACGCAGATAGGGATCATCACCGTTGAGGATTTGGCGATCGCTTCTTTGCAGTAAAGAGGCTTTAATCTGATAATAATTTTCCAGGGTTTGATGACGACTGAGGTGATCGGGGGTAAAAGTTGTCCAGATGCCGATTTTGGGCGATAAATCCCGACTAGACTCGATCTGATAACTACTAATCTCCGCAATAATCCAATCGTATTTATCGGCTTTTAAAGCCAATTCACAGGCAGCATAGCCGATATTACCGCAGGAAGGAGCATTTAACCCCGCTTTTTGAAAAATAGCGGCACAGAGGGCGGTGGTGGTGGTTTTACCGTTAGTTCCCGTAATACCCAACCAAGGGGAAGATTGCAGATAACGCCAAGCTAATTCTAATTCTCCGATCGTATCGATGCCTTTTTCTCTGGCAGTAATTAAAATCGGGGCATCCCAAGGCACGCCAGGGCTAACCACGATCAGATTAGGCAAGTCCGAAGCCTCTAGACTGAGATTTTGACCAAGATTGACAATAATTCCTTCCCTTTCCAGATTGGTTTTGATTGCTTGTAAACTGGGAGAATCAGAGCGATCGCTTAATGTCACCTGCCAACCATCCCGTTTTAAGCATCTTGCCGCTGCTATTCCCGATCTTCCCAATCCAATAATCGCCGCTTTCGCCATCTTGTTGCAACTCTACTCAAGGGTCAATTTTTAGCAATCTCTATCCTACTGTGGATTAGGTCGATAGCTATCACTTTACTAAATTGTCCGTCAAAAGCTGATACAAAAGCCTAGTTTCGTAAAATAGCAAGCGACAGAGACCATCCTTACCCAATGCCTTAAAGCTGGGTAATTCTTTTTTTTGCGTTGCTGAATCAAGGTATGAATGACAACCTTGCACCCATCCAAAAGTTAGTTTGGGTCTAGGTTTTAAAAATCCCACACAAGAAGATTCATATCTCAAATCAGCAACGCCTCGGAAAAAATCTCGACAATTACATCTGGATATTTACCCTGTTCTCCCCAAACCACCCAACTTTTGCGGGGACGTTTTTCGGTATCTAAAACCACAAAAAAATCGGGACCACAGAAATCACGTTTTTTTAGTTGTTCGGCGTTGTAGTAGATGGTCAGATTTCCCGAAGCGTAGTAATCACTCCACTCGCGCCATAATAATTCTAGACAACTAAGGAGAATGATGATCTGTTGCAGGTGTAGATCACTTTCCAAGGCACTTTTTCCCGATATTTTAGGATTGATTAATTGTAGCTTTTTCCCACTACTTTAGAGATGGTGCTGGGGGATTTTTGCCCCTAACTTAATCCTATACCTTGACCGATCGCCTTCGGCACTTTATCCTAGCGCCATCGACACTTATCGGTGGTAGAAAAGAAACCCCCACCTTTTCTGAGGGGGTAAGGGACAGGGCGATCGCTCCCGTCGTTTCTAAACTAAAGCCTGACTGCAAACAATCATGGGAATTGGTTGCTCCTCACCTTGCAAGCGGCGGCGATCTAACCAGTCGCGCATCTCGTGTTGGGTGTATAGTTTCTTTAGTTCGCTAAACAAAGCTTCTCCTGTAAGACTCTTGCGCTTGATCAGGTTTAACTCGCGCTTAAGCGCAGTGGTAATCGGTTGGCGAAAGGCCTGTTCCAATAGGTTAACCTGCTTGCGGATTTCTTCATCCTGAGTGGTTTTAAACAGCAGTCCCAATTCTCGCAGGACGTAGCGCTGTGCTTGAGTCAGAGAACGGCTGTACTCCCGTTCCGATTGGCGGTGTTGGACTTCTCGGGCAAATTTCACCTTGACTTGCATCACTGCTTGGTTGTAATTTTTGGGCAGCGGCAGTCCGGCTTCTTCTCGGTTACTTTTGAGCATTCCTAAAATGCGGGCAGTATCTTTGGATATGATCTCTCCCTGTTCATCGAGCCAATATAATTGCTGGTAGCCCTTCCAATCTTTGCGGTTAGGATAGGAAGCTTCACAGAAGACAATTATGCCCTTATTGAGAGAAAAGCGAGCCGTGCGGATGCCGTGAGGCAGGTTAGCTATCCGTTCGTATTCAGCCGGATTTTCTCGCTGGAGTTGTCTGAGAATTTCTTCTGCTTCGTTGAGGTCGAGAAATTCTCCCTTATCTTCAAACAAACTTAATTGATTGCTGCCACTTGTTTCATAAATTGCATACATAGCCTCTTCATTAAGCTGTTCCGTTGGGTCAAGAATTGCCGCATCCTCCCCGATGGTTTCGTGAATTTCTTGAATGCGGTTTTTGAGTTTTTGCCGTAATCCTAGATTCCGCTCTAATCCCGTCTCTGGGAGAAAATTAAAGCCGTAAACCACATCATTCTCGCTGCCAATCCGATCAATCCGACCAAACCTTTGAATAAGTCGAACTGGATTCCAATGCAGGTCATAATTAATAATCAGGTTGCCATCTTGTAGGTTTAAACCTTCGGCTAAAACATCGGTAGCAATTAAAGTCTTGATTTCCGACTCTCCCTGTTGAAATTTATAGTATTTGTTGGCTTTGGGGGCAAATCTACCCACGACTCGCGCCTTATTTTTATCGCCACTGTAGATGACTTCTATATCCTCTCGATCGCCCTTAGGATTGAGGTTTTGATACAAGTAATAGGCAGTATCAGCATACTGAGTAAAAATGAGGCACTTGCTCCCTTGAAGCGGCGGTTTATTCAACCAGCTTTTGAGGGTTTGTAATTTAGCGTCTTTGTCGGGAGTAATTGGCTCAACTAAGTGCAAAATTTTCTCTAGCAATTGGATGTCATGTTCGAGGTGTTTCTGCAATCTTGGGGCATCAAAATCAGCTATATTATACTTTCCCGATGCCTGACGCAAAGCATCGATAATGTCTTGTTCTTCCCCATTGTTTGGCTCATAGATAATTGCCTGAGCTTCTTCCCCGGCGGGGATAATTCCTTGGCGTAAAGCTTCTCGAAAGCGTTGATGGACTTGCAGTAATTTTTTAACAGTTTCTTGGAAGGCATAAACGCTAGATTCAAAGCGTTTGAATAACAGAACTCGCATCAGTCCTCTTAAATTTGCTCCCCCAGTTTGTAAACTGAGTAATGGTTCTTGTTTGCGCTGATTTGGTAATACATAATTTCCCAAACCATAACGAGCATAGCAAAGTTCATTTTTACGAAGGTTGGCTGGTTGCCGTTGGCGAGATTTCCCTAAATATTGGCGCAGTTCTTGGTAAAGTCCTTGATAGGTATCTTCAATACTATATTCAATGGTTTGTAGTTCTCTTTTGGGAAAAAACTGATGCTTACCGCCCACAATAACGTAAGCGCGTTGATTTCCGTTTAAATAATCCTTGAAATTGTCTGCATCTACGCGTTTATGAGTCTTGGCATCAAAGCCGTACCAGCGTAAAATATGGTTGCGAGTGCGCCGGATTAAGATGTTAGATAACAAGTCAGGTAACTGTTTTTCCCCTTTCTCTACTAATCTAAAATACTCTTTTAGATCGGGCGGATCTATGGGTAAATCTGTCTTATCATCTTGATGAAAAAGTTTAATCTGATGATAAATATCCCAAGCAATTTTATTACGAGGAGTTGCTGTTAAAAAACAGCATTGTCTCCCAGCTGCTAAAAAGGCTTCGACGATTTTATATCTTTGGGTTGCGTCATTCCGCAGGTTATGACTTTCATCAATTAAGACAAAATCTCGATCTTTGTATTTAAAATCTTCTAATAAAACCCTGATGCCACTTATATCATTTTCCCGCAGCAATCCCATCGATAAAACGCGGGCGTTAAGTTGATAAATTTCGTTGTAGCGTTCCCACATTTCCAGCAGTGGCGCTGGACAAATAATTAAGGGGCGGGCTTTTTCCACTTGTTCAAAACGTTTGACAATGGCAGCACCAATAAAGCTTTTTCCTAGTCCTACCACATCGGAAACGAAACAACCTCCATACTCGCGGATGAGTTTAATTGCGTGGTCAACGGCTACTTTTTGAAAGTCTGCTAGTTTCTCGGTAATTTCGTTATCTATCATGATTTCGCTGGCAGTTTCTTCTGTCAATCGATCGCGCACGAGCATATAGAGAGTTTTCATATAAATGTCGTAGGGACGTACTGGAATCATCGCCCAAGACTGTTTTAAAGACTGCATTAGTCTTTCATCAAATTCTGTTGCTTCGTCCCAAAGTTGATTAAACCATTCTGTTAAACTGGTATGATTTTCATTACCGTGAACGATAACATTAAGTTCGGTATTGTGGGAAATTCCTGATAAAGTAAGGTTAGAAGAACCAACGATAGCAAGACCTTTTTCTTGACGTTCTAGGGGTTGTCCCTGCTGATTATAAATTGTCCCGTAGTCAAAGATATAGGCTTTAGCATGGAGTCGCCCTTTAGCATAAACTCGCACCTGAAGGCGTTTTTCTTCAATCATTTGAACCAGATTTTTTACTAAGGTTTCTGCTTCATCTGTTTGGTCCATTAGTTCGACGCTGGAACGAATATTTTCGGCGGTTTCTGTTGCCATCTGCTTGCGTTCTGTCCGTTTGGGGTATTCTTGTGCCTCTAGATGGTCTTTAATTAGTTCTAAGCGGCGGTAGCCTTCTGCTAGTTGTTCGATGGTTTCCAGGTTGCTGGTGTTGCCAATCAGGAGGCGCATTTGTGGGATGGTGGCGAGACGAGGTGCGATCGCAGTAAAGCCGGAGAGGAAGAAGTAACCGACGGCAAAATGAGCGGCTTCCGAGGAGTGGAGAATTTGGTTGATGTTATCGACTAATTTTTGCTGGCGATTGTCGATGATGTCGTGGGTAGGCATAGTTCGATATCCATACGAGAATTGTTATATCAATAATGTTTTTTAAGAAAATTTACCCTATATTTACAGCTAAATTTTTAGGTTCTAAGGGAGAATGATGTAATAACATTAGTTGATTTTCTTGTAAGGTTTCGATAGCATAAGCACGTCCTGATGTATCGCTAAATTCAACTTCAAAAACTGTGGGTTCATAAACTTCTACAATTGTTCCGACTTGTCCGCAATATAATCCTAATTGGGGTAAGTCTTCTAATAAGGCAACTACATCTAATAGTTTCATTTGATTATCTCCTTAAAGTACATAACAAGTCACTAAGCGGGGAAAGTTTTCATCGTTTCTGATGATCCAAACACTGTGAATAATGGCGGTTTTGTTTTGATGAGTCAGGGAAAAATCAATAACATACTTTTGTCCATATTGATTATTTTTATCAGGAATAGCATCATAGATTTTAACTGCTTCTAGGAGTGCATTTTTAAGAAATTGAACGTCATTAATATCTAAGTTTAAGACGGATTTAAAAACTCTGGCTTTATGCTGTCCTTCTGAATGATTTATATTCAGGGAATAACCAGTCAATTTGTTATCATCAATGATGGTATTTTTAGGATTGGTTAATTTCACATTATACTACCTCCTTAATCATTGTCTCTGCTGCCTTGATTTAACTATGAACTATGGCGTTCTCGGTCAATTTCAGAAAAGATATCATCGAGTTCTGGTTGATTTTTCCATACTCCAATAAGAGTTTCTAGTTGTTCCCATGCCATTTTTTCTTTATTGGTGGCTAAGTCCCCCGGTCCACTTTCCACACACCCGACTAAATCTTTAGCTGATTCATAAGCATAAATCGGTTCTTCTTCAGTAATTTCTTTCTTCTGTGCCTTAAATTGCAAGAATTCAATAAAGTTTATTACTGATTGCTGTTGTTGGGGGGTGAGAGTGTGCAGTTTTTCTAAGATGGTTTTTTCGTTAGTCATTGCTTGTGTCATGGTTTTATTCTCTTGGGGTTTTTAATAATTATATCTTGATTTCAGATACCCGACTTCTTAAAGAAGTTGACTTCATTTGCTGCCAATACCTCGAAGATAGTCTTTATTAGTGGCTAAGTCCCCCGGTCCCCCATCAACACAACCAATATATTCTTTGGCTGCTTCATAGAATGAAACAGTGTTTTTTTCTTCAGTGATTTCTTTCTTCAGTGCCTTAATTTGATTTTCAGCTTGCTCTAGGTTTAAAAGTTCATGTTTTAATGCTAAAGCAACAAGTTTGTCAAAGCTGTTTGCTTTTAGTAATTGAATTATTTTTTCGGTTTCCTGAATTAATTTTATTGTTAATTCTAATGTTTTATAAGTTGTTTTTTCCATTTTATTTGTACTCCTAATTAATGGCATATTCTGTGAATTTTCGTTTAAATGGAGAGTGAAATCCGATGACAATATCTGTTTTAGGAATTCCTAGTTCAACTAACTGTTCAGCTACTGAAATTTCTGTGTTGTTCTGTTGAATATAAACTTTGTTGTTAATAATATCTAAATGTAAAAGACATCCATAAATCCAATGATTATTATGCCAACCAACTTGTACTAATAAATAATGTTTTCTCAGATCGTCAAAGATTATTTCTAGGGAAATTTCACTAGACTGCTGAATTTTAGCTTGTTCTTCAATTAGGGATTTAACTAATTCAATGTAGTTGATTGCCATGCTACGATCTCCTCTATTTCAGGGTTATAGACAATAATTTTGATTTGATAATGTTCTAGAATTCTTTGAACAAAACGGCTATGACAAAACACTTCATAAGTATCATTAGGGATGGCTAAGTATAGGGTTCTATCAGGTTCAATTTCTGAAAGAGCAAAACGGTAGTTAAGATATTGTCCACAGGCTAAATGTAGTTCTGTAACAATTGAATCTCTTAAGAAACTTTTGATTTCAATGGCAACTTTTTCTCGTTCTTTTTGTGCTGCAATAACTTTTTCTGCTCCTAAGTCCACATAAAAGTTAACATCTTCAAACTCTAAGGTAAAAGGATCATGGGTAATCGTCCAACCTGCTTTTATGAGTGCATTTCGGACAGCATGGTGAAAGGTATCTTTAGCTGGCATATCCTGATTTTAGCAGGTTTTCCTAATTTTAGCATCTCGTAACACTCTTAAGGTTCACAGTCTAGGAAATCCTTCTTGTTATTTCTCCTCTTCTGTGATGATTTCAGATACCCGACTTCTTTAAGAAGTTGACTTCATTTTCCATTGTAGCTTAAAGCCGTCCTTTTAGGACGGGGTTTTAAACCCAAATTTTCGATAAGATAAGTGTAGGTTAAAATTAAGGGTATGAAGGTTCGTGAGGTTATCTGTCGCCTAATTGATGATGGTTGGTTGCAAGTTTCGCAAAAAGGAAGCCATCGTCAGTTTAAACACCCTATCAAGCTGGGTAAAGTTACCGTTACTGGGAAACTGTCAGATGATATACCTATCGGAACTTACAAAAACATTCTACGGCAAGCTGAATTGGAGGGTTGAATGACTGAATTGAATAGTATGGTTGTGGTTAAGGATAACGCTATTGAAATAGAGCGTCAAGAAGAGTTAAAAGACTTCCTCCAAGAACAAGAACAACAAGTTCTTGAGCAATTCAAACCGGGTACATTCGGATGTCATGAGTTACTTGACAGAACAGCGATGGTTAGTGATTCCTTGGAGCGTTTTATTGTTTCCCATCCAGCTTGTGTACAAAACCCTGAATGGTACGCCCTAGCAAGACAAGCTGCTGAGGCTCTACATATTCTCTATCAAAAAGTTGGTGCAGTGCATCTTGATGGAGACTAAATCTAAGGAAATTTCAAAGGACAAGCACTACACTAGAGTAAACTAAGTGTACTCAAAAACTATGTCAGACTCCCCAATGATTTCTGTCACTGAAGCTCGACAAACCCTCTTTGGATTGGTGGAGCGAGTCAGTCAATCTCATGAACCCGTCACAATTACTAGCAAGCGCGGCAATGTGGTTTTGATTAGTGAGGAGGATTGGCACTCAATCCAAGAAACTCTTTATTTAAAGTCGATTCCTGGTGTCTGGGAGTCGATTGAAGCAGCAATGAAGGAGTCAATTGAAGATTGCTCAGATGAACTTCCCTGGTAAAGAATTATGTCTTGGCAATTGAAATATTCTAAGCAAGCTCAATAAAATCTATTACTGATTGCTGTTGTTGGGGGGTCAGGGTTTGTAGTTTTTCTAAAATGGTTTTTTCGTCAGTGATTGCTTGTGTCATGGTTTAATTCTCTTGGGGTTTTTAATAATTATATCTCAATCAGGAATAATTAAATCAATCATTTCTTTTCGATTCTTGCGATAAACATAGAAATCGCTATCTAAAGTCAAGACAGAACTTTCTGCTATTAATTCGCTCATTCTCACTAAACAAGCATCGGCAAAGGACATAGGAACGGATTGATAACGTTGCATTAAGTCTCGAATAGCATCTACTTCTTCACTAAACTGAAAGGGGATAATAATCTTTTTACTTTTAACTAATCCCATAATAGCATCTTCACCGCCATAAATATTCTACAATAAAAAACAGGCTTCGGTAATGACAGCTTCACAGGTAAAAAATGGAGAGGAAAAATTAGTAGTTGTTTGAGTTACCCATTGATGAAAAGCTTCTCGACGGTTGACTATTGCCACTAAAGGTCCCGTATCTAACAGAATATTTGACTTCATTTGCTGCCAATACCTCGAAGATAGTCTTTATTAGTGGCTAAGTCCCCCGGTCCCCCATCAAGACAACCAATGTATTCTTTGGCTGCTTCATAGAATGAAATCGGTTCTTCTTCTTCAGTAATTTCTTTCTTCTCTGCCTTAAATTGCAAGAATTCAATAAAATCTATTACTGATTGCTGTTGTTGGGGGGTGAGGGTTTGCAGTTTTTCTAAGATGGTTTGTGAGTGAGTGGTTGCTTGTGTCATGGTTTCATTCTCTTGGGGGTTTTAATAATTATATCTTGATTTCAGATACCCGACTTCTTTAAGAAGTCGGGTATCTAACCCCTTACAGTCGATACAATGCCGCTACTCTCTCATCTATCTCTTTTTCCCATTCTTCACAGTTAACTCCTTTGGCATCTAAGCATTTTTGTACTAATTTAATGATGGGTTCTTTTTCAGATTCAGAAGCGGGAGGGATGGGAATTTTGGCTATATATTGACGTTTTAGCCGTATTCTTCCATGTTTCTGTGCATCTCCTAATACTGCTGCAAATATATAGCGTTTCCTGTTCACAAAACGTACATTCTTGATCCTGAAAAGCTTAATCAGCAAAGGTAAAATTGTACCTCACAGATGCAAGAACTGCTATAAATAATTAATAGAAATAATAAAAACTGTATCATTAATATAAAGACCTTTTTCATCTAATGTAAAACGAGACTCTTTAGCAATATCAGGATAAACAATCTTGGGGTTTTCAAATTCTGCATAGTAATCACAAGCTCGTAATTACCAGTAAAATTTACCTTTATCATAGCGTTTCTCTAGCTCAAACTTCCACTGGTTTAAATGTTCAAAGCAGGATATCTTTTAATGTTAATTCCAATAGGGGTAACAATTAAGTATTTATCTTTATTTCTAATATGCCATTTACGCACATCATCACCCACAGCTAAAGGTTTAATAATCTCTGCACTTTTAGCATCTTTAGCGATTAATTCTGCTCGTTTTGCACCATCAATCACAAAAGCTTGATTAAAACCAGTTTTAATACCATAATAAATATGTCCAGAAGTGGCGGCTTAAAATAGAACATCAAAAATGATTAAGATAGCCAATTTTTACAAAAAACTGATTGTATTAGTAAATTATTTTAACCATTCATATAGATTCCATTTCTCCATGATTGGAATTATTTTTGTTAAATAATCGTAACCTCCTTTACGGTAGTAACCACCAATTTCAGTAATCTCAAATTTCCAAGAAAAACTCACTTGATTTATTGTTGACTCCACGGATACCAAACCTCAATTATACCTTGCGGATCTTTTGCACTGGCTTGTGTATTGTCAGCTAGGATAATATTATTTCTACCTATTAATGTCTTGATTTCTTTAGCGGCATCTCTATCTTCATCATAAAAAAATTTAACTAATATTTTTCCATCTTCTGAAAAAACTTTTTCATAACTTTGATTTTGTGGATTGTGATTATTAGAATCTACTGTTCCCTCTTTAACAAGATTTGTCACAGCAATAACTTGCGCTCCATTGTCATTTAGTTTTCTCAGCAAATACTCTGCCTCATTTCTTTGAGACTCAGCAGAAATATGTATCCAAACTGTTTTTCCTTTTAAGTTGAAATGACCTTCAGTGCAAAGAACACCGTCTGGACAAAAAATTTTATTCCACCACCATGGAGACGTTCCTCCTGCAATGAGAGCTATTAAAATCGCAGAGATGACCTTGGAAAACATAGTTTCTGAATTTTTATCATCAGCCATTTTTATGTACCTCCTAAAAGAAATTTTCAAAAATTAAATTAATCATGAGTTAATAAGGCAATCTGTTTTTTTATATCCTTAATCTCTTGCTCAAGAGATTGTTTATCACTTTTTCCCGATATTTTAGGATTGATTAATTGTAGCTTTTTCCCACTACTTTAGAGATGGTGCTGGGGGATTTTTGCCCCTAACTTAATCCTATACCTTGACCGATCGCCTTCCGCACTTTATCCTAGCGCCATGAGCAAATATGTTAAAACTTCTATACAATAGTGCCAATAAGCCCGATAACAACGATGACTGAAACCTTAATTCAACCCGCAACCCTAGTAGAACTCTTACGTTACCGCGCCACGACACAACCGGACGGTCATGCCTACACTTTTCTTATCGATGGTAGAAAAGAAACCCCACCTTTAACCTACAGTGAACTCGATCGCCAAGCAAGAGCAATCGCCGCCTATTTGCAAAAATACCAGGCCCAAGGAGAACAGGCCCTATTACTCTATCCTCAAAGTTTAGAAGTAGTGGCCGCTTTTTGTGGTTGTCTTTATGCGGGAGTGATTGCCATTCCCGTCCCCCCACCGGAATCGGGACGACTTAAGCGCACTTTGCCCCGTTTACGGGCAATTGTCAAGGATTCTAATGCCACCTTTGCCCTAGTTACCGAAAGTATTTTGACTCTTATTGAAGGTGTTAAGGAAGAATTCCCAGAATTCGACCAAATGAAATGGATTACTACCGAAAGTATTGATATTTCCCTGGCAGACCAATGGCAAGCTCCCCAGGTGGATAAATCGGCGCTTGCCTATCTGCAATATACCTCTGGTTCGACTAATATCCCCAAAGGGGTGATGCTAAGTCATTTTAATCTGATGCACCATTGCGGTTACTTGCAAAAAGCTTGTGGTTACGAACCGGATAGCGTTACCCTAACATGGATGCCCTATTTTCATGATTACGGGTTAGTCGAGGGTATCACCGTCCCCCTCTACAACGGTACACCCTGCTATCTCATGTCTCCCTTTGCTTTTATTAAGCGTCCGATGCAGTGGTTAAAAAATATTACTAAGTACAAAGTTACTCATAGTCAAGCCCCCAACTTCGCCTATGATCTTTGTACTCGCAGGATTAAAGCTGCCGATTTAGCGGAATTAGACCTGAGCAGTTGGCAGGCCGCAGGAAATGCCGCAGAACCGATTAACCCGAAGGTAATGGCCAAATTTGTCGATACTTTTGCCGATTATGGCTTTTCTTGGTCAACTTTCGCCCCCGCTTACGGATTAGCTGAATATACCCTGTTGATTTCTAATAAACCCAAGGGAACCACCCCAATTATCACCGCTTTGGATGCCACCGCCTACGAACGCGGTAAAATTGTCCCTGTAGGCTCCGATCGAACCACTGGAGTTAGATACGTCCCCAGTTGTGGTCGTCGCGTCTGTGATACCCGTATAGCTATCGTTAATCCCGATACTTTTACCCTTTGTGCAGCCGATGAAGTGGGCGAAATTTGGGCCAGTGACCCCAGTATGGCCGCCGGATATTGGCAACGGGAAGACGCAACCAAAGAAACTTTTCAAGCTTATCTTGCGGATACAGGAGAAGGACCGTTTTTACGCACAGGAGATTTAGGTTTTCTTCTCGATGGGGAATTGTATATCACGGGAAAGATTAAAAATTTAATTATTGTCCGTGGTAGTAATCATTATCCCCAAGATTTAGAATGGTCAGTACAGCATCTTAATGAGGTTTTTCGTCCCGATTATGGTGCGGCTTTTTCCATTGAAGATAACGGGGAAGAACAGTTAGTGATTGTCCAAGAATTAGAACGTCGCAGCGGGGCATTAGATACGGCCAAATTAATTGCCGATATCCGTCAAGAAATCGCCGAAGAACACGAAATTATGACCCATGCCATTGTTTTGGCCAAATCGGGGACAATTCTTAAAACTGCCAGTGGCAAAATTCAACGCCGCGCTATTAAAGAGAATTTTCTCAATGGTAATATGAGTATTATCGATGCTTGGTCAGAAAATCCTGAGTTAGTTAGTAAATTTGATCGCTCTAATTCTGAAACAGAAGCATAGTTTTTTGGGTGGGCAATGCTCACCCGATCGAGGATAAATAATCGTGTTAGGATTAGGTTAGGGATTAAAGGTAAGGAGAAAGTGATGTTAACTCAACTGATGGTCAAGCCCTCTTCCTGGATTGAAAAAGGAATTAAGCTATCTCCAGTAAGGGAAAATTATCTCTTTAAATTCACCGAGGAATTGCATTGTCGATTGGAGGAACTACGGGAACTAGAAAAAAATTACCAACTTAATTCTCAAGAGACCGCAGAATTAGCTGGTATTTTAGAGTTAAACGAGATTTTCACGCTCTTAAATGCGCGAATAGTTGCTGAATCTAAATGATTAGTATCACAACTCGATTACAAGTCCGAGCAAGAGCCAACTATCTGTGTGAATACTGTCATTCTCCAGAAGAAATTAGTGCCGCATTATTTGAAGTAGATCACATTCAGCCCAAATCTTTAGGAGGCAAAGATGAATTAGCAAACTTAGCTTTAGCTTGCCAAAGATGTAACAGATATCGCTACAATTTTATCAAGGCAATTGATCCGAAAACAGAACAAGAAGTAGAAATATTCAATCCGCGCCAACAGCATTGGCAAGAACATTTTATCTGGACACCAGATGCTTTAAAAATAGTGGGACTTACTCCCATCGCTAGGGCAACTATTGAACGTTTGGACTTAAATGATGACAATCACAATGAAGGTTTTATCGTTAAAGTTCGTCGATTATGAATCCAGGGAGGTTGGCATCCACCCAGCACCGATAAAAAACAGGAATAATAGCTTATTGTTATCTAGGTAAATGAGCTTCAATTAAGTTTTTTTTCCAGAGGTCAAAATGATTGTTACTCAACAGGAATTATATAGATTTCCAGAATATTTAAATTATCAGTACTCCACGGATATAATACTAAATCCCCAATTTTTTTTGAACAGTGAGTGGAATTAAACATAAGATGAACGTAGCGACTGTCTTGATGGTCAAGGGGTAATTCAAAAAAACTCAAGCAGTTGCCGTAAAACTCAAAATCTCAAGCCGGAAAAAAGCGCAGGAAAAACTAAGCATCTCAGGCTAAACCAAAGCAAGCGTAACCCTTGATCAGAGATAACAAGGAGTGTGAATCTCTAGGGACAAGGTGGTAAATTGTCTGTTGCTGCCAAGGCTGATTTTGGCGAACCATTGCATTAAGAATGACTAAGATTTACCGTGGGATTTACCAGGGGTTACTTTAGCCGAACACCTGCTCAAATCAGTTCAAGCTTTAGGCGTATCAGAGCAGGGTTTCCAAGCTATTGTTTGCGCCGACTGTGAACTCTAAATCTTCCCAAAAAAGGGGATAAATTGCGAACTTATGCCCTCCACTTCATACATAGAGGACATTATCAAAGGATCAAGCATTACTCCCACTCCTGTAAGTCTCTGAGCCAATTTTGCAGCAAGCTAGTTAATTGAGTACGGCGAGTTTCAAAATTGCCAGCAATTGAGAGCAAGCTAACTCCCACCAGCAATCCGATAATCCATTTAAGCAGGGGATCAAGGGTAATCAAAATTACCAACTGATAGAAAGCATTAGCCACAAAAGTAAAAGTGCCAAGATAGAGGAAGGCGCGAATTCGTAAGGCTAATCCGGCAAAAATTGCCACTAAACTGAGGATGCCAGGCAGGATTCCCGTCTGATGATGAAACCAGAGAGCCGCACTAGCAATAATGCCTGTTCCCAAGAGGCGGAGCAGGTGGCGCAAGGATTTGCCTTGCCTCCCCTGACAGGTAGGTTCTATCCAGACAAGACAGAGGAGAGACAGTCCGACAAGACTGCTGTAGGCGAAGGGAGTTGCCAGAGAGAAAGCCGCCAGCCAAAGGGCGATCGCCCAATTCACTAACAAGAGGGTAAGATAGCGCCACCGGGGTTGCTGCCGCAGCCAAGCCAGCCAAGCATAGAATCCAGCCACCACCAGCAAACTTAGGGGATTGAGCTTGTCTAAACTGCCCCCAAGGGCGAGTCCTGGAAGAACAAGAGCGAGGAATTGCCAAGGACGAGGCGGCCAGCCCCAAAGCCGCCAAGGGAGCAGATAGGTGAAAACAGCCACCCCAGAGGCGATTACTCCCAACCAAGAAACTAGGTATTGAGAGAAGAATTCCATCGGAGGAATAGTATTGGCAGCATAAACCCCAATCCCAGTGGCTTCTAGAATACCCAGATAGACCCATATTTCAGCGATCGCCTGGTCAGGATGGTTGCGCCCTTGCCAGATAGCATAACGAGTCAAAAAGATACCGGTTGTCAATCCCAACAGTTGATTGACTGCAACGGGATAGAATAAAGCCCCTAGTAACAGGCAACTGCCCAAAGCCCAGTGCAGGTGGGCAACCAACTTCAATTCTGAACCCGTCAGATGCAAGTAGCCAGCCAACCAGGGAGAGAGCAACCGATAGCCGTAAACCAAGCTGGCGGCCAGGGCTGCCATTGCCAAAAATTGATCGCCTTGGGACAGGTCGGCAATTTGATAAAACAATAGCTCGTAGGCTGAGATGGAGATCCCGCCAATTCCCAGGTACAACAAGGGCTTCCCGTCCGAGGAGCGCCGCCCAACTCCGATGGCAATCAGTACCAGTCCCAAAGAACTCAAGCCAGTCCAACTACTGAAAAATCCCCAACGCAGAGCGGCTCCTAATGCCCCATAGAGCAAGGGCAGGATATTCCAACTACTGAGCATTTCCTGCCTCTGAGAATACCGGTGCCACCAGTCTCCCAGCAATTGAGTAAGCAATCCCAAGAGAATATTGGCGATCGCTAGGGCAATTAAAGACTGCTTAGTTAGGTTGAGAACTTCGATGGTGAACAGTTCCAAGCTCCAGCCTACCCCGTAGATGCCCCAGTTACTCGGCTCGAGGTAGCTTCGATAGGCGATCGCCCCTAAAGTCAGGGCAGGGGCTAGGATAGAGAGGCTTGATGCAGGTATCTGATCCCAGTAAACGGCTAGAGAATGGAGAGTCAGGGCGACTAACTCCAGGCTACAGAGGAGAATCGCCCAACCATCGCAGGCGCGGGCATAGAGGAGAGCAAGTGCAGAAGTCCGCTGGCTCAACCAATCGCGCAACAGCCAGAGGGGGATAAGGGCGATCGCCCCCGCCAACAGCCAGGCTAATCCAGAGACAGACAATCTCTCTAGTAAGGTAGCGCTCAACCCCAAGGACAAGCCGACCGTGATGGCAGCCGCTGCTAATTTTTGTAGGCGATGAGTCTGAAAGAACATCAAACCAGTGGCGATCGCCAAGGTGACGAGACGAGTTTCTTCCCCTACCCAGGTGGGAATTTGGGCAACTAGCAGGACTGAGATGCTCAACCAAATGACTAGGTTAGGTTGGCGCGAGGGTTGCCAACTGCGATAAGCTGTCGCCCCCATCAGCAGCCAAGTGGCGATCGCTTCTTTACCGTCTGGAGAATTAAAGACATTGCCAGAAAGATTCAATAAAGTCAGGAGCGAGAGGCAAGTTGCCCAACCATCGCTAACCTGGGCATAAATTCTCGCCAAATTATTCGGTAATGCCCTTAAGCATTGGCGGAGAATCCACAAGCTTGTCGCAGTAATTACCCCTGCCAACAGCCAGCTTGCTTCTTGCCGCAATGCCCAACCAAAACTGCTATCCCACAAACACAATGCCAGCCAACTCAAGCCAAAACCCACTGTAATCGCTGCTGCTGCTATCTGCTCTAAGTTACGGCTATTGACGAACATCAATCCTGTAGCCATCCCTAAGCCAATTGAGGCAATTCCTGGTTCCAACCCTTGGGAGAGGAGGGCTGTTAAGGTAAGCAACTGCCACAGGGCTAAAGCTTCTATACTCAACCAACTGGCAACTTCCCGCCGAGCCAGATTCCAAGTTCCCACCCCAGTCAGGGCTAGGGGAGCCAAACCCCAGACTAAGCCCCACTCTAGCCCCATAAGCGGGCGCTCCAACACAGAGGTCAACTGGGCGAAAACTGCCCCCTGATTGAGGACAAACAAGCCATAGGATAGCCCAGCCAAGATTAGTCCCAGCTGCCAAGTTGTGTGGTGTAGGAGATGGAGCAAGGAAGTAGGAGGAAAGGGCTGTTTCACGCTGAATGCCAATTCCAGCACCGCCAGCATGATTAAAATCACGCCCCAAACTGCCCAACTCAGCCTTGGCCATCCCCAGTCAATCGCCAAAATTAGGGTGAGCAAGCCAGCTAGGTGAGTGAGATAGGCAAGGGAGAGAAAACGGCGGGAAATCTCTTGAAGGGAAGCTAGTTTGACTTGCCGTTGGCTGAAAATTACTAACGCCAGGGTTGAAGCTGCCAAGTTGAGCGTCCTCAAGGCAGGATTGACTAAGGAGCAAAAGGTCAAGGTTGTTCCCCAGAACAAGGCTATCGAGCCGGTAAAAGAGGCTAATTCCCGCTTGCCCAATTGGGAGAACCAATCTCTCAGGAAGAGGATTAAGACTAGGTAAGGAAAGAGAACTAAGCTTAGTAACGCCCAAGGGGTAGCTTCAGCGCCAGTTAAACCAGTCCCCAAGGCGATTGCCCCTTGCCTGAAAGTATCTGGAAGCAAGCGCCAAGCCAGCCACAACCCCTGTAACCCAATCAGCAAGGCTGCTGCCAAGTCGAACTTCCGCCAGGAGTAACCGATGCGTCGGGCAAAAAACAGGAGTGATAAACCACTCACTGCTAGGGCTTGCCAGGGTGTTTCACCCACCGACAGTAACCAACCTAGCAGCAGCAAGCTACCGCCGATACGCTGCCACAAGGAAACAGATTGTCTGGTCTGCCAACTGGCTAACCAGCCGCAAATCCCCACAGCCAGCCCCAATTGGCTAATCTCCACCTGAGCGATAAAAATTGCCCGCACCAACAGGATAACTAGCCCATAGACGACAATTGCCTCATTTAAGCTAAAAGGGGCTAATCTTGCTCTCCTTGATGCTCCTTCTTGTCTAGCCGCTTCAGGAACACGGGAAAGGGAGATCAAAGTTGTTCCCACCACGCCCAAGTAAGTTGCCAGCAAGGGAAAACCCCCAATTGCCCATCCCCAATGCAGATAGCTCAATCCCAAGTGATTCGGCAGACTTTGAGAAAATCCTGCTGGGCCAGTTCCCTCGTACCTCCCCCGGAATAGTTGAACTGTTACGGCGGTAAGGGAAAGGGCAGCCACTACCACAATCAACCAGTCTAGAGGGTTGCGCCACAAGCCCAAGCTATCCATGGCCAGAAAATTCATCGGCACTAGCAACAGGGTAACGAGGCGCAAAGCTTGACTGGTCAGGCGCAGGCCCGACTGTTGGCTACTCCAAAAACTGGCTCCCCAAAAAGCTAAAGTATAAAGCCACAAAACCCCATACTGTCCGGCGGTTGAGAATTTTTCCCAAAAGTTGGCGGCGAGGACACCAGAGGAGATGACCACCATGAAGACCCCCAACAGCAGCAGCCAGAGGACGCTCAATTCTGCCATCAGAGACTGTAACATTTGTCCAAACTGGCTGGGAGTTTCCTGCCTTCGAGGAGATGTTGGCGGCTGTGGCGGGATTCTACGGGGAGCTTCTGGCCGTCGAGAAGGTAGCGCGGGTGGGGGAGTCTGCTGGGAGGAGATGGGGTCTGGCAGCGGCTCTCTGGTAGGGGCAGTTGTCAGTATAGGCATGACACAGGAGAGGTTTTCCCGACACAGTTGCTTGACTTGAGATTCCTCAACTAATCCTAATTGGAGCCATTGTTCTAAACCTTGTAGTAGAGAGGGATGGGAAGCTCTCACTCTTATAACAACCCGGATTTGAGAAGCAGTCAGCCAGCCTCGCTGCTGCCATTGCGCCAAACCTTCTAAAAAGTTAGATATAGGGATGCTGGTGGTTATTGTCAGAGCGAGGGTTTCTTGAACTGAATTTTCTCTCGCATTTATTGCTAATTCTAGTCTTTTGTCGGCAATCAACTCTAATTCTAGCCATTGATTGAGAGCTAGTAAAAGTTCGGCTGGCGAGTTGGGATTGACGATTTCTATTGGGATGATTCGATTCTCTTGAAAGGACATAAGTAGTCGGACAAAAGTAAGGTTACATTTCTTAAGAAATTAATCTCATCTAAGCTGTCTTGAAAAAACGAATAATCTCTCGTACATGATTGAGAAATTGACTGTCTTCTGTCAGTTGTGCGATCGCATTTTGTGCTTCCTGAGATAAGGCTTCATGTTCAACCTGATTTTTAGCCTGTAATTGTTCTAGTAAGGCTTTCAGACGGGCTAATTCTTGGCGAGTTATTTTGACTTCTTGTTGCTGTATAGCTGCCCAAGAGTTGGGATTTTCTCTATCGAGTTTTTCCATGATTATTGCCACATTAGCATCTAAATTAGAGACGCGATTGCGCAACTCTACTACATCCTCTCTGGGATACTTAATCTGTTGTCGAATCATTGACAAACGCACGGCTAAATATTGATAAGCCCGAATTGCCGGACGTAAAGCTGTCAATAATAAAGTTGCGCCAGAACTCACATATCCTACTGCACTAATTCCCGTTGATGCTAAGGTATAAAGTCCAATTCCTGACAGCAAATGTAAGGCGATTGCGAGCCGAATTGACCAACGCGCTACTGTCTTAACATAATTAACTTGTTTCTGATCTACGGGAATATTTTTTTCTTGAGAAATTGCTGCTTCTGCGATGACTTCCTCGGCATCAAAATAAATGTTCCAAGGAACAGTCACAATCACTAACAACCACCAAAAACTGGCGATCCCAATCAACCAATCGATTAAATTTCCTGACGGGATTTGCCACCATCGTAAAACCACAAAAGCTAGTAATACTAAGGCTCCAAAAATTATACAAAATCCGATAAATCCTAGATAGCTTAAAAACATCTTAGTCACCTCTTCTTTATTTCTCTTTCTTTGATGTTAGAAAAAGATTGATCAAGTTTCACTAGCGGTTGTGACACTTTGTGAATTTACCCATAAAATGGCACAATTGTGAACCATAACTTGGCTGTTTGACAACGAGTATAGTGTAGCGACTGTTTTGATTGTCAAGGGGTAATTCAAAAAAACTCAAGCAGTTGCCGTAAAACTCAAAATCTCAAGCCAGAAAAAAGCGCAGCAAAAACGGGAGCATCTCATTTATGCAAGTGAGTAATTATACTTATCCATAAAACTGGTTTCTAGCAAGGCTTTCAAAATAGCTTGACATAAAAACCTAATTTAGGGGTTACAAAGGTGAG
>VYLQ01000100.1_pt1 | contig 33984 bp, 31 predicted proteins | sample 5115351 | NCBI WGS metagenome assembly VYLQ01 (sample SAMN12291776, study PRJNA351875) | freshwater metagenome | isolation source: freshwater lake | place: USA: Michigan, Lansing Lake | collected 2013-08-14 | reverse complement strand
AGCCGCCGCGACCCCGAACGCCAACCGGAAATCGCCGCCGACGTGGTGCGCCAACGCGCCACCGGCACCTCCCCCATCGTGGGCATCATGATGGAAAGCAACCTCGTGGGCGGCAAGCAGTCCTTGGAATCCGGGCAGCCCCTGGTTTACGGGCAGAGCATCACCGATGGCTGCCTGAGCTGGGAATGCACCCTGGAAACGCTCGAAACCCTCGCCTAAACGCGGCGAGGGTTTCGTTGCTGTGCGTTTAGCCGTGGGTTACGGGCGAACGACCATATCCGCGCCGGACGGAATGCGTTCGTCCAGCAGGTGCTGGGCAAAGTATTCAAACATCCGTTGCGTGAAGTAAGGGTTCATATCCCCGAAGCCGTGGGCTTGCCCCGGCAGGAAGATCATCTCGAACCGCTTGTTAGCGCGGATGAGCGCATTGATGAGCCGGATCGTGCCCACCGGGTGGACGTTGTTATCCATGTCCCCGTGCACCAGCATCAGGTTGCCCTTGAGGTTGGCGGCGAGTTCGGCATTGGTCGGTACCTTGATCTCGAACTTGGTGCCTGTGCCGGTTTGCTCCTGCGGCGCTTCGTCAACGAACATTTCTTCCGGAGCCGTGCGGCCCGTAGCGGCGCCTTGGCCTGCTTGGCCTTGGCCCTGCGTCACCGGCACTTCGCGCAGCCCGTGGTGCTGCTCGCTCCAGTTGCTGTTGTAGACGTTGTTGTCGTGGTTGCCCGCGCTGCTCACACCGACCTTGAAGAACTCATTGAACGGGGGCAACAACAGGGCCGCCGCCGTCATGAATCCCCCGCCCGAGTGACCGTAGATCCCCGTGCGCGAGATGTCGATGAAGCTGTGGCGCGCCGCCAGTTGCTCCATGCCCGCCTTCTTATCGGCCAGGCCGTAGTCGCGGAGATTGTAGTAGCCGTACGAGTGGTAGGCGTTGGATCGAGCCGGGTTGCCACCTCGGTTGCCGATTTGGATGACGATGAATCCCAGCTGAGCGAGGCGCTGCATGCTGATGGTCGGCGAGAAGTTGGCCGTCACGCTCTCGGTTTGCGGACCGGGATAGACGTAGGCGATGATCGGGTACTTCTTGCGGGCGTCGAAGTCGAAAGGCTTCCACAGGTTGCCGTAGATGTCCGTCACGCCGTCGGCGGCCTTGACCTTAAAGGTTTCCGGCATCTTCCAGCCCGTTTCGTACAGGCGGGAGAGGTCAGACTTCTCCATTTCCATGATCACCTTGCCACTGCGATCGCGCACCACGGCCTCGGGGGCCATGTCGATGCGACTGTAAACGCTGACGGCAAAGTTCTTGCTGGGCGTGAGCGTGGTGTTCTGGTCGGCATTGCCCGGATCGAGCAAAGTGAGGCCGGAACCATCCAGGTTTACCCGGTAATTATGCCGGTAGTAGGGGTTCTCATTGGCTTCGCGACCGAAGGACGCCAGGAAGATTTCGTTCTTCTTGTCGTCGAAGTCCGTCAGGCCCTCGACCCGCCACGGGCCGCTGGTGATGGCGTGCTTGAGCTTGCCGTCGTTGGAATAGAGATAGAGGTGGCCCCAGCCGGTGCGTTCGCTCCACCAGATGAAGTCGCCGCCGGGCTTGATGTAGCGCACCGGGCGACGTTCGAGGTAGGCGTTTTCCACGGACTCGGTGAGCAGCACCTTGACTTCATTGTTCTTGAGGTCGAGCTCAATCAGCTCCATGTTGCGCTGTAGGCGATCCCGGCGGACCAGGCGGAGAGAGTCACTGGTGGTTTCTTGCCAGTGGATGTCAAACATCTGCTGATCCTTGTACTTATCCACCTTCGCCTTCGCCAGTTCCTTGGTCGCCGTGGTGAACACGTGCAGTTCCTGCTGCGTCACGTCGGGTTCGCCCGGCATTTCGTACTTGTAAGTGAGCAGCGTGGGGCGCGGCATGGCCAGCGAGTTGACGAGCCACAGATCCTTGACCTTGCGGCGGTCGAACCGCATGGCGTAGAAGCGGGCGCTATCTTGGCTCCAGGTCACACCCGGGCGGGTGCGGCGCTCACGGCCCTGGCCTTGCCCCTGTTGTTCGCCCTGCTGGCCACCTCCAAAGCGGCCTCCGCCGCCGAAACTGAAGTCTTCCGCGCCATCCTTGCTCAGCTGCACCGGCTCGGTTTCCTTCCCGTCCACGATCTCCACGTAGTAAAGGTTGTGGTCCAGGGCATAGACGTAGCGCTTCTTATCCGGAGCGTAGTTGCCAAACGGGCGATTAGTGACATCTTCCGCCGGGGGCGTTTGGTTCCCCACCCGCTGGCCCTCTTGGTTGCGGCCAAAGCGGTTGACGGCCGGCGCGCCTTGTTGCGGCGGACGCACCGGGCCAAGCGACTTGAGAATCTCCTTTTCGGTGTCGTACTCAAACCGTTCTTCGCCAATCACAAACCGGATGACGGTCGTGCTTTTATCCACAAACGAGATCTGCTGGAGGTCCAGGTTACTGGTGTCGTACGGCTTGCGGCTGACTTCGGAAAGTTGTGCCGCCAGCTTGACGCTATCCACCAGCGGGCGCTTGGTGCGCTTGTCCGGGTTCACTCGCCAATAACGGAAGCCATCGCTTGAACGCCAGGCGTACCAAAACTCGTCCGTATCTTGAATAAACGAAGGCGTCAGCGAAAGGCTGTAGATGGAGGGGCGGAGGTAATCGGTGGTGTACCGATTCACCAACTCCCAGTTGGCTTGGGCTGGAGCAGAAGCGCCCGCCATCACGGCGAGCGCCGCGAGTAAGGCTCCTTTACGCGAAAATAAATGCATGATGGTGCGTCGTCCCCTTCGGAGATCGTTCTCCGAAGGGGACATTACCCCCAGGGGTTATTACCGACGCACGGGGCGGGCTCAGTTCCGGTTGACCAGAGGTTAGTTTCCGGTGGCGGGGGCGGGTTCCGTCTTGCCGGCTTCTGACTTCACCAGACCGGCCGAGTAGGTGATCTCGGTTTCGGCGCTTCCCTTCGTTCGCAGCGCGGTGAGGGCGATCTTCTTCCCGCTCGGCAGGGTCTTGTTCATCAAGAAGCCTTCCTTCTCGGCGGTGTTCATCGGCCCAAACGTGGCATCCGCGAACTTCTCCTTGTAGAAGGCTTCCACCTTGCTCGGCTCATCGCCCGTGGTGTAGACCACGCTGTAATTCTCTTCGGTCGGAATCACCACCTCAAATGCCGATCCTGTTCGCAGAGCCGCACCGGGATAGAACGGCATCTCGAGTTCGGCTTCGGTAACTTCCGTGCCGCCGGCCACCGGTTCGCTCGGCGTGGCGGGGCTGGCCGTGCTGCCCGTGGTGCCGCCCGTGGCGGCCGTCGGGGGAACGCCCGTGGGTTCCTGCGCACCACAACCGATGAGCACGAAAAGCGAAAGAATAGTGAGGGCCGAGATGGCAATTTTCACGCTGAGAATGTTACCGGTAGCGATTGGTATCCTAGGTACGTGTTGAAGGGTGTTCTCGTTGGCTTGGCCGTGCTTGGATTTGCATCAAGCCACGCGGCCCCGAACATCCTCCTCATCGTGAGTGACGACCACGCCCGGGCTGCGATCTCGGCGTATGGTTCCCCGCACATCCAGACCCCCCACATCGACCAACTCGCCCGCGAGGGCGTCCGGTTTGACCGCCACTACACCCCCAACCCGCTCTGCGCCCCCAGCCGCGCCGCCATCTTGACGGGCAAGCACGCGCACATCAACGGCCACCGCGACAACACCACGACGTTTGATGGCGACCAACCGACCTTCCCCAAGGCACTGCAAGCGGCAGGCTACGAAACGGCCGTGATTGGCAAGTGGCACTTGCAAAGCGACCCCACGGGCTTCGATGATTTCGACGTGCTGCCCGGGCAGGGCGCGTACTACGATCCCGTTTTCATTAGCCGCGAGGGCCGCACCACCGCCCCGGGCTACGTCACCGAGATCATCACCGAAAAGTCGCTGGCGTGGATGCGCCAGCCGCGCACCAAGCCGTTCTTCTTGATGGTGGGGCACAAGGCGCCGCACCGCAACTTCATCCCGTCGCCATCAACGTGGACGCTGTTCCTGGACAAAACCTTCGCCGAGCCCCCCAACCTGCGCACCGACTACGCGGGCCTGAACTCGATGGCCCCGCAAGTGAGCATGCGGGTCGACCGGCACATGCGCCTACAAGAAGACCTGATGGTGCAATATGCGCCCCCGGCCCTGGAGGGCGACCGACTGGCGCAGTGGCAAGCCGCCTGGGCCGCGCAAGACCAAGCCTACGCCGCGCAACTGGAAGCCAGCCGCGACCTGCTGGCCACCAACTACCAGCGCTACCTGCGCAACTACATGCGCTGCGTGAAGAGCGTGGATGACGGCGTCGGCGCCCTGCTGGACGAACTGCGGCGCACCGGCCAAGACAAGAACACCGTGGTGATTTACACCTCGGACCAGGGGTTCTTCCTTGGCGAGAACGGCTGGTACGACAAGCGCTGGTTTTACGAGCCTTCGGCCGGGACCCCGCTGATTGTGCGCCGCCCGCGGTTGCGGCCGGCGGTGGCCACCGCCCTTACCAGCAATGTGGATTTGGCCCCCACGATCTTGGAAGCGGCCGGGGTGGCGGTGCCTGCAGACATGCAAGGGCGCTCTCTTTGGCCCGTGACCCAGCGCCCAACCGACCTCACCAACCGCAACCTCACCTACGGCCATTTCTACGAAAGTGAGGACCCCGACCACCGGGTGCCGCGCTGGGTGGGCATCGCCACGCAGCGCAACAAGTTGATCTACTACTACGATTTGAAGGAGTGGGAACTGTTTGATGTGGTGGCTGACCCTTACGAACAGAAGAACCTGTGGCCGCTTGGCCCGAACGCCACCCGCGCCGAACTCACCCGCAAGTTGGTGGCCGAAATGCGGCGGTTAAAGGAGGATCCTGACCTCATTTTTCAGGTGAACCTGGCCATATCCCGGGGCTAACCTCGGGTCTTTACGCGGGCACAATGGCGCGGGTGCCCAGCTTTAGTTCAACTGAACCTGTCATCATTGTGCGTGCCGACGCTGTGGAGCTTCGGTCTTTTCATGCCTACCATTTCCCTCACCCTCGGCTTCGATCAACTCGGCCTCTCCCCCAAAGTTTTCGCTAAGGTTTCCGCGCTCAAGTTCCAGTCCCCCACCCCGATTCAGTCCGGGGCTGTCCCCATCGCCCTGAAGGGTGTGGACGTCATTGGAATCGCCCAGACGGGCACCGGTAAGACGCTGGCCTTTAGCCTGCCCATGCTGGAGCGACTCCGCCCCACCGAATTTGGCCTCGTCCTCGCCCCGACCCGCGAACTGGCCATGCAGATTGAAGAAACGCTGCACAAGCTCGGCGTGAGCACGGCCCTCATCATTGGCGGTGCCAGCATCAACCAGCAAGTGCACGCCCTGCGCGCCCGCCCGCAAGTGGTGGTCGCCACCCCGGGTCGCCTGATTGACCACATGGATCGCCGCTCGGTGAACCTGCGCCACGCCGGCATTGTGGTGCTGGACGAAGCGGACCGCATGCTGGATATGGGCTTTGCGCCCGCTATCCGCCGCATCCTGGCCGCCACGCCGCCGCGCCGCCAAACCATGATGTTCTCGGCCACCATGCCGCCCGAAGTGCGCAAGCTCTCCGAGGAGTTCATGGAAGATCCGGAGACGGTGGAAGTGACCCCGGCTGGTACCCCGGTGGAGCGCATTCAGCAGGAAGTCACCTACATCCCGCACGCCAACAAGCCGGAAGCGCTGAACTATCTGCTGGAAGAATACGCCGGCACGGTGCTGGTGTTCGCCCGCACGCGCCACGGCGCCCGTAAGGTCGCCAAAGCCCTGCGCACGGCGAATCATTCGGCCTGCGAAATCCACTCTGACCGCACCATGGCCCAGCGCAAGGACGCCCTCACCGGGTTCAAGTCCGGCCGTTACCGTGTGATGGTCGCCACTGATATTGCCGCGCGCGGCATCGACGTGAAGGAGATTGAACTGGTGGTGAACTACGACCTGCCGGATAACCCCGAGGACTACGTGCACCGCATTGGCCGCACGGGCCGCGCCGGACACTCGGGCCGCGCGATCACCCTCGCCACGCCGGAGCAGGCCAAGGAAGTGCGCGCCATCGAGCGTGTGCTGAAGCAGGCCATCCCGGTGACCAACCCGGATGCCGCCCCGCCGGCCCCGGTGGTGCACATGCCGCGTGCCTTCCCGGCGCGCAATGCTCGCCAGAACTTTGTGTTCCAATCTCAGCGCAGCGCCCGCAGCGGTCGCCGAAGCTAAGTTCTAAACTAGCGGGATGAGCAACAAGCCCGTCGTGGTGGTGGGGGCCGGAGCCGCCGGCATCATGGCGGCTTGGCGCGCTGCCACTCTGGGGGCGCCGGTCATCCTGCTGGAGAAAACCAACCGCCTGGGCACCAAGATTCTCATCTCAGGTGGAGGGAAGTGCAACATCACCCACGACGGCCCGCTGGAGGACGTGTTGCGGGCGTTCCGCCCGAACGAAGCCCGCTTCATCCGTCCGGCCTGTTACCGCTTCCCTAACCACGTGATCGTGGACATGCTGACCTCGCGGGGCTTGGAGGTCTACACCCGCCCAGACGGGCGCATCTTCCCCACCCTCGGCACCGCCAAGGATGTGGTGGCGATCCTGCGTTCGTACTTGCGGGAGGCCGGGGTGGACATTCGCTTGGAGTGCCCAGTGACCGGATTTGAACGGGCGGGATCCGAGATTAGCCACGTGCTGACGGAGCAAGGCCCGGTAGAAGCTGGGGCCGTGGTGCTGTGCACGGGGGGCTCCTCTTATCCGAACTCTGGCACGACCGGCGACGGCTGGCCGTGGGCGCGGTCCCTGGGGCACCGCATTGTGACGACCTTGGCGGCCCTGGCTCCCATTCACTTGCGCGAGATGCGCGAAGACTGGGCGGGAATTGCGCTCCGTGACTGCGTGCTACGCGGGCGGCAGAGCAAAGCGTTTACCCAGTGGCGGGGTGACTTGCTCTTTACGCACCGGGGCATTAGCGGGCCGTGCTGCCTGGGCATTAGCCGCGAGGTGAGCGAGCACATTTCACAGGCCCCGGTGACTCTGGAGGTGGACGTGGTGCCGGACCTGAGCTTTGAAGAATTGACGGAGCGGTTCTTGGCCTATGCCCGGGAGAACCCCCGGCGACAAGTGGCGACCTGGCTGGAAGACTTTGGGCCGGAGCGCTTCCTCGAGGGGATGCTCTTTGAGCTCGAGATTCCCGCAAACACGCCCATGGCGCAAACCCCGACCAAGGTACGCAATCGCCTGCTGAACGGGCTGAAGGGGTTCCCCTTGGGGGCCGTGCGCGAGGTGATCTTGCCGAAGGGCGAAGTGGTGGCGGGGGGCGTAAGCCTGGACGAAGTGAACCCGCAGACCATGCAGAGTCAGTTCGTTTCGAACCTCTTTTTGTGCGGCGAGATTCTGGATATCGCCGGGCCGGTGGGTGGCTACAACCTGCAGGCGGCCTTTGCCACCGGGTTTGTCGCGGGGGAATCGGCTTGCGAGCTTGTGCGATCCTAGAGCCGACTTACGGATTCCAAGGGAACCAATCGAAGATGCCGGAAAGGTCAATATCCGGCCAATCTAGCCACGAAAGATCCACGTCGGGCCACTGGAATGAGCCGCCGGAAAGGTCCTTCAAGACCTCAGCCCGCATCGCGGTGTAGTTGCAGGCTTCTCCCAGAGCATCGTGAAGGGCTTTGAAGTCGCCGGAAGTGGCAAAAACCGCATGCGCCCAGCAAACGTAATCAATGGCAAAGCCCCGGGCCAGTGAGGCCGTGCGGATATCCGCCGGGTCGTAGTGTTTCTTTTTGCCGTGCCGCTTGACGAGTTCTTCGCCGACGGCGCTGATGTACGCCCGTTTGCTCGGGGGGCTCATTTCGCATGCAGCCATCTTTCAATCGAGATTACGCCGGGGTAGCCAACCAGGTTGCTGGACCCCCAAGGTGGGCTATGACCACGTTCCGCTAAACTCGGGCGACCGTGATGGAAATCCCCTTTGAAGCGGTGGCCTTTGAGTGGCGCGGCCCGGCCCCGTTCCTCTTTGCCCGCCTGCCGGACGATGCGGCCGCGCAGGTGCGAGCGGTGGCCCGGGAGCTGAGCTACGGCTGGGGGTGCATCACCTGCATGGTGACCGTGGGGGACACCACGGTGAAAACGAGCCTAATGCCCAAGGACGGGGGCTATCTGGTGCCGCTCAAAGTAGACCTGCAACGCGCCGAGAACCTGACGGTGGATTCAGTGGTGGTCGGCACAGTGCGGCTGGGTTCGGGCTAAAACCTAAACGGCCCCGGAGGCCAGAGACCCCCGAGGCCGTGTGCTCCCGTTCGCTTAGCGGGCGACGTCGAAGCGGTCCAGGTTCATCACCTTCGTCCACGCCTGGATGAAATCCTGCATGAACTTCGGCTGACCATCCGCACTGCCGTACACCTCGGCCAGCGCCCGCAGCACCGAGTTGGAACCAAACACCAGATCGGCCCGCGTGGCCGTCCAGCGCACGGCCCCCGACTGGCGATCGCGGCCTTCAAAGAGGCCGTTCACAGCATCGGTTTCGATCCAGGTGGTGTCCGTGCTCAATAGATTCACGAAGAAATCGTTGGTCAGGACCCCCGGCCGTTGCGTGAACACGCCGTGCTGGCTGCCACCGGTGTTGATGTTGATGGCGCGCAGGCCGCCCACCAGCACCGTCATCTCGGGCGCGGTGAGCGTGAGCAGTTGCGCCTTGTCCAGTAGCAGGGCTTCGGCGGGCACGGCAAAGGCCGTGCGCTGGTAGTTGCGGAAGCCATCGGCTTGCGGTTCCAGCACCGCAAACGACTCGACATCGTTCTGCTCCGGCGTAGCATCGGTGCGGCCGGGCGTGAACGGCACGCTGACCTTCTCGCCGGCCGCCGCCGCCGCCGCGAGTTCGATCCCCGCGTTACCGGCCAGCACGATAAGGTCGGCCAGGCTGACGCGCTTGCCGCCCGCCGCCGACTGATTGAACTCGGCCTGGATGCCTTCCAGCACGCCCAGCACCCGGCCCAGTTGCGCAGGCTGGTTCACCGCCCAGTTGCGCTGCGGCTCCAGGCGAATGCGCGCGCCGTTGGCACCGCCGCGCTTGTCCGAACCCCGGAACGTCGAGGCCGAGGCCCAGGCCGTGCCCACCAGTTCGCTGGGGGTCAGGTCGCTGGCCTTCACCTTGGCCTTTAGCGTTTCGGCGTCGGTGTCATCGATCAGCGCGTGGTCCACGGCCGGAACCGGGTCTTGCCAAATCAGCTCTTCGGCGGGCACTTCGGGGCCGATGTAGCGCGAGCGCGGCCCGAGGTCGCGGTGGGTGAGTTTGAACCACGCCCGGGCAAACGCATCCGCGAACTCATCCGGGTTCTCCAAGAATCGCCGGGAGATCTTTTCGTAGGCGGGATCAAAGCGCAACGAGAGGTCCGTCGTCAGCATCGTCGGGCGGTGGAACTTGGTCGGGTCGTGGGCATCGGGGATGATGGCCTCGCTGTCCTTGGCCACCCACTGGTGCGCGCCGGCCGGGCTCTTGCTCAGCTCCCATTCGAACCCAAAAAGGTTCTCAAAGAAGTTTTGGCTCCACTTCGTCGGGGTCTTGGTCCAGGTCACTTCCAGGCCGCTGGTGATGGTGGCGGCCCCGTGGCCGGTGCCGTAGCTGCTGTACCACCCGAAGCCTTGCTCGGCCATGCTGGCCCCTTCCGGCTCTGCGCCCACATGGTCCACCGGACCCGCACCGTGGCACTTGCCAAAGGTGTGCCCACCGGCGATGAGGGCAACGGTTTCCTCGTCGTTCATGGCCATGCGCGCAAAAGTCTCGCGAATATCATGGGCAGCCGCCACCGGGTCCGGGTTGCCTTCCGGCCCTTCCGGGTTCACGTAGATGAGGCCCATCTGCACAGCCCCAAGCGGATTCTCCAGGAACCGCCCCTTGGGCTCGGCGCCTTCCTCTTCAGTCACGGTCACGCCGCCCGCCTTGTCCACGCCCTCAGCGCCGCCCTGGGCGTAGCGAATTGTCTTCGCGGCCGCCGCTGAACCCGTACGTCTTCAATCCCATCGTCTCCAGCGCCACGTTCCCGGCCAGGATGAGAAGGTCCGCCCACGAGATGCTCTGGCCGTACTTCTGCTTGATCGGCCACAGCAGTCGGCGCGACTTATCGATGTTCACGTTGTCCGGCCAGCTATTGAGCGGGGCAAAGCGCTGCTGTCCGCGACCACCGCCGCCGCGCCCATCGCCGATGCGGTAGGTGCCCGCTGCGTGCCAAGACATGCGGATGAACTGCGGCCCGTAGTGCCCGAAGTCCGCCGGCCACCACTCCTGCGAGTCCGTCATCAACTGGCGCAGGTCTTCCTTCAGAGCCTCGTAGTCCAGCTTGGCGAAGGCCTCGCGGTAGTTGAAGTCACTCCCCAGCGGATTGGACTTCTCCGAGTGCTGGTGCAGGATCTCCAGCGGCAACTGGTTGGGCCACCAGTGGCGGTTTTGCGTTCCGCCGCCGGCCAGGGGCAGTTGGAATCGCGATGCGTGCGGACATTTGGGTTCTTGGCTCATGGGTTGGTTTCCTTGGGTTGGTTGGATTGGCATTGGGGGCAAATCCCCCAGAAAATGACTTCGGCTTCGTCGATGGCAAAGCCGTGGGTGGCCATGGGCTCCAGGCAGGGAGCGTGGCCGACGTGGCAATCCACGTCCACCGCCGTGTAGCACTGGCGGCAAACCAGGTGGTGGTGGTTGTCGCCGGCGCGGGTTTCGTAGAGGGCGGGAGACCCGGCAGGCTCGATGCGGCGGACAATGCCCGCGGCCACCAGGGCGTTGAGATTGTCATACACCGACTGCCGGGCGAGCGTGGGCAGACGGCGCTGGGCGGCCCGCCAAATGAACTCGGCCTCGCGGTGTTTGCCCTCGTTTTCCAGTACGTCCAGCACGGTCAGGCGCGGCTGGGTGAGGCGGAGCCCCGCCTGCCTGAGCCGTTCCTGCGTGACCGGATGCACAACTTCACGTTACCCGCACTTATCTGGGCTGAGTCCAGATAAGTGGGTATGATTGCGTTGCTAATCGTGGGATGACTGTATTTCACGCGCGTGCCATAGTGGCGGCATGACCGAAATTGAAGCCGCCAAGCAGCGTGCCGCGAGTGCGATGGAGATGTTCCTCCGCAACTTCTCCAAGGTGCCGGAGGATCGGCTGCACTGGCAGGCCGCGCCGGGGGCCAAAACACCTCTCCGCATCGCCGCCCACACCGCCCTCTATGCGGCTCGTTTTGCGGAGATGATGGAGACGCGAACCCTGCCGCAGCCGGACAATCTTGAGGTCTGGCTCGCGCAGCGCAACGCCGAAGAGGAGCAAATCACCACCCGAACCGAGCTGGAAGCCACCTTCCGAACCGGCACGGCTGAAGTCATTGCGGCGATGCAAGAACTCACCGCTGAAGACTTGGACTTGATCCTGGAATCAGGGCAGGGCTGGAGCATGCCGATGCGGTTCTTGGTCGACCTCCCCGCCACTCATGCCAACCTTCACTGCGGCCAAATTGACTTCCTCCAAACTTGTTGGGGGGATCAACAAGTCTACGTCGGCTAGCCCTTGAATTCTTGCTCCAAAAACCGCTGCATGGCGACTAAGGTTTCTTGGCTCACGTGGTGTTCGATGCCTTCGGCATCGAGCTCCGCCTGGTGCGCTGAGACCCCCAGTTTCTCCAAGAAATCCACCACGATCTGGTGGCGGCGCAGGCTCTGCTCGGCCACGCGCAGCCCTTCCTCGGTCAACTCAATGTGGCTGCGCGGCTGCACGCTCACCAACCCTTCTGACTCTAACCGGGCCAGTAATTTGCTGACGGTGGGGGCACTGACTTGGAATTGGTCGGCCAGGTCCGTCAGGCGCACTTGGCGGCGGTCATCGCCCGCATCTCTCGCTTGGGATTCCAGCCGGTAAATGGCTTCCACGTAGTCTTCTGCCGACTCTTTCGCGTGGTCTTGGCGAGTTTTCTCCCATGCGTTCCGCGTGCCCATTCCCTTCCTTTATACACGAAGTCGGGCGGGCTGCGAGTTAAGGGGCTGGCTCGTGCAATTCCGCCAACAAGCCCTCAAGATCGAGCGGCTCGGTCACCATCCTCAGTTGCCCCTGAGCGTCGCGGGGCCAGTCTTCTACGGGGCGATCCCAGTAAAGCTCGACGCCGTTCTGGTCGGGGTCGCGCAGGTAGATGGCCTCGCTCGCCCCGTGGTCGGCGGCCCCATCCAGGGGGTGGCCCGCCTGGAGAAGCCGTTGCAGGGCCTGCGCCAGCACCCGGCGGGTAGGAAAGAGGATGGCGAAGTGATACAGCCCCGTGCTGCCCGGAGAGGGCGGGGTGCCAAGGCGGCTCTGCCAGGTGTTGAGGCCGATGTGGTGGTGGTAACCCCCGGCGGAGAGGAAGGCGGCGCTGTGGCCCATCCGCTGGGTGATCTCGAAGCCCAGCACGCCCTGGTAGAAGGCGAGGGCGCGGTCCAGGTCGGCGACGCGCAAGTGCACATGGCCGATGCGCGTGCCGGGGTCGAGCGGGGCGGGGGTATTCGTCATGGGGTTTAGCCGTTCCTACTCCGCCATGCCTTCTTTTCGTTGCGCGCGCAACTATATTCACCTACCAAAGGGTCAGTTTGGTGTGCTCGAGCAGGGTCGCCAGGTGGGCTTCGTAGGGTTCGGGTGAAACCGCCGTCAACTTGGCGAACGTGAAGTTGATGAGAAGGCGCTTCTCCCCCCACTTGTGTTCCGCCTGCGCGGCGAGCCGCTCCCAAGCCGGGTCCTCTTCGATGACTTCGAAATTTCCCACTTCAGTTGCATCAAGGGTCGAAGTGGACGCCCACGTGATGTCATCGGGCATGGGGGTATCGAGCGTGTCGGGGTGCTCGAGAACCTCTATCCAGAGGATCGTCCCGTGGTCGTCTTGGTAGCGGAATTGGATCTCCCCGCCCTCATCCTTTCGCTGCTGGGTTTGGAACGCCCATGGCATCGGCACCAGGCACCGCTCGGGTTGCTGCACCAGCCACCGCGTGCCGGTGGGGGCGGGCCCGAACGTCTCGACCACCCGATCTTGCATGATGAGTCGAGCAGGAGGGGCCCCTTCCAGAATGACCTCCTTTCTGCGCGTGGGGAAGGGTTCCGGCCCGGTGAGGCGCCGCACGGTGCGCACTTCCTTCCAGATGCGCAGAGGCTGGGCTTCCCATTCGCGGGGGTCGTAGGGGCTGAAGTAGAGCACGTTGTTCCAGTGATCCTCGCCGGGCTCGTCGGTTTCCTCCACCCAGGCGGCGGCGGGTTCTCCATTTCGGAACAACTGGACCGTGGTGAGCGAGCCGTCGAGAAGGTCATCCAGATCAATGATTAAGTCTTCAAGCTCTTGGTAGTGCCCGTGCCATTCGGGAGTGTGGAGGGAGTACCGCTCGGGCTCCTGCTCAATCCAGATCTCCTTTGGCTCCTCCTGGCGGCCCATGTGCCACTCCCCCTCGCGCAGTTCCCAGCGTAGCTCAGGGTACGACTGGCAGAGGTCGGCCAGGGCTTGTTCGACGGGGTGCAGGGGCGGCATGGGGTTGTCCCTAGTATGTCACTGGGTTCATTCAGGGCCGGACGAGGCAACACACATTCAGCCTTTTGAGGATGATTCAACGGGAATGAAGCGCCACTCCATGGTGTGGATGTCAAGCTCATGGATGTGATCCAGAGGCCGATCCTGATGGGGCTTTGACCATTTGCCACCTTTGGTTTGAATGCGGTGACCATCAACCAATCGGGCCCTGTGATGACACATCTGGGGCGGCGCATCGCCCAAGGTTGGGCACTCTTCGATGTGGAAGTCCAGGAGGCTTAAGCGATAGACCGAAACGACATCTGGCTGAGTCCCTTCGTAACCCAGGGAACCGATGATGTAAATCCACTCACGAACACGAGTAGCCGTGTGAAAGTCCGTGGGAGGAAATACCTCGGGCGGGTAACCGAAAACTTCAATTTGACCATCCGGGCTGATGACAGTCACGTCATTGTAGATGCAAAAGTCTCGAACCCCGGCATCCTCGTGATATCCAGCGATAAGGATCATCGTCAGGTCATCGAGCACACTTAGTGACTGCCCAAATCTGTCCCAACACCAAACAGGATTCCTGGCCCCCTTCTCGAAGATGTCATAGTCAATTTCATAATCGAATATCTCACGAAAGAAATAGGCACAACCTCCCCACTTTACCGCGGCCAGCTTGTGTGCGTCGGTTAAGACATCAGGGTTAGCACTACCGAAGAACTTATGACAGCTGCCGAGAAAGGCGTCCCTTGACAACTCGTCAAGGTAGCGACGATAATCACTGTAAGACTCACCCCAGAGCAGGTACTCAGTTAAGCCTGGATCAAAAGAGTCGAGTACTGCCCCACGCTTTGCGAGCTCGATGGCCATGTCTCGATGGCCACGCCTCAGCAATATCGCAAGGGGAGACTTTAGTTTCACAGAGCGAGATACTCCATCCGGATCAGCTCCGGCTTCCAGCAGAAGCCAGAATATCTCCCAGTTAATGGCTTGCTTCTGGACTGTATGCCATAGCGGCGTTCCGCCTTTGTATTCATCGTTGATGCCCTCCGTCGTGAAGCTCAGGACGATGGCCAATTCATCGGCATCGTCCCGGTCAATCGCAATCACCAAATCCTTCGCACTCACGGGGCACCTCCGCCCCATTTGTACCTAACTTGGCACGAGGCACGTTCAGGGAGTGATCGTCGGGGCATTCACCGTGCCGATAAACAGCGGCAACGGGGCGGCTACTCAGGGGTAGGAATGGTCAGGTCCTTTCCTTGGACCCCCAGTTTGCGTAAGCCTCTGAAACCAGAAAGTGGGATTGACCTTTCCTGGAATACCCTTTTCTAGCTTTGGCCTTTCCTACGCCGGGTGCCCTGCGTCCTAGCAGGAGACCCAAGCCATTCCGGGCGGCCCGATGACTGGCGGACCCGTCCGCCTTGCCACAAGATCCATTCCCCCTCGCTCAGGCCGAGGGCCCGGGTGTGCGAGTTCCAGTTCTCGAAAGCAAACCGCAGCCTCCCCTGCCTTTCGCGTTCGCGGTAGTGCGTATCCACCAGCACGGGAATCAGCCCCAACCCCGGCGATCGCTTAGGCCGCGTGTCATCCTCCCAACCATCAATCATCGGGTCGCTCATTAGCATGGCCCCGGCACTAGTGCCGAACACCGAGATCCCCCGGCGGTGGGCCAGCTGAAAGAGGTCTTTGGCGAAACTCGAGCCCAGCCTTTGCATGAACAGGCCTTGATCACCGCCGGGTAGCCAAAGTCCCTTTGCCCGCAGGAAACGAGCCCGGGTGGCAGCCTGGTCCAAGGGACGGTATTCAACTTCGAGAAACACGTCCACGTTCTTGGCCCCGTTTTCCCGTAAGAAGTCAGCCGACTGACGTCCCGCTTCGTCCGCCCTCTCCCGCATGAGGGGGACAACCAAGATCGGTTGGTCCGGCCCCCCGATGGCCTGGATGAAGGTCCGCACCATCTCGGGAGTGGTCGAGCCACCGCCAGCCAAGAGCAAAGCGGCGTCCGAAGGCTTGACACTTGCCAGCAGGGCCACGGCGGTGAACATCAAAAAGCATCTAACCAGATGAATATCGAACAATGCAATACGAAACAATCCAATAGGCCATCTATACACTCCTCTCATTCCCAGCCGTACCGGGCACGAGAGGCTAGCAGCTATTTCTGGAGAGGTCAAACACGCCTTCAGCTACGAGACCTGTTGATGCAGTCAGCTTCCGCCCGCAACACTCAATCAGCGCTATGCTATGTTCGATCCCGATACACACCGAGTCGAAGATGAGCTCAGCACCTCTACAGCAACGAACCTCCTGCAACGCAGTCTTTCTAGGTCTAAGCCACCGTGTAAGCCTAGACACACAACGCTTGACGAACCCCATGCTTGGTTAGAAGGATTTGGTAACGCACCAAGCACAGTCGCGACTCCTAGTAGTTATGCTGGGAACCTGAGCCTGATTGATTCCCGTAATATTACTGATTGCGACTAACAGAAAGTGTCGTGTACAATTTCGCATGGTTTTGGTCGATTATCTCGTGAAACACTGAAGGCCGCCGCAAATTCCGACATCGCATTTAGAGAAATGAAACTCCCATCTAAACTCGCTCTTACGATCGCCACGCACCTTGCACTAGTCGTTCCGGCAAATGCAACGACTCTTTTGGACGGCAGCTTCGAGAATCAGGCGGTATCTCAAGAAAATCCTTTTTATCTGCAATCCGACGGTTCGAAATGGGGTGCCGCCTGGAGCAATTGGGGATGGAGTTCTTGGCAAAACAACTTTGCTGGTGCATGGACAGGCGGCGCAATTGCTCGCACTGAGGATTTCACTACGGGCTGGAAGTGGGCGCGCACTGGCGATGTCATGGGCATCATAAAAGATCGTCAGACAATGTCACAGTCCTTCCTTGCGACTGAAGACGCCATCGGCACCCTTTCTTGGTTCGACTCAAATCGGAATTCCTGGAGAGAGCATACATGGTTTGGCCGACAGAACGAGTATAACGTTACTCTCGTTGATAACTTCGGCAACACACAACTTATTGGGAGTTACACAAGTGAGGTGTTTCTGGGTTTGGATTCAAACAGCTGGACAAATGCTCCTGACGATCGCTTCACTCTGGCCGGAAAACAGGGTTGGTTCGCGCGAACCGGCATAAGCTTCACGCTTATCTCGGGGCGAACATACACGCTCAACTTTAACAGCTTGAGCCCCTTTGTGTACGACTCATTTGGAAACTTGACCGGAGTTGATGACCGTACGACGTTGCTTGATGACATCACCCTAACAACAACAGCAGTGCCCGAGCCAGCTTCCATTGTCGCATTGGGTATCGGTCTGCTATCCATTCTCCGCAAGCACACTGTAGTACGTGCGTGACAACTCAGGATCCAGAAAGAGTTCGGGAAGAACCTAAGTTCCATCATTGGTTTAGGCCAACGCTTTTGGCCTCTTTTAGACTTTGATTGAAGCCCGCAGGACTGACAGCTCACATGCGTTAAATTACTTATTGCATACATCGTCATGTCACTTGGTGGACCCTCGGACTCTAGGTCCCTCCTGAACTGAAGAGCCCACACGTGGCGGCCGATGTGCCACTCACCTTCGCGCAGCTTGCAGCGCAATTCAGTTCCAATATACAAGGGGTAGATGTCGATCGCTTCGGGAACGTGTATGTTGCAGACGCCAACAATGCCCGCATCCGAAAGATTGATGTCCAACGCAACGTCACCACCGTTGCAGGCACCGGTACAGCCGGAGATGATGACAACGCCGGGACCATCCGGGAGGTGCGCTATCTGGCCGTGGACGACAGTGACACCGTCTACTTTGCGGGCCCGGGTGGTTCCATAAGAATGCTCCGCAACGGTCAACTCTACACGGTGATGGTGGGGGCTGCGTACTCTGGCGACGGCTTTTTAGAGAACTTCGCATTCTTTCCTCGCCATATGGCAATTAACAAGGCGACGGGGCGATTGTTCACCGGTCAAGGGGGGCAAGTCTTCGCGTTGGACGCCCTCGTTCCGTAAGGATCGAGAAACGAAGATGGGGTCGGCACCATGCCGACCCCATTTTTTTGCCTCGCCGCCTTAGCGCTCCAGGATGCGGAGGTTGCGCCAGCGCACTTCGTAGGGGCCAGACCCCCGCGCGATGCTGTGCACCTGCAGCCCGATGAACCCGCGCGAGTGGGTTTTGTAAACCTCGTCGTGGGTCAGGTCGGCGACCTTGATGCCGTTCACCCACGTCTGGATGCGCGGCCCCTGCGCCAGGATGCGGTACATGTTCCAGCCGCCATTCTTGAAGATGGTGTGGTTGGAGTTGGGCTGGTTCGGTTCGGGGGAAAGCCAGCCGAAGCGGGTGGCTTCGCCGTAGATATAGCCCGAGTGGCCCGGCCCGGCCATGATCTCGACCTGCGGCCCCCACACGCGGCCCTTCTCCGGCTGGCCTTGCAGCCCTTCGGATTGGAGCGAGCGGATTTGGCAGCCGCTGTTGAGCGGGTCGTCCACTTTGACCTCGAAGAAGAGCTCGAAGTCGCCGAATTGGCGGTCGGAGCAGAGGAAGGAGTTGGGGCTGCCCTCGGCGGTGCGCCCGACAATCGCGCCGTCTTCCACGGTGTAGGTGGCGGTGCCGTTCAGCTGCGTCCACCCGTTCAGGGTCCGCCCGTCGAAGAGGCGGATGGAGGGGGCGGGGGCCGATGCGGCCAGGAGCAGGGCGCAAATCATGCCGTGGGTATACCCGCTGGGCGGGTGTATCGTCCCCTTAGAAGTGCCCTGTGACGATCTGCGTGAAGAGGCCCCATGAACGGCCCCGCAGGCATCACCGTCTCCAGCCGCAGGAACCCCACGATCTCATCAGCCTGCCTAGGCAGGGCATCCTCATTCAGCGTGCCGCCGCGCCGAAATCGGTGCTCGAACCGCACAGTCTACAATTGGGCTCTGGTCTCCGGATTACAATCCCTTCGAGCCTCGGATCAGCCCACCCTCACTTTCACTTGGCGGGCGGCGTGGGGGAAAGTCGGCCGCCTCGCACGGTCGCGCCGACCACGATCCCGGCGCTGATCAACACGAAGTTCTTGATGATGTATTGACCCTCAAGGGTGGGGGCGACCGGGATGAGAGTGAAGGTCTCGCTGGGGTACAGCACCAGGGGCATGAGAGTGCCGGGCATCTGGAGGAAGAGGAGCAAGAGCGTCAGGCGGAGAAAGCGGCCCGTGACAAGGCCCAGGCCGATGAGGCACTCCCAGGTGGCCAAGGCAGGCAAGCTCACGGCAGGAAGGACGAGGCCAAGGGTCAGGTCGCTGATCGTGCGACCAGCGAGTTCTTGGGCTGGGCTCAGGCCCGGGAAGAACTTGAGGATGCCAAACCAAAGGAAGACGAGGCCGAGGCTGACCCGGAGCAACGTCACGCCGTTTTCGGCCATCCAGCTCACGATGGCGGGATCGGCGCGGTCAACAGCGTGCAGGATGCGGGACATATCCATTCATACGTGATGCATGAGACGAAGTTCAAGGGCTCAGGGAAGCGGCTGGGGCGCTAGGGGCAGTGATGGTCGCGAGGAGCAGGGCGCAAATCATGCCGTGCGTATACCCGGTGCGGGGAGTTACGAACCCCTCAGAACTGTCCCGTGACGATCTGAGTGAAGAGACCCCATGATTGCCCTCCGGGCAGCACCGTCTCCATGCGTAAAAACCCGACGATCTCGTCGGCTTGCCCGGGCAGAGCATCCTCAGTAAGCGTGCCACCGCGCCTTCTCACGGCGGTACTCCAGGAGTTCGTGGAGGGCCTCCAGCACCAAGCGCTTCGCTTCTTCCAGCGTCTCACCTTGGGAATTGGCGCCCGGAACCTCGGCCACGTACGCCGAATACCCGCCTTCTTCGGCAGGTTCGAAAATGAGGCTAACGCGATCCATTGCCTTTCCCTTCCTCTTGACGTTTTGGACGCAAGATTTGATTTTCTAGATGCCTCTGCGGTTGTTAGAGACCTAGCAATTCTGGCGAAATCTCAAGCTAGAGCTGCAAGGTTCCCTTTCCTTCGTTCGTAGATTCTGGCTTCTCGACCTGATGCCGGTGGAGCTTGGGCAATCGCGATGCCATTCATCGTCAAAGCGAGTGGACGTAAGTCGTGCATAATTGGCTTTGCAGGTTCTCATGAGGGTTCGGCTTGTCGTGGTTACCGGCGAACTAACCGGTCAAGAGTTTCAACTGGATAAGGCAGAGTTTGGAATCGGACGCGCCCCGGATAACAGCATCTGTATTCCGAACCCGGCTGTCAGCCGTACGCACGCACGGGTGTTTCACCGTGACGGTATTTGGTATCTCGTCGATCTTCAGTCAACCCATGGAACGCGTCTCAATGGCGTGGTGGTCGGGGCTCCAGCTCAGCTTCGCGCAGGAGACATGATCCAAGTAGGCGACACCATCATCAGGTTCGAAGTCTCAGAGCCCCTTGCCGTAGCAGCTCCACCGCCGCTTCAGCCTGGTGCAACGACCAAGATTTCAACTGTGCAACATCCTGTTGCCGCAATGCCACCAGGGCCGCCGCCACCAATACAGCTGGACGCTCACGACAAGATTCGCGTCGGTGCTTTGATCATCTTGTCGATCTTTGTAGTCATGGCCGTCTTCATGCTTCTGTTTCCAAAGCCCAAGGTGTCAACCGGACCAAGCGAAGCGGACCCGGGCACTACGCAAGCTACAGAAACTACTCCGGCACCCCCGGCAGCCCAGATTCGGATCGACAATGTCCGCCTTGTGCCCTGGCAATCCCCTACCACTGGCGAGGCACTGCAGATGGTGCTCGTAGATTGGACCAATAAGAGCGGCAAGAAGGTCAACGCGCTGACGGCCACGATCACGCTGTATGACGCTCGCGGACGTGAAATCGAGCGCATTGAGGACTACCACATTTACGCTATGGAGGATTACGGAGGGCCAGTTCAGCCGGAGCAGTCCTTCATTGAGCCTATGGGCGACGGGCACGTCATCTTCCCTAACATGTATGGCGAAGCTGCGCGGGTACGGGTCCAGATTGAGCGCGTGATCCACTAGCGGGGAATCATCGGGTTGCAGGCCTTGGGCTACGGTTTCACCCAACCCCAGACAGCAGAAAAGGCGAACCAGACAGCTCGCCTTTCTTGGTACCCCGGACGGGATTCGAACCCGCGATTTCCTCCTTGAAAGGGAGGCGTCCTAACCGCTAGACCACCGGGGCACGGGGTGCCTGAAGATATTGCCAGACCCGACCACCTCGTTGCAAGGGGGTCGGGTCGGTTGGCCCCGCAGGGGCCCGCCGCCAGGAATTACCGGGCGATGATGTCGGAGCCCATGCCCACCGGCGGGGCCGAACCCGGAGCCGGAGCGGGGGCCGGAGCTTCCTTCACTGGCGCCGGAGTCGGGGCCGGGGCAGGAGTCGGAGCTTCTTGTCGAGGAGCCGCAGCCACGGGCTCTTCGTTTCGCGAAGCGTTCTGGTTCAGGTAGGCCGCACTGGCCGCACGGGTGCTGGCACCCGGGGCGTTGGCGTAGGCCCACTCTTCGCTCACGTCGTAGCCTTCGTAGCCGTTGGCGTTGGCCTGGATGCCCAGCACCCGGCGCGCGCCCACGTAACGCTGGTTGTAGTAGTTTTCGCTCAGGCTATTGATGCGCACCGAGCCGCCACCACTGCTGGCGTGGATGAACTGGTCATTGCCGATGTAGATGCCCACGTGCGTCACACGGGCATAGGTGCTGGTCTTAAAGAAGACCAGGTCGCCCGGCTGTAGGGCACCTCGCTGCACCACGCGGCCCACGTTGCTTTGGGCATTTGCGGTGCGCGGAAGGTTGATGCCGTGCTTGGCAAAGACATAAGTAGTGAAGCCGCTGCAGTCAAAGCCGTTGCGGCTGGTGCCGCCCCACTTGTAGCGGACACCCATTTGGGATCGGGCCGTGGCCAGCATGTTGCCCACCGCACCCAAGTCCGGGTCCGGCACGGGTTCGGCCGAGAGGTTGCTCGCCAAAACGGCGTCGTTCTGCGCGGCAGCGGCGGGTCCCGTCACGCTCGCGCTGGCCGGGGCCACGCTGGCTTGCAGCAGGGCTTGGCCTTCGGCGGTGCGAGCGAGCGTATCGGCGCTCACCGGCTCCAGGAAATCGCGGCTCATCCAGCCGATGGTGCCACCAGCGAATTGGATCTTGTACCAGTCGCCTTGGCGGTCCAGCACGTTGGCCACCCGGCCTCGGGGCAGGTTGGCAATGATGCGGGCGTCGGTGTTGGGCTCGGCGCGCAGATTCACGCGGTCACCCTTCAGTTGCACGCGGCTGGTGGCAATCACGTTGGTGACCACGGCGCGGCCTTCCTTCGGCACTTGAATGACGGTGCCCACGGTCAGCTTGTCCCAGTCCAGGCCCGGGTTCAGATCTCGGATTTGGCTGGGCGGCACGCCCACCTTGCTGGCAATGGTCCAGTCGTTGTCGCCTTCCGCGACGCGGTAGGGGACGGTTTCAATCTTGGTGGCGGCATTGGCGCCGGTGGTGGAGGCATCCTGGCGCGGAGCCGGAGCGGGAGCCGGAGCGATGGGTCGCGGGGCTTCCAGTTGCGTGGTGCGGGCCTGCATGGCCGTGCCGACGCGGATGACGGTGCCAACTTCCATGCGACCCCAATCCACATCGGGGTTGAGCACATGGAGCTGCGCCGGGCGCAGGTTGTACCGGCGAGCGATGCTCCAGTCGGTATCCCCGTTGCGCACGAGGTAAATGGGGCCATTATCGTCGGCGAGCACGCGCGACGGGATCAGGACTGTGACACCGGGTGCAATCTGCACGCCCGGGTTCGCCTTTTGGAGCTCTTTCGCATCCAGCCCAAACTTCCTTGCCACTGTAACAGCGGTTTCGTTATTCTGTACCTGGTACTTGACGGGGGCACTGGCGTTGCCTGCACCCACCATCATCGCGCCCCAAATGGCGCCGGTTAATGCCAAAACTTGGTTTCCTCCGTTACGTCTGCCAAGCGTAAAAATACGCCGTGTGACAGTCGTATCTTCGGATACTTTACCTGGATTGTTCCTAGTTCCTCGCCAATTCCCGGTATTTCGTGAATCTGGGCGGGTCGCCTGTCCTGGGTCCCTGGTAGCCTTGCAAGCGCGTTGCTGAGCGTCCTCATCGTCAATTGGAACACCCGTTCCCACCTGGAAATCTGCCTCAAAAGCCTGCGCGCGCACCCACCGCAGGAGCCGATGGAGATCATCGTGGTGGACAACGCCAGCACGGACGGCAGCGCGGAGATGGTGGCCCGGGACTTTCCGGAGGTTCAGCTCATCCAGCCGGGCTTCAACACCGGCTATGCGGCCGGCAATAACCTGGCCTTTGCGGTGGCCCAGGGGGAGTGGCTCCTGACCCTCAACCCGGATACGGAACTGCGCCCCGGCGTGCTGCAAGGGGCAATTGACGCCCTGCGCTCGCAACCCAAGTTTGGGGTGCTGAGTGTGCCCTTCCAGTTGCCCAGCGGCGAGATCCAGGCCAGCGTGCGGGGATTCCCTTCGTTCTGGGGCATTGTGGGGCAGTTCACGGGGTTGGCGCGGCGCTCACCTCACGGGGCACTGGGGAGCTACTTGCTCCCGGCCTTCGATTACGCAGCCAGCGGTCCGGCCCCGCAGCCCATGGGCACGTTCTTGCTGTTCCGCCGTGAAGCCCTGGCCGCCATTGGCGACGTGAAGGCTCCCTTCGACGAGAACTTCCCCATCTTCTTCAACGAAGTGGACCTGCTCTACCGGCTGGCGCAGGAGGGGTGGCCGGCGTGGTACCAAGCGGGGTTGACCATTGCCCACCACCACGGGGCCAGCACCCGGCAGGTGCGACCCAGTATGATCTGGGAATCACACCGTAGCCTATTGCGTTACTTTTCTAAGCACACGCGGGGTTTTGCAAGGCTCGGTTTGCCACTGTTGGCCATCCTTGTCGGGTTGGCCGCTTTTGTGCGTGCACGTGGATATCATGCCGGATTTCGAACTCAGCGTCACCATCTGTAGTTGGAATACCATCGCGGATACCCGGGCGTGTCTGGCCAGCCTGCGGGCGGAACGGCATACCACCGAGTTCGAAGTCATCGTGGTGGACAACGCCAGCGCGGACGGCAGTGCCGACATGATCGCCACGGAGTTCCCCGAGTTTCGGCTGATCCGCAGCGAGACGAACCTGGGGTTCACGGGCGGCCACAATCGGGCTCTGGCCGAGCGCAAGGGCCACCACGCGGCCTTGCTGAATAGCGACACCGTGGTGCACGCCGGGGCGATCTCCACCCTCTTGGAATTCATGCGGGCGAACCCCGAGGTCGGCGTGGTGGGGCCGAAGCTGCTCAATCCCGATGGGTCCTTGCAGTTCAGTTGTCGGCGCTTCCCGAACCCCGTGGCAGCCGCCTTCCGCAACACGATCTTGGGTCGCCTCTTCCCCAACAACCGCTACGTCAAGGACTATCTGATGGTGGGCTTCGACCACTCCGAGGAGCGGGAAGTGGACTGGGTGAGCGGGGCGGCGCTCTTTTTGCGCGGCGAGGTCTACGAGAAGATTGGTGGGCTGGACCCTTCGTTCTTTATGTACTGCGAAGACGTGGACTTCTGCAAGCGCACCTGGGATGCCGGTTTTCGGGTTCGGTATCTTCCGTCGGCCGTCATCACTCATGCCATTGGCCGCAGCACGGACCGCATTGCGAACAAGATGATTGTCAGGTTCCACCGCAGCATGTACCGGTATTACCAAAAGCATCATCTGGCCTCCATGAACTTGCTGCTCCGCCCCTTTGCGGCGGGGTTTGCGTTGTTGGCGCTGGGCACCCGAGCTAGCCTCTTCTTGCTGAAGAACTATAAGGATGCCCTGGTGCGGGCGGTGCGCAAGTGAGCGGCAAGAACGAAGCCACCACCCCCATGCCCACCGCCGGTCAGTGGATGCTGATGGTGGGGGCCGTGGTGGCCATTCTCGCCGGGGGTTATACGCCCCTGGACAGCATTAGCCCGGATGCGTTGAGCTTCGGGGCGCTCATCTTCGGCCCCAATGAGCTTGTGCAGGTCTCTCGGGCGCTGGTGGCCGTGCTGGTGCTGGGGGCATGGCTGGCCCTGGCCAGTAAGCATCGCGTGATTCTCTCCCCGGATAAGGGGGTCATCACTTCCCTGCTGTTGTTGACGGTGTGGCTGGCCGGTCAATCTTTTGCCAGCGCCTTTGTCCTTCCGGCCTGGTCCACGTGGGCAAGCTGGGCGGTGGCCCTGGGCTCGTTCTTTGCGATCATTGCGGTCGCCGGGCGAGGCGCGGGCATCAAGTGGATGCTGGGCACCATCGTGCTTGCTATTGTGGCCATGAGCCTGCGGGGAGCGATGGAATACGGCGACATGCGCGCCATTGACCCGACGTGGCGCATCTTTGCGGGCTACCAAAACCCGAATGCCGCCGCCGTGATTTTTGCCGCCGGGATCCCGCTTGGGGTGGGGCTCAGCCTCGTGCTGCCGCGCCCGCTTAACCTCCTGGGGGCCATCCTCATCCTGCCCATGGTGCTCGCCCTTATGCTCACGCAGAGCCGAGGCGGGTTGCTGGCCTGCGCGGCGGGGTTGGTGGTGACGGCGGGGTTGCTTTTCGCGTTCCGGCAAGGAAAAGCTGGCCTGGCCGCCCTGGTTCCGATTGCGCTGGCTGGGGTGCTGGGCGTTGCGCTGGCCAGCAATCAGAGTGCCAAACCGGGAGCCGCTCCCACCGGGAGGATCGGCGCGGCGCAAGAGCAAAGCACCGGCGTGCGCAGCAACCTGTGGCGCACCGCGATTGACCTTAGCCAGGCCGCGCCCATGGGCAATGGCATGGGTTCGTTCCGCTACCTCAGCGGGAAGCCGATGCGGGTGGCCCAAACCCACAACGCTCACCAGAACCTGCTTCACCTCTTTGCCGAGGGCGGAGCCCTGGCCTTGGTCCTCTTTGGGGCGGCAGGGTTCTTTGCCCTGCGCCACGGATTCCGAGGGGCGAGGTCTCAGTCCGCCGAACGGCAGATTTTGCACGCCTGCCTTTTTGGGGCCGTCACGGTCCTCTTTGCGAATGGCATGGTGGAGTCGAACTGGTCGTTCTTTGGTTCGTTATGGCTCTTTTGGGCACTGGTGGCGCTGTGGCTCTCCGCGAGCGCGGATGGCACTAATCCCGAGCCGTTTGCCCATCCCAATCGACTGGCGGCGGTGATTGCCCTGGGCCTCACCCCGATCGTAGTGGCCCTGTGGACGGCCAACCTCGAGTGGAAGCGACTGCAGGCCGCCTTGATTATCAACGCGCCCGTCACGGCCACGAGCCGAGAGGATGTCGTGGCCCTGGCGCGGCAAGCGCAGATTGACGGCGAGCTTTGGAACCTGGCGGCCCAAGTAGATCGCGACAACGGCCTGGTTCATGCCCGCAATGCCGTCAGCGTGTTGCCCAGCACGCGCAACTTGCGCCTGCTGGCCCGAGAGCAACTGAGTGCCGTGGGTGTGGAGCCGGCGCTGCAATCTCTGGAGCGCGCCCGCGCGCTCGACCCCGCCAACCTGGATACCCTGAGCCTGATTTTGGAAACCCAACAAGATGCCGGGATGGATGATGAAGCCCGGCAAACGGCCGAGAACATGGTGGCCATGGCCGACGCCGCCCCCAACCGCTTGCGCGCCCTGCCGGAGCTCGTCCCGACCGAACACGCCAAGGCGTACGTCGTTTTGGCGCGCGCGGCCACCGACCCGGCCCGGCAATATGAGCTTTATTCCCAAGCGCTGAACATCTACCGCGAGTACGCGGAGAAGACGGTGCCGTACTTGAAGTCTCTCGCGGGCGGTGATGAGGATGCCGTGATCGCGGGTGAATCTCTGCGCTTAGCGCGTGAGAAGCGGGACGACGCCGCCAAGATCGAGGATGAGCGCCGCACCATGGCGGAGCGGAATCAGTTCACGATGGGCAACGGATCGGAAACTTCGATCTTCGGCGCGTTCGATCTCGACTGAGGCACCGCGCCTTCGCCCTGCGGATTCTTGGCAGGGGTTTGGCTCAAGTACGTCCGAATGACACTGCTACCGATCGGCACCGCCACCGTGCCGCCGTGGCCGGCGTTTTCAGCCATCACGGCAATCGCAATTTGCGGGTTATCGGCGGGGGCGTAGGCCACAAACCATGAGTGCGTGAGAGGGCCGTGGGCGTTTTCTGCGCTGCCCGTCTTCCCGGCCATGGTGATGCCCTGAATGCGACCACCACGGGCCGTGCCGCCCGAAACGACGGCCTCGAGTGAGTTCTTCATGATGGACCAGAACTCCGGCGACGCTGCGATCTCCCCGATGACTTCCGGTTCGACGGGCGTCACCTTGCCGTTCGCATCCCGGATTGCCCGAACAAACCGAGGTCGCATCTGCTTCCCATCATTGGCGACCGTGGCAATCAGGCTGGCCATTTGAAGCGGTGTGACCAGGAGTTCTCCCTGGCCGCAGCCCATATTCACCAAGTCCCCACGCGAGAACGGGCGGTTGCTGACCTTGGCCCACCACTCAGGGTTCGGCACCACACCGCGTCCTTCCCGGTTAGGCTCAAAATCCAAGCCCAGTTGACTCCCGAAATGCAGTTCTTCCGCCGCATCGCACATCGCCTCGTAACCCGCCTTCACGGCCAAATCGGCAAAGTAGGCGTTGCACGACTTCTGCATCGCGCGGTTGAAGGTCACTGACCCATGGACGCCCAAGCATCGGAATCGGCGGCGTCCCATTTGATATCCCCCATTGCAGTAGGCCGGGCGATTCGCGTCAAAGACTCCCTCTTTGAGCGCCGCTAAGGTGGTGAGAATCTTGAATGTGGAGCCGGGCTGATAGGTGCCCTGAGTGGGGCGGAAGAAAAGCGGCTTACCGGGGTCATTCTTGAGGGCATCCCACGTATCCTGGGGGATGCCGCCTTCATAGGCGGCCACATCAAAGCCCGGGGCACTGACCATCGCCAGCACATCCCCGGATCGCGGATCCAAAGCCACGATGGCGCCGCGCCGACCCGCAAGTAGCTTGGTGGCATGCGCCTGCAAATCCGCATCGATACCCAAGATGAGGTCGTTGCCGGGCTGAGGGTGATCGGAGGGAAGACTCGCAATTGGGCGGCGAAGCGAGTCAAGCTGCAAGCGCTCCGAACCGGCCTTGCCCATCAAGACCGTTTCATATTCGGTCTCAAGTCCGTCGCGCCCCACAAAGCTGGCGGGTTTGATCCCCTGTTCTGCAAGCTTTTTTTCTTCTCTCTCCGTAGGCACCCACACCCAGCCCAGCACGTGGGCGAAGGTCTTGGTGTCCGGGTAATAGCGCATAGGCAGCGTCTTGACACTCAAGCCGTCGTAAAGATGTTCGGCCTCGGCAATCCGGGTGGCGGCTTTAATGTCTATGTTGCGAAGCAACACCGTCGGCAGATCCGGCGGGCTTGTAATGCGCTTGAGCTTGGCGTCCAGCTCCTTAAGAGTTAATCCGGTTACATCGGCAACTCTTTGGCGCAATTCCTCATCGTTCCGCAGCTTGCGGGGCACCGCCATCAGCACGAGGTTCGGGCGAACCCCCGCCAAGAGCTGCCCTTTGCGATCCAAAATCTCGCCACGCGGCGCGAGCTGTTCCACCCTGGTTTCTCGAGATCGGGCGCCTTGTTCGCGCAAGGAGTCGGCCTCGGCCACTTGCAAGAACCACAGCCGGAAGAAGTAGAAGATGAAGAAGGCGGCAACCCCTACCGGTACGATCAACTGGCGAAGATCGTACGGGACGTGACGTGGGGCCCTGATCACCGACATCGCGCTTTAGTGCGGGCCGTGAAGCGGGCAACGGCCGCGGGGGGCTTGGTCGCGGGGCACCTTGATGCGACGCCGCTCGGGGCAATAGACGCTGGCCCGGGCGCTACTATCTGCGCACACTTCCACCGAGATCAGATCGCCACCACCATCACCGCCGCCTTGGGCCGGGGGATCCTTGGGCTTGGTCTTGGGCGGGTCATTGGTGGGCGGATCCTTCACCGGTTCGACCGTAAGGCCATCGCCACCGCCGGTGCTGCCCGTGGTGCCGCTTTCCGTGTTCCCTTCGTTAATGCGAGGCGCCACCACCGGGTCGGTGTTTTCCGGGGTCGTACGGACGTTGTCATCCGCATCGATATGGGTGGTGTCTTCTTCCTCTTCTTCCTCGTCGGGCTCTTCAATCACCCGGCCGATGGCGCGAATTTGGCGGCGGGGTTCCGGATAAATATCCTGAACCTTGGACATGATCCGCGCCCACATGGGGGCCGTCACTTCACCGCCAAAGACGCCGGCCATGGTGCCCGAAACGAAAGGCGGATTGCCGCTGGGATTCGGCACGTCGTTGCCAATCCAGCCGATGCCAATGTATTGATCCGTGTAGCCGGCAAACCAGGCGTCCTTGTGGCTGTTAGTCGTCCCCGTCTTGCCGCGGGCGTTGACCACGTAGCTGGCCGCCTTCGCGGTACCGCTGGTGACCACCGTGCGAAGAAGCGCATCCATCCCTGTCGCCGAGGCGGTGCTCATCACGCGGTTGAACTTTTGACCGCTGGAGCGCGCCAGAGTGGTGCCGTCCGGCCCCACTATGCGGACAATGCCGTAAGGGGTATAGCGATCGCCGCCGGACTGGAAGACGGAATAGCCGCCTGCCATTTCCAGCATTGAAACCTCGCCGGTCCCCAGGGCGAGCGAAGGCACGGCCGGGAGCTCGTTGGTGAAGCCAAAGGTGCTCTTAGCGTACTTAACGACGTTGCGGGCTCCCACTTCTTCAATCGCCCACATCGCGGGGGAGTTGATGGACGCGGCGAGCGCGCTGGACACCGAAACTCGGCCACCACTACCGCCCCCGGACACCTTTTTGCGGAGTCCGCCCACCTTGATGTAATAGGGGTCGTTGCTTACGGTGCCGTCCGGACTGAGGGCACCGGTTTCGAATCCCGCCGCATAGACGAACGGCTTGAAGGCCGAACCCGGTTGACGTCGTCCTTGCGAGGCCACGTTGAACTGGTTGCGCTCGTAGTTCCCCCCCCCGCACATACCCACGATACGACCTGACTTATCCACCACCAGGAAGGCGGCGGTGGTCACTCGCAGGCGACGATACCGATTGATCGTATTCTTGATCTCGGCATCGACAATGGTTTGAATCTTAGGATCGAGGGTCGTTTCAACGCGATATCCGCCCCGTGCGAGGTCAATGTCGGGATACTTATTGTCAATCTCGGCCAAGACGTAATCCACGAAGAAGGGGAACTTCTTGTCGCGATTGACTTCAGTCTTGGCGCTCTTGGCCAGCTTGATCGGCTCTTTGATCGCCTTGTCGTACTCCGCCTTCGTGATGAACTTCTCTTCCAACATGATGCCCAGCACCACGTCACGGTTCGTCTTGGCGATCTCAGGATTGCGGAAGGGGTTTTCCTGGCTCGGCCGGCGCACCAAACGAGAGAGAAGCGCGGCTTCGCCGATGGTCAAATCCTTGAGGGACTTACCAAAGTAGACGTCGGCGGCAGCAGAAATACCGTACGCGCCATTGCCGTAAAAGACTTGGTTTAAGTACAGGCCAAGGATTTGCTCCTTGGACATACTGCGCTCCATCATCAGGGCCAGCGAAATGTCCTGCACTTTGCGCTCGAGCGTCTTTTCGGATCCCGAGAAGACACGCTTGGCGAGCTGCATGGTGATGGTCGAGCCCCCCTGGGTGGAACGCCCGGAGGCCGCGGTGACCCAGAGCACACGCATCATGGCGATGGAGTCCACACCGTCGTGACTAAAGAAGCGCTTGTCTTCGGCCGCCAGCGTGGCGTCAATCACGTGCTGCGGAATGTCGCCGTAAGCCACCGGCTCACGGAACTCCGCCGCCACCCGGAAAAGCACAGAGCCATCGGACGCCAGGATCTCGGAGGGACCCGTAATCGTCTTCTGGATGATGCTCGGCAACTGCGGCACCATCGCATTGGCTTGCTCCAGCTTGGTCCAGAAGTAAAGCGAGCCTGCGGCAATCACCGCGGCAATGACGCCCCACAGGATTAAGAAAGCAGACTTAAAAGCTCTCTTTCGAGTCCATTTGCGCGACCGGGTTTGCTCCGGCGCGGAGTTGGACTTGACGCGTGTAGCAGGGGCGCGTTGCACCGTTATATATTATGACGGGCCAGCACCATTTAGCGTTGCTAGGTTCGGGCCGACCGGGCCAAGCGGGCCAGTTCTTCCTGCGGCAACGCCCCGATTATGGTGAGGTACTGCCCTCCCTGTTGCCAGGAGTAGAACTTTAATCTCTGCCCAGTTAAGCGGCGGAGTCGCTCGGTGTTCAGCGGCTGCTTCATGATGTAGAGGCTCAGTTGCGTGGTTTCGTCCGCGTAAACCGACATCACAATGCCCGAACCCTGCTGCGCACTAAAGATCCGAACGGCATCAAGGTTATAGCCCAGCGCCGGATCCAAAATGACCGGAGTCAACGATGCGCGTTGGCAGGCGGCCTTGAGTTCTTCCAGCGGCCGGATGATGCGATAATCGGTGGGCACCGAAAACTCATTCGGGGCCATTTCGACATCGAACTTGACGACCTCAAACTCGAACCCGCCGGCCACCCGACCGTTCTCATCAAAGATCTGGCGCTTCAGGATCAGGCCGCGATTGGGCTCGACCCAAAACCTCTGCATGATCCGGTTGCGACTATCAAAGACATCCCACCGGACGGTTTTGGCCCCCGCGATGTCCCCCCCGGTAGATTTTTCCCACCGACCTTCGCGACCCTGAAGACGCGACATCAAGGAGGCCGGCGCAAAGCCGGCGCCCATGGGGGCCATGGTGCGGGCCTCGCGGCGGGCTGGATTGACCAAGAATCGTCGCCCTGCCGACTCCACCGTGAAGGAACCGGCGTTCGGGCCGTCAGCGAACTCAATACGTGTGTTGAGGCCCTGCTTTAAAACGCGCTCCCGGAAGGTGCGCATCTGGCCATCCACCATCAGCGTCACGTTGCGAATCCCTGCCGCATTCACACGGGATTGCAGTTGCAAGTACTTCGTAATCTCGGGCGGGTACGACCGGGCCGGTTGCGCGAAAGCCGGGGCGGCCCCCGCCAGCGCGACCAGCGTTAAGAGCCCTTTTCGAGCGTTGACCAATCGAATCCTCCTGAGGACGGCGGGGCTGCCACCGGCGTCGTCGGTGCCGCCACCCCAAGATCCCGGGCGTTCTGGAACTCCTGGTGCGATCGCACGAGCCGTGCTTCCACACTATTTTCCGTGCTGGCCGTCGGTGCAGAACCGCCACGCGGGGCAAACAACGCCACCGCCAGCGCGCACGCCGCCAGCCCCGAAACGGCCACCGGCCACAGAGCAAACACATTGCGGCGCGGGGCCACCGGCTTGGCCTCGGCCGCCAGGCGTTGATTGAGTTGGCTGCGCCATTGCAGGCTCAGTTCGTCAGACGGCAAGGCTTGCAACGCATGACGCATTGGCTCCAGGCGCTCGATCTCTTCGTCCAGCACCACGGCTTCCGCCAGCGTCAATTCCGCTTCTTGCTCAATCTTTTCTCGCCAATCCTGATTCATTGTTGGCCTCCCGGGGCTCCCATGTAATTCTTGAGTGTCTTTTGCAAAGACTCTCGGGCCAAGAAAAGTCGACTCTTCACCGTACCCACGGGAAGCGACATCGTGGCCGCAATCTCTTCATACGCCATATCTTCGCGGTCATGCAGAAGAAAGACCATGCGCATTTTATCGCTCATCTGGGCGAGTGCGTGCTCCACCACGTCGTGCATCTCGGCCGAAAGCGCAGCGGTTTCCGGGTCCCAACGGTGGTCAGGCGTGTTGTCCCAGGCTTCCTCTTCGCCCCCCGAAACGACTTCGAGAGTGTGGTTCAGCCGACGGGACCGGTCGATGCACAGATTGGTGGCGATGCGGAACAGCCACGTGCGCAAGGAGGAGCGGCCGTCAAACCGGTCCAATCCTTGGTATGCGCGAATGAATACTTCTTGGGTGAGGTCCTGTGCGTCCTCGGCATCGTGGACCATGCGCTTCACAAACCCGTAAATTCGGGCCTGATAAAGATCGATCAGTCGACCAAACGCGGCGTCATCCCGCCGACGACAAGCGGAAACCAAAGCCGCTTCGGCCGTGGCGTCATGTTTCATGCAGGGGCTCCACGTTCGGGCCTGCGCATCAGTGCCCATGATCAAGTGATGACGCAAACGCATGGCCAAAGTTCAGTACGTTAAAAAAAGTCCCTCCGTTGGCCGCGAGAAACGGCCGCACGGAGGGTCTTCGAGGTTGCGAGCTTTAGAAGCGGAGGCCGGCGTAGAGGCCGAAACCGTTCAGTCGCTCTTCGTTGGAGCCCAAGAACCGCGCTTCGATGAAGTACGGCGTGGCGCCCTGGTTGAAGTTGTAGCCCAAAGCGAAGTTGTAGGCGAACTCTTCGTTGGTCGTGGTGCCGCCGCCCACCTTCGGGGTGCGCACAAAACCAAGACCACCGCCGATGACCCAGTACACATTCTTCTGGCGACCGCGGTAGTTCAGCATCACCGGCACCTGGCTAAAGTCGCCATCGCCGTAGTAGTCGAGGGACAGGTGGAAAGTGCTTTCGACTTCCCCGTCCGACTTCACATTGAACAGGTTGCCCAGTTCGTAGTCCACACCAAAGCCAAACCAGTCCGAGCCCGAGGCGTTCCTCGCTTCGTTGCTAATGGGGAAGAACAAACCGCCCTTCACCGAGAGACCCGACGGCTTGCTATATTGAGCCATTGCCGGAGCCAGAACACCCACCGCCAAAGCGGCGACCAGCCCCATTTTTGCCACGTTCTTCATCCGTGATTTCCTCGCGTAATTGACAGGGTCGTCCCCTGCTGTTGCGTATGTTACTCTCATCGCTTCATTTCGCGAACGGTCCGGACGATTTCCATCACCAATTCCGTGTTTTGGACCAGGCTTTCGATGGACACGTGCTCGTCGTGGGTATGGATGTCCTCCATCCCCGTAGCCATCACGATGCTCGGCACGCCCTTGGTGTTGAACTGGTTGGCATCGCTGCCGCCGAGGGTCGTGCGGAGGTCGCCCGTGAAGCCTAACTTCCGCGCCGCCTGCTGGCCCACCTGCACCACGGTGCTGTCCTCCGGAATCAAGTACGAATCGTAGTGCCGCACGTGGTCAATCTTCACCTTGGCGCCCCAGCGCCGGGCGGCGTCCTCAAAAGCGCGCATCATCTCGCCGACGGTGGCGTCTAGCTCTTCCACGCTGGTGCTGCGGGCTTCGGCCTTGATGGTCACGCTCGGCATCACCACGTTGGTGCCCGTGCCGCCGCTGACGATGCCCAGGTTACTCGTGGTCTCAGGGCCGACCCGGCCAATCTTGAGCTGGCTGATGGCATCGGCCGCCACGCACAGGGCGTTGATACCGTCTTCGGGGTGCTTACCCGCGTGGGCCGGCTTGCCAATGACCGTGATGTCCAGCTTGTCGTGGGTGGCGGTGCGGTTCACATAGGTGCCCACCGGCGGGCCGGTGTCCAGCACGTATCCAAAGTCGAGATCG
>VYLQ01000122.1_pt1 | contig 34618 bp, 31 predicted proteins | sample 5115351 | NCBI WGS metagenome assembly VYLQ01 (sample SAMN12291776, study PRJNA351875) | freshwater metagenome | isolation source: freshwater lake | place: USA: Michigan, Lansing Lake | collected 2013-08-14 | reverse complement strand
ATGAAGATGCAAGGTTTTGAACCACGATTCTCTCAAAATCTTGCACCTGTTTCGCTCGTAAAGCCCCAAAACCCTTACTTTGCATACATTTCACATTTATTCAGCAAGCCCTATTTAAGGATTTTATGCAATTTAATCCTTATTTTTGCCGTTTTTGAATCCTCAAAAATTAATTATGCAAGAGGTTTAATCAATGTGCATGGTGCGTTCCCCAAAATCGATCGCTGGAGCAGTAGGACTTGCATTAGGGAACGCACCCTACAGCGATAGCGATCGCACTGTGATGAGAAATGATTTCATAATTGATACGACAATAGTGTATTTATCGATTTCTGTCTAACGGTCTATTTATACGGCTTTTAGTTTAGTGTAGGACTAATTTCTTCAATCCACCCGACAATTACCTAATTTTCAGGGCAAAAGAGTCCTATTTAGGGTCTGCTGAATAAATCTATTTTTCTCTGAAAATTAGGTAATTGACCAGATGAAAATTGGTAAAACCCTACACCCTACACCCCACACCCCACACCCTACCCCCACGAGAAACTTTTTCAGCATACCCTATTTAGTGGTGTACTTGCAGATGAAGGACATAATGACCTAAAATCAGGTTATCTGACCATAATTCGTACTCTAGACGCAAATATTCGGGGAGATTATTCCCCTCTAATTGGAGACTACGGGTATAGTTGCGGACGCGAAAAGCGTCACCCGGTTGAAGACTTTCGGCATTTAACCAGTAGCGACTGACACCAAAAACCCCTTGCTCCCAAAAATGACGATAGGCGAATCTTCCCTGGCCCTGCATGGTCATAATTACCCGATTGACCGAAATTTCTAGCCAAATTAATTTATTTTGCCTATTTTCGGGTTTAAGTGTCTCTATTTCTGCCAGAGCCATCGGTGGTTGATTGAGGAGAAGATGAAACCGGTGGCGATCCTTTTGGTAGAGGGTAGCGGAAGTGTCTAAAGAGGAGAGGATGGGTAGATCTGTGGAGAGCAGACAGAGGGAAACGGGACGGTGGTGATGGGCAAGCATAGACTAGACTTAATGGTGTCCTTATCTCCACAATAGTGGATTCTCCGCCCACCTCTACCGGCACCGGAAATTTTTTTGAGAAAAAATCCAGAAAACACTTGCATTATTGAGGGACTTATGATTATAATTATTAATTGTGAGTAGCTTTCCTCGGTAGCTCAGTGGTAGAGCGGTCGGCTGTTAACCGATTGGTCGTAGGTTCGAATCCCACCCGGGGAGTTAATCAAAAAAAGCAGCAGCAATACTTTCTTATTGCTGCTTTTTGATGTTTTTAACTAAGCTGTTGACTATCTAAATTACTCGTTGAGACTGTCTATGAGATGGGAGCGGGGGTTAGGGAAATGGGGAAATGGGGAATTTCAACTAAAACCCCAACACCCTAAAACCCCAACACCTATCTCCTGTATCTTATCTCCTGATACTAAATCCAGTTATTAAAAACTGATTATTTATTCTCCATTTTGCCTTTTGCATGAGTAGAAAACGGGTTTCTCGGAGAACCCCGTTTTCTGTGCGACTTCCTAGAGAATTTCAGCGATCGCATTTTCTGGACCGACTAGGGAAATGTAGGGATTTTGAAAATATTTATCGGCTACCGATCGCGCTTGTTCGGGAGTAATCTGATTAATAGAATCCAGGAAAGTGCGATCAAATTCAATCCCCAAACCTAAGCTTTCATACCAACCGTATAATTGAGCGATTTCGGCGTTAGTTTGTTTACCGAGAGCATATTGACCCAATAACTTATTTTTAGCTGACTGTAACTCCTCCTCACTCAAAGTTACTTTATATAACCTTTCTGCTTCCTGACGCAATCCCGACACGGCGATCGCTGTATTTTGGGGTGCAGTACCCATATAGATGACAAATTGGGAAGAATCGAGACGGGTGGGATAAAAAGAGGAAACATCGTAGGCTAATCCCCGTTTTTCTCGCAATTCCACGAATAAACGACTAGATAACCCATTCCCCAGATAGGTACTCAATAATTTTAAAACGGGATAATCATCCTCTTGTACAGAAGACCCGGGGTATCCTAACATAACGATCGCCTGTTGACTAGCTTGGACGGTAGTTAAACAGGTAGGCTGAAAATCAAAAGCGGCCGGGGGTAAACTAGATAAAGGAAGATCGGGAATTGACCAACTGCCAAAAATTTCCGTCACTGCTTTTACTGCTTCCTCTAGGGTAATACGACCGGAAAGACTAATCACCAAGTTATCGGGACGGAAAAAGCGACTATGATAGGCCTGCATATCCTCCCGTTGCAATTGCGAAACCGTTGCCTCCGTACCCAATAAAGACATACCATAGGGATGATCGGGGTACATAGCTGCGCGTAATTGATTAAAAGCGACATTAAAAGGCTGTTCCAATTGAGAGCGAATGCTTTGACGGGTGATATTTTTCTCTAATTCGATTTCTGGGGGTGGAAAACTGGGAAAACGAATAATTTCCGCCGCTAGACGCAATATATCTAAAAAATCCTTGGTAACGGTCTTTAAACTCACCACAAAATAATCGGTCCCCGTATCGGCACTTAAACCGGCCCCCGTGGACTCAACTCGATCGGCAATTTCTAGGGAAGATAACTTTTCTGTACCTTTGGTGAGCAGCACGGCCAAGAGACGAAATAAACCCGCCTTTTCGGTTTTTTCCCAACGAGTACCCGCATTTTTGAGGAAAATCCTCCCTGCAACTAACTCCACGGCCGTATTTTCCACCACTAAAAGGGTGATGCCATTTTCTAAGGTTAAGCGGTGAATGGGAGAAGCGGACATCGTTTATTCACAGGGTTGCATTATTGTAATAGCATATCGCTCTGGGGAGAGATACTGACGAGCGAGACGCTGTAGATCTGACGGTTGCAAACTTTGGATAACTTGGGGATAGATCGTTGCTAGGTCGGCAGCTCTCAGGGTTTGATAATATCCATAGAGTCCGGCTAATTGGCCCGGGGTTTCTGTGGAGAAAATATAATCGTTAGCTAATAACTGTTGAGTGCGGTGTAATTCTGCGGGGGGGACGGGATGATCGTGCAGATGTTGGAGATGTTCACAGATAATAGCTTCAATTGCTGCGGTTTGTGAGCTAGATAGGCAAGCACCGATGGTAAAGAGACTGGAATCTCGTTGCAGGGAAAAATTACTGTTAATATCGAGGACGATTTGCGCTTCTTCCCGCAGCTGTCGCACTAACCGCGAACAGCGTCCTCCGGCAAGAATTACAGAAATCAAGTCTAATCCAAAGGCATCTTCTAGGCGATCGCATCCCGGTCCAGTCCATCCCATCAAGAGACGAGAATGTTCTAGGTGGGGTAAATGTACTTGGGAACGACGAATTTCGATCAGGGGGGGTTCGGCAACCACTGGATTCGCAGGGGATTCCGAGGGGACGGGAAATTCCCGAAAAGATTGCCGGATAATTTCTAAAGCTGGTTGGGGTTCAATTCCCCCGATAATCGCCACACACATATTTTCCGGTTGATAATAGGTGCGATGGAAACAGCGCATTTGATTGGGGGTTAATTGCTCTAAACAGGGTTGATCGCCTAGAATAGAGCGTCCGTAGGGATGGTTTTGGTAGATACTTCCGCAGAGGGTTTGGTAGGCAATCCAATCGGGATCATCATAACAGGCGCGTAATTCTTCTAAAACTACATCTTTTTCGCGATAGAATTCCTCATCGTCAATCTCAGCATGGAGGAGAATTTCGGCCAGATGGGGTAGGGTATGTTCAATTTGATCCACACTGGTGGTGAGATAGAAGTGCGCGTAATCGTGACTGGTGGCAGCGTTGGTCATTCCGCCACAATTTTCGATTAAATAGTCGAAGAGTCCGGGGGGAAGTTTTTTTGTCCCCTTAAAGATCATGTGTTCGAGAAAATGGGCCATACCTAACCATGGGTCGGGTTCGGCGATCGCACCTGCTTTCACCCACACATCCACCACCACCACAGGAGTCACGGGTAAATACTGATGAATTACGGTTAAGCCGTGATCTAATTGCCATACCTGAGCGGGAAAAGAACTTGTTTGACACTGCGCTATCGACTTGATCAATGTCCGTTAACCAGATTTTTTGTTAAATTCCATACATAGGTTATCTTATCCCTTGCCTGCTCAACCATTAAAAAACTTTTGTCATGATTTCTAGATAATTCCCCCAAATATCAGCCTTATCAGTGATCAGTGATCAGTTATCAGTGATCAGATGTGAGTTTTCGGTTCACTGATTACTGTTTACTGATTACTGTTTACCGATCCCTAATCACTGATTACTGTTTACTGTTTACTGTTCACTGTTCACTGAAAATACTTCCCACTAACTAACTAAATGACTGAGCAAGATACTGACTGGATAGGGTTGATGATCGGCAATTCTCGGCTACATTGGGGGTATTTTCGCGGTCAAACCCTGTTAGCTTGTCTCGATACTCCCCACCTGACCGAACCCCTAAGTGATGAATTTTTGCAACAAATTTTCCCTAAACTCTTGACAAATAAATGCAAATGTGCATTAGTTGTCGCCTCGGTGGTTCCTAGCCAAAGGGAATTATGGGCAAATTATGGCAATTTACGGATAATTACTTTAAAAGATATTCCTTTACTGGATTTATATCCGACATTCGGCATCGATCGAGCTTTAGCTGTCTTAGGTGCGGGAAAAAAATACGGATTTCCCTGTTTAGTCATCGATGCGGGAACAGCTTTAACTTTTACGGGGGTGGATGGGGATAAAAAGCTAGTGGGGGGGGCAATTTTACCCGGGTTAAAGGTGCAATTAGCCAGTTTAAGGGAACGGACGGCAACCTTACCAGAGGTGTCTTTACTGGAAAGATTACCTCAGATGTGGGCAAAAGAAACAACAGAAGGGATAAGAAGTGGGATAATTTATACAATTTTGGCGGGAATAGAAAAATTCAGTCTGGAATGGTTAAATTTATATCCAGAGAGCGGGATAATTTTAACGGGGGGAGATGGGGACTTAATGAGGGATTACTGGCAAGAAAACGCCATTACATCACTCCTAGTGGATAGGACGATAATTTTTCAGGGAATTGCCGCAGTTAAGGGAATCTCCTCCTGTTTAATTGACAAAGGCGAACATATCTAGTAAAGTCGGGGAAAGTTTTCTCAACTTGGGAAATTTCTCAACAACTAGGCAAAAAATTCAGGATATAGTTATGGCGATCGTTCTAGTAACTGGTTCTGCTGGTTTAATCGGTTCCGAATCAGTGAGATTTTTTTGTGATCGGGGTTATACTGTCGTCGGTATCGATAATAATATGCGTCAGGTATTTTTTGGCGAAGACGCTTCAACGGAGTGGAATCGAGCCAAATTATCCCAAGATTACGGGGATAAATACATTCACCATGCTGTAGATATTCGCGATCATGAAGCTATTGCAGCTATATTTAAAACCTATAGTCATGATATATCCTTAATTATCCACACGGCGGCGCAACCTTCCCACGATTGGGCAGCTAAGGACCCCTATATGGATTTTAGTGTCAATGCTAACGGAACTTTAGTATTATTAGAAAATACTCGTCAACACTGTCCCCAAGCAGTATTTATTTTCTGTTCCACCAATAAAGTTTACGGGGATAGACCGAATGAATTGCCTTTAGTAGAAAAAGAATTACGTTGGGAAATCTCGGAAAATCATTCTTATTTTGCTCAAGGTATTGACGAGTTGATGAGTATTGATGCTTGTAAACATTCTTTGTTTGGTGCCTCGAAAGTGGCAGCGGATGTGTTGGTACAGGAATACGGGCGTTATTTTGAGATGAAAACTGCCTCTTTTCGTGGTGGTTGTTTAACCGGTCCAAGTCATTCGGGAACCCAATTACACGGGTTTTTATCCTACTTAATGAAATGTACGATGACTGGCAAAGAATACAGTATTTATGGCTATAAGGGTAAGCAGGTACGCGATAATATTCATAGTTACGATCTTGTCAATGCTTTCTATCATTTTTATCAGACTCCGCGAGTAGCAGAAGTTTATAATATCGGTGGTAGTCGCTTTAGTAATTGTTCCATGTTAGAAGCTATTCAAGAATGTGAAGCGATTGCAGATAAAAAGTTAAACTGGCAGTATGTAGAGACTAATCGTATTGGTGATCATATTTGGTGGATTTCTGATGTGAGTAAGTTTAAAAATCATTATCCTGATTGGCAGTTAACCTACACAGTAACGGATATTCTCAAAGAGATTTTTAGTCAAAACGTTAGCCGTTGGACTTAGGATAAATCAAAAATTATTATGGTTAACCTTCGTTACAAAAGTTATTTTTAGCAAAATATCCTGCTAGTAATGGAGGTACTCTATTAATTAGTTAACCAGAAGTGTTGAATGATATTATTAATAGCAATAAGTAGGGAGGCACAATTATTTTATTTGTAGGATGGGTTAGCGCACTTCGTAACATAATCGGGCGTTGGGTTTCATGCTTCAACCCAACCTACGTTCATCTTATATTTAATTCCACCCACCTACTTATTGACCTAGAAAAACTAAACCAGATCATGTTTTAAGAGACTATTATGTTAACTAAAATCTACAACAATAAAATTTTCCGATTTCTCATTGCTGGGGGAGTGGCATTTCTAATCAACTTATTCTTAATTTATTGGTTCATTGATGACTTGGGATTTAATACCCAATTTCTGAAGAATGTTGCTAATGTCATTTCGATAGAAATATCTTTAATTGCCAGTTTCTTTATCTATAGAATCTGGGTGTGGACTGGAGGAGATTGGACAATTAGAGATGTGATTTTGATACAACTTCCTCTCTATCATCTCTCGGCAGGTTTAGCAGTTTTACTGCGAGTTTTTTTGATATTTCCCTTCTTAAACTGGTTAGGAATTAGCCCTGGAGTTAACACAATGATTGGGGTTTTAGTGGGGGCTAGTATTAATTATGTCGCCAGTGATAGCCTAGTTTTTAAACCCAAGAATAAGACTAATGAGACAGAAATGTACTATCCAGAAGGATTAGCACCAGCTTTCCAGATGGACGGTTACTCTCACCCACGTCAATCAAGGGATAACTATGCAGTAAAAACCTTATCAATAGTTATTCCTGCTTACAACGAAGAAGATTGCATCGAAAGCACTGCTCACTTAATATCTGAACGTTTAGAAGAGGATAAAATTGATTATGAAATCCTAGTGGTTAATGATAATAGCAAAGATAACACCGAAGCAGTTCTGCAAAAAATCAACCAAGAAAATCCTCGGATTCGCTACATTAATAACTATTATCCTAACGGGTTTGGTTTTGCGGTGCGCTGTGGATTAGAAAATTTTAGCGGTGATGCAGTGGCAGTAGTAATGGCAGATAATTCCGACTCTCCCGATAACATGGTGGACTATTATTATAAGCTCCAAGAAGGCTACGATTGCGTTTTTGGTTCTCGTTTTATCAAGGGAGGAAAAGTTATTGATTATCCCATACACAAGTTAATCGTTAATCGTTTGGCTAATCTCTTCATTCAAGTTTTATTTGGCCTAAAATTTAATGATACCACTAACGCTTTTAAAATCTATCGTAAGGAGGTTATCGAAGGAATCTCACCTCTACTATCTCACCATTTTAATTTAACAGTAGAGATGCCCTTAAAAGCGGGGGGTTTCCAAGTTAAAACTCAAGGAAATGGGCAGTCGTTATTTATTTATAGTTCTCTCTATCTGGTTAGAAAAACACCTTTCTAGAGGCGACTATAAGCGCAAACAGAAAAAGAACCAAGTGGGTTGATAATTATTATCTAGTGGAGTATTGTTGATGGCTAGGCAAGTGTTAATTACTGGTGGTGCGGGTTTTGTGGGCAGTTCTTTAGGTTTAGGATTAGCCCAACTCTATCCCGAATCGCTTGCTCAAAGATTTGATGAGATTTTGTCCTCCCACCTGTTAACTAACCTAATTAGGGTTTGCTGAAAAAGTTTTTCCTGGGGGTAGGAGTCGGTCGTCAGTACAAGAAGGATAATGCCAGGTTTTTGAAAGTCCCAATCCTATTTTCGCGGCATGAACATCGGATTTTAACAGGTCAAAAGCCTTATTTTAAAAGGGTTTTACCATTATTCAGCAAACTCTAATTAGAAGTGCGTTGTTCTCTTGAACAGGCTTTCAATCCAATTACTAATAATAGTATAAAGGACAATGTAGTAATCAGAAAACCCGGCCAGGGAGTTGCCATAAGGTCTCTGGCAAAGACAAGGTTTTTATCGTTTTTTAGACTCAAATTGTCATCCCAAATAAAGGGATGCCCTATTCCCAGAAAAACTAAGTGAAGTCCACGGGAAATCAAGAACTCGCCTGCAAGAATCAGCAAGAACAGTTGGCGAAACTTAACACCTAGATCATAAAAGTATTCACTGGCAACTAACAAGAGGAGAAAGACTATGGGAGTCATGCTCTCACCAACTAGACCGCCAGTGTTAAAGCCTTGTTGCAGCAGGCAACCACCTAAAAACCCAAAGACGATTACCGACAAAAAGAGTGAATTTGGCAATATAGACTGCAAGGAACTTTTCCTGAAATATCGTCTAACTCCTTCGAATAAGAGCAAGCAAGTTATGGTTATGTTCAAGGCACCGGGCAGAACATTATAATAAAATCTCAGCCATGGATTGCCAATCTGTCCTATGATTGGGCTATTTGTATCGAAACCGATCAAGGCCTTACCTAGGGGAATGGGTACAAGTGTGCTGGTTATATTACCAATGGCATTCATCACTCTTTCGATGGTAGTCATGGTGCCTGTGGTGTTAGATAAGGCCCGCAAGAATTCTGGCAAGCCATATTCGCTTATGCCCCACAAGATCCAGGGTAGTAACGTCACAAATGCTATCGATAAGGGAGCCAATAATTGCCGTAATACGTTAACAAAATTGTGGCGGTTTATCCAGATATTGTCGGCAACCATAGCGGCTACATAAAAAAGGGTTGATGGGTGACTGAGCATCGCTAATCCAGAACTTAAGCCCCAACCAACAGCAGATTGAGAGAACAAAGTCCTCCTGGAATTCTTTCTCAGGTCGAGATAAAAATAGATGGCGGTAATTACATATAAGGAAGCAAGTATCTTCGGCCAGGGATAAATGCTGGTGCTATTCATATGACCATTGAAAGCCACTAGAATAACTGCTATTGTTACCTGGTAGGGGCGCAATAGCAACGGAATCATTGCTAATAAAAAAACTTCAGGCAATATTGAGCTTAATTGATAGATACTAAATTGATTTCCCAAAAGCCCAAGATAGTAGCTCGAAAAAAGATTGAACAAAGGCGTGCGAGATGAAACGATGTAACGGTTAAAATAAATAGTATCAGTTGCCTGTTGTCCTAGGTAGACTTTGGCAAGATCGTAGTGCATCCACCAGTCGCCATACCAGTTAGCACCACTATAGATCAGGACGAACAACTGTATGCCAACTAGAGTTATCCAAAACACAATCAACAGGTACAGCCAAGAATAATTCCCAGTCGGCTCAGCCTTGGTTGGCTTCCGCAGTAGTAAGGCTAGAGCTATGCTAAATAGAGCCACGGTGGTCAGGATAAAGAAATTACGCCCTGAAAGGCCCAGTAGGAAACCGATGAAGGCAATCGCTCCCTGTAAAGCCATACCACAGGCCCCTGCAAGTGCCAGACATTCCTTGACTGTTAAGTTAGTAACTGCACGCAGGATTATATAGCCAAGGGAAAAAGTGATAGCAAGTGCGGTTGCTGCGATAACTACAAGTTGAAAGAATATCATAATTAAATTATCTAGGGTTTACTCCAAATTGCTGATCAATTCTTCTGGTGAAGATAATCACCTCTGGATAAATGTTTTTCGAGCCAGGCATAAGGCACGATAAATATTTGTCTACTTCCCATCTCTTTGGGTTTTAGTTTGGGTACTTCCGTAGCCCAGTTTTGCCAAGTAATGGGAATGACAGAAATCTTTCTCAAAATATCTGTCACTGTGTAAGTTAAATCCCACGCAAATCAAGAATAGGTGCGATATTCTCGCCTGCCAGGACTGTCACCATATCCTTAAATGTGTCTGGATACACTCGACAAAGTTTTTACTTGTTCGTCAGTCATCTTTCAATCTTAAACTGCCCAACCATTTTATCTTATTTTGTCTCGACTTATGCAAAAGCTCTAGGGATTGACTCATTCCCGACAGTTTAAGGCTGCGTTGATTTTGTCAAGTCTATCTTCATAAAATGTTACTTTTGTCTGTAATCCTTGCTATTTATGAGTTTGAGAATTTTGCTCATTTTGTGGTCTACTATGCGATCGCCCTCTAGTTAATGATCACCAAATACTAGGTCTTCCTAAATCGATCATGCGATTCCCTGTCCTGTTAGGGACTAATAGCTAATCCCGGTAGTGATTCGGTAGTAGTGGCCAGCCGTCTTGCTTATCTGGCCAAGATTGTGTAAGATATTTCCTATAATATCTGAACGTTTAGAAGAGGATAAAATTGACTATGAAATCCTAGTTGTTAATGACAATAGCCAAGATAACACCGAAGCAGTTCTGCAAAAAATTGACCAAGGAAATCCCCAGATTCACTACATCAATAGCTATTATCCCAATAGTTTTGGTTTGGCGGTGCGCTGTGGATTAGAAAATTTTAGCGGCGAGGGGGTTTCCAAGTTAAAACTCAAGGAAATGGGCAGTCGTTATTTATTTATAGTTCTCTCTATCTGGTTAGAAAAACACCTTTCTAGAGGCGACTATAAGCGCAAACAGAAAAAAATCAAGTTGTTTGATAATTATTATCTAGTGGAGTATTGTTGATGACTAGACGAGTGTTAATTACTGGTGGTGCGGGTTTTGTGGGCAGTTCTTTAGGTTTGGGATTAGCCCAACGTTATCCTGATTGGAAAATCATCGCTTTAGATAACTTAAAACGTCGTGGTTCTGAGTTAAATATTCCCCGTCTCAAACAAGCGGGAATTGAATTTGTTCATGGAGATGTCAGAAATGCAGAAGACTTAGAAGCATCCGCTTTGCCAGTGGATTTAATCCTAGAATGTTCGGCAGAACCTTCTGTTTTAGCTGGTTATACTTCCCCTGGCTACGTTTTGCAGACTAACTTAATTGGAACGATTAACTGTTTAGAATTAGCTAGACAAACCCAAGCAGATTTTATTTTTCTCTCCACCAGCAGAGTTTATCCCATCGCCTATCTTAATCAATTAAACTATACAGAAACAGAGACTCGTTTTCATTTATCTGAACAGCAAAATTTACCCGGGGTTTCTGCTTTTGGTATCAGTGAACAATTTCCCTTAGATTTGCCCCGTTCTCTCTACGGTTCCACTAAGTTAGCATCGGAATTGATTATTAACGAATATGGGGATGCCTACGGATTAAGAACTTTAATTAATCGCTGTGGAGTTTTAACCGGTCCTTGGCAGATGGGAAAAGTTGATCAGGGAGTTTTTGCCCTTTGGGTGGCTAATCATTACTTTCAGAAATCCTTAAAATATATCGGTTATGGGGGTACGGGGAAACAGGTTAGAGATTTTCTTCATGTAGCTGATTTACTCGATTTAATCGATATTCAGATTGCTAATTTAGCACAATTCAAAGGGCAGACTTTTAATGTGGGGGGTGGGCAAGATTTTTCCTTGTCTCTTTATGAAACTACAAAACTATGTCAAGAAATCACGGGCAATAGTATAATGATTGAGGCAATTCCCGAAAATCGCACCGGAGATATGCCAATTTTTATCACTGATTCTCGCAAAATCAGTTCTATAACTGGATGGCAACCCCAGCGAGACGGTAGAAAATTAATCCAAGATATTTTTGATTGGATTCACACCTATGAGAAGGCATTAAAAGGTATTTTTTAACTGAACAATTATGCAGAAAAAATCTCTCAAATCACCTGCCTTCGTCAAGGGAATACTAATTATCATTACTGCCTACTTTTTTCTGGCAAATTTGCCTATTATTGATTGGCTAGAAATTGGTTTAGATGCTTCTTGGGCTTTTGCAATTAGTGATGCTGCTCATAAACAGTTAATTTTTGGTAAAGATATTATCTTCACCTATGGACCCCTAGGCTATCTGGTTCATGGCACATCTTTAAACCACAACTTTTCCCAAATTATCTATTTTCGCTGGTTGATACACTTTTGTCTATTAGCAGTAGTTATTCTCAGATTATTATTTATTAAGGACTATAGCAATCAAATAGTTTTTGTGCTGTCAATTATTTTTGCTACCCTAGTAGGAAACCCCTACAACAGTATCGGCTTTACTGCTGATTATCAGATGACATTTATCCTGCTGATACTCATGTCTTTTGATAACTTTTTTCAAAAGTACATCAATTATTTAGCTATAGCTATTGGCATGATCACCGGGTTCTCCATACTCACCAAACTAACTTTAGGAATTTATCTAGCAGGCAGCCTGTTTATCTACATATTTGTTAATATTGTTCGGGGATATTTTCAAAAGTCAGCATCGATAGTTATAAAAAATGTTCTCGCTGGTATCAACTTAACTTTAACCATTCCTTCCATTGCCTTTATTTTTCTCTATCCAGCCTCTTATAACCGAGCTTTTATCCACATTATAGTTAATCTTTGCATTGCTGGAGGAGTGGCTTTAACTCTCTGGTTTATCGTCAGAGCTGCTCGCCTATCGGCACCCCCCTTATTAAGAGAGGCAAGGGGTATCAAAGGCAAAATCTATCTTCTATTTAATCAGAACTACTTACTTAACTTGTTACCTTTGTTAGTATTTTATGGGCTTTATGGGTTACTTCTCCTCCAAACAATTAATCTAAATAATTTTCCCTCTCTTATGGGATATTTAAGCAATTCTTGGCAAATTTCTTCTGGTTATTCCAGTGGAATGAGTATTGTAGGAAATTACCCTCGGTTACTAATTGCCTTGCTCTGCTTTGCCTTAAGTTTGCTTTTAATGTATCTGGCAATTATAGAACAAAAAATTAGTCTAGCTATTGCCTATATTTTTCCTATATTTTTATCATTTAAGCATGGATTTGTTAGGCAAGATGATCACGTTGTCGTTTTTACACTTGTGGTTATTGTTTTAGCTTCTCTCTATACAATAATTATTAAAAACCCTCGGTTTAAGAAAATTGCCTATTGTGCTTGGGGAATGATTTTTTTGGGATGTATTATTATCACCTCTAGTCCTAATTGGACTATATTGGAAAATGCTCGCCAGTGGAGTAATTTCAGTCCCGATAGAGTGGTTAATAATATTGGGGTTGTCATTTCCTCTATGCTTAATCCCACAGAATTAAAGATGCGAGGTGAAAGAAGTACAACTCAAAATCTACAAGTCATTGCTACCGCTACCAAAATACCCGATTCTGTGCTGGAAAAAGTGCAAGGCAAAACTATTGATATAATTCCGTGGGAATTTTCACTTATTCCGGGCAATCAGCTTAATTGGAAACCGCGGCCGATTATTCAATCCTATTCTGCTTATACAGAAAAACTGGATGAACTAAATTATCAAAGCTTATCTCAATCTCCCAGAGATTATCTGATTTATCACTTTCAATCTATTGATGGCAGACATCCTTTTTTTGATGAACCGAAAGCCTTTTCTTATGTGGTTTGTAATTATCAACTTGACTCAGTAAATTCACCCTTCCAAGTCCCCGCAATCAAAACCAACTTTTATCTTTTAGAAAAACAAAAAGTCAGTCGTTGCAGTCCAACCCCTCTAGGAGAGACTACTAATATTACTTGGGATCAAGTCTATGAATTACCTACTCGTAATAGCGGGATTACTCGTGTTCAGGTTAAATTTGAATATTCTTGGTTGGGTAAAATAATCAAAAAAATATTTAGAATCCCTCCCGTGATAATTAACGTTAATTATCTCGATGGAACTCAAGCCAATTTTCGCTTTCTTCAAGATAATTCAGCTAATGGAGTTATCCTTAGTCACTTACCAAGAAATGATCAGGAATTAATGGCATTTTTTCAAGGAAAATTACCACCACAAGTCAAATCTTTTAGCTTTTCTGTCAGTAATCCTCTGCTATTCTCCCCAGAAATAAAAGTAACGCCTTTTTGGGAAGTTGACACTGGTTCATAATCTTTCTTGAACCTTGAAAAGCGGTTAATATCTCTGGAAAATGGAGAATAGGGAACTCGAATCCCTGACCTCTGCGGTGCGATCGCAGCGCTCTACCAACTGAGCTAATTCCCCATATAATAGACCATAATAGCATTTTTGAGCAGAAAATACTAGGAACTGGCAAAAAATCGAGCGGCTCCTCTCTGGAAAACTTTAAAATAGAAAAAGTAATCTTGAGGATGATAATTAATGGCGATACTACGCTTAGAGAATGGGACAACCTATACCCAGTTAGCCGATATTAGTCTGGAATTGGCCAAATTAAATGTCACTTTAAACTATTGGCCGATCGAAAACGAGGCCACCCGTCAGCTACTTAAGCAAGCTTCTCTGACTGACGAAGAAAAAGAAATAGTTTTAACTAGCTTAGACGGTTATTTTGAGCAACTAAAGCAAGAAGCGGGTTATCAAGCTAGAGATTTAATCGTTTTACACCCCGACATTGCCAATCTCGACACTTTACTGGCCAAATTCGAGCGCTGTCACACCCACGCTGACGATGAGGTGCGTTATATCATTGATGGAGAGGGGGTTTTTGGCTTCGTCTTTCCCGATGGTTCTCAGGGGGAATTAACTATTCAACCTCAAGAATATATCAATGTTCCCGCCCACAGCGAACACTGGTTTCACCTCACTGCCAGTAAACGAGTTAAAGCAGTGCGTTACTTCACCAGTACCGCCGGATGGGTTCCCGAATATACCGAAACTGTCATTCGTTTTCCTAGTTTAACAGCCGTTTAGTTCTTGCTTTCAGGCGATCGATCTCCCAATAAGAAAGATGAGTTTTGCAGGGATGGCAACGTCAGCATCAACAATCTGTTAAGCGGCAAATTTGCTATGTCAAAAAATCTCCCGTCTAGTGCCTAGCTGGATGGGAGATTTTCTCAATTCGGGGGATTGGCGTGTTAGATTTAGTCTAAGCCGAATTGATTGCCCCGTTTGTACTGTAAGTAGGCGGCAACGAACAAACCCGCTAGGGTAATGGGAATTAAGCCTAGGACAATCCCTAGCACTAAAGGTTCAATCACGTCTGTACTCCTTGGATTAGCAATTTTTCACCCGTATTTTATCCTAGCAGGGGTCGCCTGCGAAAGATAGGGCGAGCAGGGGGGATATGGGGTTTGCGGCAAAAAGTTTTTCGTGGGGGTAGTGGGGTGTTGGGGTAGTGGGGTGGTCACTGCGTGCGCGTTGCGGGGGGTAGTGGGGAATTTAGCTGAAATTTCCCTAAATCCCTATCTCCCTAAATCCTATCTCCCGACTCCCCAAAAGGAAAACTTCCTATCTCACCATGAAGATAACTGCTGTACTTTAGGAGCGATCGAGAAAAAATTTTCTCAATTTGCCTTTACCCCAATAGCGATCGATTTCGTGCCAGAGATTGTGGAGACAAAAAACCACTGCGAGACAGAGAGTAACCGCAAGGATTTGAGAGAAACTTTCCCTTTGCCAAAATTTGGCCATTGCCTCCGAAATTACCCGCGTTCCCAGATAAGCTTCGATAAAACCCTCGATCGAGCCGAGAATCAGTGCTGCTAGGGTATAAACAAAGGTTCGATACAGAATACTAACGTAACGGGGTCGATTTTCTAACCATTCTAGCTTCATGGCTGCGTCGAGAATGGCCACGGTTTTTGCGGCAAGGATCGCTCCTACGATCGCTTTACCCAAAACGTAGGTAGTAATCGAATACTCTTCCAGAAATAATTTCATGATCAGAAGAATATAACCGAAAGCCAAGAAAAAAAACAGGGCAAGAGAACCGATTTTTTTTAATTCCTTTTTCAGTGCTTCCATTGATTTTTTTTGATATTTTCTGCCAATATAGCGGTCGCGCTGCCGGATAGTGCCATAACTATAGCTATAGTTAATTATTTATTGCAGCTATTCTCTCAACTCTACCAGCAAGTTTGAGCGCTGATAAGTAAACTGATGCTTGAAACTAATTACAGCTTGATTGTCGATAAAATGAGGATTACCGAGGGGATCGATGGCACTGAAAGCGTAAAAATAACGGCGTACTAGGGGCGGAAAATCGCTAAAATCGAAGATTGTGTCACCTTGGGCCACATCTGCCCAAAAATTGCGTAATTTTGGGGCTAATTCCTCCGCTAGACTCACGGGAAGATTGAGGGGATGACAGGTTAATAAACGCATCATAAAAGGATAAGAGCGATCGCCTAACCATTGCCGAGAAATAGCGGGTAAATTCTCCCATCCGGGTATATTTTGCAGATGAAAGGATTCTATGGCTAATTCAACCGTGTTTTCGCAATATTCTAACACCCGGTAGGGATGGGGATAACTGACGAGGGAACCGGTGGTAATTTCATAGATACCTCTGGTAAAAGCCAAATCTTGCACGTGGAGATGACCAGTAATCAACAATTTTACGCCGTTTTCCTGTAGTATATCGAGCAGTTCTACCGCATTAGCCAACATATAGCGTTTACCTAATTCATGATTGCTTTGTCCGGGTAAATGCTCGATAACGTTATGATGGATCATCACCATCACTAGATCGTTTTTTAGCGCTGGTAAAGTCTGTTTTAACCAATGCAATTGTTCTGCATCTAAACTGCCAATTTGTTTACCTTGGTCATCAAATTGATTGGAATTAAGACCGATTAATTGCACTCCGGGTAAAATTTCTTTTTGGTAGTATATTTGTTCGGGATGGCTGTAACCAAATTGTTGATAATAAAAGGGAAAATCAGCTAAACCGATCTGGTTTTCTGTTGCGGTTAAACTCAAAACATCATGATTACCCGGCACCACATAGACGGGAAAGGGTAAAGTGGCTAAACAATCGGCTAACCAACGATGATTTTCTGGTTCACCATCTTGGGTTAAATCGCCGGCAATCAGCAGAAAATCGAGGTTAAGGGTGATGAGATGGTCTAAAACAATTTTTAAAGCGGGAATACTCACTTCCACCAGATGAAAGCGATTAGAATGGTTCAAAATGGTTGTGGGTAAAGCGATATGAGGATCGCTGAGAATGGCGAAACGGAAATTCATCGCATTCAATTGGGCTAAATATCGGTAAACTAGATCGATCGAGGAGAAATGAGGAGAAAATATCTTTGGCTAAAGTTCGCGTTCGTCAGCACGTCAATCCCTTAAGTCATAAATATCGCCATCCGATCGCTCCCCCCGATTGGAATCAAGTTTATCAGGATATGACACTACCTCTCCATCTTGATATTGGTTGTGCGCGGGGTAAATTTTTGTTACAAATGGCCCAAGTATATCCAGAAATTAATTTTTTGGGGATTGAAATTCGTCAACCTTTGGTAATTGAAGCGAATCAGGAACGGGAAAGGTTAGGATTAAAAAATCTCGCTTTTGTTTTTGGCAATATGAATGTTACCCCAGAAATTTTCCTGCAATCTTTGCCCCCAGATAAGTTATTTTGGGTGTCGATTCAATTTCCCGATCCTTGGTTTAAACAGCGTCACAGTAAGCGTCGAGTCGTGCAGCCGGAATTAGTCATAGCTTTGGCTAAGTATATGGTATCTGGAGGCTGGGTTTTTTTACAGTCGGATGTGGAATCGATCGCCCTGGAAATGACGGAGAGATTTCAAGCACATCCCCATTTTGTTCGGCAACATCAAACCCCCTGGTTAGAGGAAAATATTTTCCCCGTACCGACGGAAAGGGAAAAGTCCACTTATAATAAAGGTCAACCAGTTTATCGCTCGCTTTTTCGAGTTCGGTAGCTTCAGTTAAAATATTTTGGCACTGTCTCAAATCATGGTTAGAAATCTCGACTCACCCCTAATACTTGAGGAGAATAATCGCCCCCCTGTCTCTCAATTGCTGGAATTTCTCTTAGCAACAGAAAAAAACAATAAAAAAACTAAAGAAAATCTTACTTTTGAGGCTTTGGTCGGTAATTGGCGATTATACTTGATCACGGGAACTCAAAAAGCGAAAAAGAGAGCGGGGATTGTTTTAGGTAAGGGTCGCTATCTACCATCCTGGTTAAAAATTACCATCTCTTACCAAAGAAATGAGAGCTTAGAACCGGGAGAATTTATCTCTGGAACCGTCAGCAATCACATAGTTTTAGGGGCAGTAAAACTATCTGTAAGCGGTCCAGTTAAGTTTTTTCCTAAAACCCGTCTTCTTGCCTTTGATTTTACCCGGCTCAACCTAACCCTATTTAATCGCTCTCTCTATTCAGGTTTTATTAGAAATGGCCAGGTAAGTGAAGCGAATTTTTATCAGGAAAGCATCAAAAAACAGGCATTTTTTGCCTATTTTTTGATCACAGAAACAATGATAGCAGCCCGGGGACGAGGGGGAGGATTAGCCCTTTGGGTAAAAGAGATAAGTGAGACACAACTAGCTGAAAAATAAGTTATTAGAGGAGAAATAGATGGGATATTCTATCGAGGTAGATGGGACAAATTTTGATAGTGAAGTGATCGAAAAATCCTATCTAAATACAGTGATTTTAGACTTTTATGCCCTCTGGTGTGGACCCTGTAAATTGGTAAAACCGATGCTAGAAAAACTAGCAAGTGAATATAATTTTATCCTAGCCAAAATAGATATAGATAAAAATCCCGAATTAGCCGAACAATACGATGTAGAAGGAGTTCCCGATGTGCGAATTGTCAGCAAGGGAGAAGTGTTACCCTGTTTTGTCGGTGCTTTGCCAGAAGAACAAATTAGAGACTTATTTTCCCGTCTCGATTTACAATCGGAATTAGAAACAGGATTAGCAGAAATACAAGAAGCGATCGCCCTCGATAATTTGTCCGCAGCTAAACAATTATTTGATCGTCTTTTTCCTAAATATCCCAACGAACCGCGATTAATTATTATGGCGGTAAAATTTCTCATGCGTCTAGAAAAATGGTCTGATGCTTATCGATTAATCAGTGCTATTAAAGAGGAAAATCCCCCGATTAAAGGGTGGAAAACTCTCCTAAAATTTCAACAGTTAAAACCAGAAAATAATCCCCTCGATCCGATATTTTTTACTGGTATTAATTCCGCCTTAAAAGAAGATTATGCCGCCGCTTTAGATAAACTGATCAGCCTGGTGGGAGAAAGTAGAAAATATCGTCAGGATGGGGCAAGAAAAGCCATGTTAGCCATATTTCAGATTTTGGGAGTTAGTCATCCCCTCACCCAAGAATACCAAGCAAAGTTAACATTTCTGCTCTACTAGGTAGAGGAAAGAAAAGAGAGCTTCTTCAGTTATCGGTAAACAGTAAACATTGAAAAGAAAACGGTAACGGGTGCATCTCATATCTGTGACTTTCTCTCGTTGATGGTGAGCAGCAGAAGTTATTAAAAGAGGGCGAATGCAATTCGCCCCTACAATGATATTATTGCGGCAATGGTAGGGGCGCATCGTGGGCGCCCAAAATGTCATCTACAAACAAAGCAATTACCTAAAAATTGAAACAAACAACCCCCAGGGAATGGCTAGAGACAAGACAGCTTATTTGTGGCGAATCATTTCATAAAGGGCAACGTATTCTTCCCCGGGGCGATTCCAAGAGTAATCGCATTCCATACCTTGAATCGCTAATTTTTGGAATTCTTCTGGTTGAGTGTACCACAATTCTAATGCCCGGGACATGGCTGATTCGAGGGCATTATTATCGGGATCAAAAAAGACAAAACCATTGCGTTCTTCCGGTTGGTGATAGGTATCATAATCCCGATCAAAAACCGTATTAACCAAACCACCAACTCCCCGGACGATGGGAACGGTTCCGTATTTTAAGCTGATTACTTGTGTCAGTCCGCAGGGTTCAAAATTACTGGGAACCACAATCATATCAGCACCCGCATAAATGAGGTGAGATAATTCCTCATTAAAGCCCAATTCAATATGGACATCAGGGTTATTATTGAGGTGATTTTTCTCGTGCCAGAACCAGTTATTAATTAACGATTCGGTGGCGGAACCTAGGAGGACAAATTGCGCCCCGCGAGCTAAGGCATAATACATGGCATGGTGAACTAAATGCACGCCTTTTTGGTCATCTAAACGACCGACATAACAAATTAAGGGTTTTTCTGGTTCATCTCTTAACCAGAGTCTTTCTCTCAGTGCCTTTTTATTGCTTGCTTTCTCGGAGAAATTATCAATACCGTAGGGTGCAGGAATAAATTTATCCACTTCCGGGTTCCAGATATTGTAATCTAAACCGTTGAGAATGCCAGTAAATTTGTGTTGATGCAGGTGAATTGTATGGCCTAAACCGTAACTAACATCGGTGTGGTGTGCTTCCCAAGCATGGTGGGGCGAGACAGTATTGAAATAGTTAGAAAAAACGATCCCACCTTTCATAAAATTAATCACAAAAGGATTGAAGTTATCGCGCATTCGGGCATAGCTAAAGTAGTAAGTATCGTTATTTAATCCTGTTGCCCAGAGAATTTCCGCACCAGCAAATCCTTGATGTTTAAAGTTATGGATGGTGTAGAGAACGCGCTGATTGCCCATACCATGATATTTATAAATTTCAAAAAGTAAGGGCGGAATTAGACCAGTTTGCCAGTCGTGACAATGAATTATATCGGGACGTTTATTACTTCTGAGCAAAAATTCTAGAGCGGCTTTGCAGAAGAAAGCAAAACGCATATTATCGTCCTTACAACCGTAGTAAGTACCGCGATTAAAGAAATTATCGCCCGAATTGGGTTGAATAAAGAAACACAAGCGCCCGTGTACCCAACCACAAAAAACGTTACAGTGAATTGCCCCACCGTACCAAGGTACCCACAGGTCGCGATAAGCCTCGTGTAAGCCCCAAATTTGGTCGTAGCGCATACAATCATACATGGGTAGGATTAGCTCCACGCAATGACCCCGAATTTCTAATTCCCGACTCAATCCATATACCACATCCCCCAATCCCCCAGCTTTAATCACTGGGGCGCACTCAGAGGCAACCTGAACTATATACATATATCAATAACTCCGTCGATTAATCTACAGGTCAGCTAGAAGCAATTTTTACAAAAGTATACAAGCTTCTGTGATTAAATGACTCGATCGATCGAATTAGTTGCGGGTTGGGGAAGTGGGAATTATGAATTATGAATTATGAATTGGGGAGTGGGGTGTTGGGATGTTGGGGTGTTGGGGTGTTGGGGTGTTGGGGTAGTGGGGGAATTTAGCTGAAATTTCCCTATCTCCCTATCTCCCTATCTCCCTATCTCCCTATCTCCCTATCTCCCTATCTCCCTATCTCCCTATCTCCCCATCTCCCTATCTCCCTATCTCCCTATCTCCCCATCTCCAGGCTCCTGAAGATTAACAGCGTTTTAAATGTCCTAGGAGCAAAATCACCTCATCGATGCCGTTTCTGAGGGGACTGGCGGGTTTATCGCTGTTATTGACGGTTATGCTAAAGATTAGAGGTTGATTGTCGGCGGTTTCTAGATAACCGGCGAGGGCGATAACTCCAGTTAATGTCCCGGTTTTTGCCTGTAATCGTCCTTCTAGGGGAGTCTGGCGAAATCTATTGGTTAAAGTGCCATCAATGCCGCCAATGGCTAAAGAACGACGATAATCAGGGTTTTCTGCCATTAGTTGTAAAATTTGACCTAAAGTCTTGGGTTTAATCAGATTTTGTCGTGATAGCCCCGAACCATCGCCGATTTTATAACTATCGCTGTTAATTCCCAGTTTTGTTAAAGTTTCTTGCAATCCCGAGACACCGCCGATCATTTGTAGTAGGGTTTCGGCTAGTAAATTATCGCTATTTTTATTGACTTTTTCCACCAAATATGCTAGAGGTTCTGATTCTAAATTGGTGATTTCATAACCGAGAATTTCTGAGCTAATTTCGGCGGTTTTAACGGTAATTCCCGCTTTTTCAAGAATATTACGCCAGCGATCGAGGAAATATTCCGAAGGTTGGGGAATAGCTAAATTAAAATCATCTTGACTATCAATAGCCAGAGAACCGGTGATAATCAGGCGATTATTGGCTAAATTGCCCTTAATTGCCAGAGTATTCGGACTTCCTTGCGCCGCGGTGCTGGTTTGATTCTCAATTAGCCATTGTTGAGCGGCAATGGGATCGGACCATTGTAAATCTAAGCTTTGCCCCAATTGTCGCGGTAAAAGCCTTAAATTAACGGAATTTTCGTTTAAAACCAAGCTAGAAGCGGGTACAGCATAGTCAAAAAAGACATCTTCCCATTCCCAGGTTTTTTGACTATCGGAGACGACAAAAGGACTAGCAACGACAATTAAGCGAGAAATTGAGTTAATTCCCCGTTCTTTTAACTTTTCTGCTAATTTTTCTAACTTTTCTGTGGTTATGGTTGCATCTCCCCTCCCGACTAAGGTTAAAGTCTCTAAATCGGGGGGGTTGCCTTGGGCTAAAATGGGGGTTTTCAGACGATAATCGCGGTTAAATTTGCTAAAAGCGGCAGCAGTGGTTAATAATTTTGTGGTAGAAGCGGGAGTAAAAAAGTTATTTTCGTGGATACTATAGAGATTTTCCTCAGAATTGAGATATTTTACTAAAATTCCCCAATAAGCGCCTTGATAATCGGGTCGGGCCAAAATGCGATCGATCTTGGTGGCTAAGTCTGCGGGACAGATAAACTGGGAAGGGGGGGAATTGTCTTGACTGATGGGGGTTGCGAGGGTGACGGGATGGTTTACCCAGAGAAATAGGGAACAAGTCCCCAAGAGAAAAGATAATTTCGAGCGGCGTGTTAGCATAGAATTAAATCTTGGCAGTAGGTAAATTGACTCTAATTTAGCAAAATTAGTGACTATATTGTCCTAGTTACTCGATAGATTCGATTAGGGATTGATCCGAGATATTCTCTCCCCTTTTTGCCCAGAAAGTTTTTTGATTCCGTCAAATTTCTATTCATTTACGAGGATATTTTTATGAGTTATGATTTTGATTTATTGGTGATTGGTGGTGGTTCTGGGGGTATTGCCACCGCTAGACGGGCAGCCGAATACGGGGCAAAAGTGGGATTAGCAGAATATGATCGCTTGGGAGGAACCTGTGTTAATCGCGGCTGTATTCCCAAAAAATTAATGGTTTATTCTAGTCGTTTTCCGCAACTATTTAAGGATGCAGAAGGTTACGGTTGGAGTCCAGTAGAGAGTCAGTTAAATTGGCAAAAATTAATTAGTGCCGTTAATCAGGAAACTATCCGTTTAAATGGCATTTATCAAAAGATGCTCGATAATTCTCAAGTGACGCTTTTTCCTAATTATGCCAAGTTTCTTGATACCCATACCCTAGAGGTGGGAGACGAGAAAATTACTGCCGATAAAATTTTAATTGCCGTCGGGGGACATCCCGTTAAACCTAATATTCCGGGGATTGAACATACAGTAGTTTCTGATGCCATGTTTCAACTGCCAGAACAACCAAAAAGAATTATAGTTTTAGGGGCGGGATATATTGGGGTAGAATTTGCCGGTATTATGCACGGATTAGGGACAGAAGTGGTGCAGTTAATCCGTAAAGACAAGATTTTAAGAGGGTTTGATGAGGATATCCGCGATGAGATTCAAGCGGAAATGATCCGTCAGGGAATTAAAATTATGCCCGAAACTTTCCCCACTTCGATCGAGAAAACTGCCGAGGGGTTAAAAGTACATATTCAGGGGAAAGAAACCTCAGAAATTCTCTTTGTTGATGCCCTAGGTTTAGCCGCTACGGGAAGAATTCCTAAGCTGGAAAAATTGGGCTTAGAGAATGTCAATGTCGAGGTAAAAAACGGGGCAATTGTCGTCAACGAGTATAGCCAAACCAGCGAAGAGAGTATCTATGCCGTGGGCGATTGTACCGATAAAATTAATTTAACTCCCGTGGCTATTAATGAGGGGCGAGCTTTTGCCGATACAGTCTTTGGTAATAAACCCCGGTTAATGAGTTATGAAAACGTTCCTTCAGCAGTATTTTCTACTCCTGAAGCGGCGACGGTGGGATTAACAGAATTGCAAGCCAAAAAACAATATGGTGACACGGGGATTAAAGTTTATCGGTCTAAATTCCGCCCTGGTTACAATGTTTTACCGGCCCGAGAGGACAAAACTTTGATGAAATTAGTTGTTCATCAGGAAAGTGGTAAAATCCTTGGGGCGCACATGGTGGGAGATCATGCCGCCGAAATTATTCAAGGAGTAGCCATTGCCGTAAAAATGGGCGCAACAAAAGCCGATTTTGATGCCACTGTCGGCATTCACCCCAGTGCTGCCGAGGAATTTGTCACCATGCGTTAATTAACAATTTTAGGTGTGTTAAACCAACCTAACACACCAGAGAAAATTAACCCTTTTGGCTATTGACAATAGAGCCATTTTCTGCTACTTTTTCGGTTAATTTTTGAGCCAGATTTAAGATATCGGAGGGGATCATAATGATGGTACTGGTGTTATTTTCCGCTCCAATTTCCGTTAACATTTGTAGGCGGCGTAATTCCAAAGCGGCGGGATTTTCCATGATTAATCGGGAAGCTTCCGCTAATTTTAGCGAAGCTTCCTGTTCTGCGGCAGCTTTAATCAAACGGGCCCGTTTTTCTCGCAAAGCTTCCGCTTCCTTGGCCATAGCTCGCTGCATAGCGGTGGGAATTTCCACATCTTTCATCTCCACCCGTTCGATATCAATGCCCCAGGGTTCGCTAATTTCATCGACAATTTGTTGGACTGCTTGATTAATTTTGTCTCGTTTTTGCAAGACATCATCGAGACGATTTTGACCAACTACATTTCTTAAAGTGGTCATGGCCGCTTGGTAAACGGCCGCAGAATAGGATTCGACTTTATTAATCGCTTTGTTGGGGTCGATAATGCGATAGTAGAGAACCGCATTAACCTTAATTGTGACATTATCGGCGGTGACAGTTTCTTGCGGGGCGATATCGACGGTTTTGGTGCGAATATCCAGCTGCATTTTTTGGTCAACTAGGGGAATGATCCAGTACAGTCCTGGGCCTTTGGTGTCTTGATAACGCCCTAGACGAAAGATAACACCACGCTGGTATTCTCGATCGATTTTAAAGCCATTTAATCCCAGAATGCCCGCTATCAACAAGAAGGGTGCTAAAAATTCCATATTAATTACCACTTATCGGGTTCAAGTTCATCAGTGTGCGGTGACATCTCAATTGCCATCTCCTCGCTCCTGACCACTAATACATTCATTCTAGAGAGTAACTAGGCTGTCGGGGAAACTGATAACGAAATATTACAATTTTTCGGAATTGCCCAACCAGCAGGGATGACTCGACTTCCAGACCCCGACCTGAGATAAACTACAGAATGTTATCAGAATTTACCTTGATATTATGAGCGTAGTTAGCCAAGTCATCCTCAAAGCCGACGACGAACTTCGTTATCCTAGTAGTGGTGAACTACAGGGTATCGGGCAATTTTTAAAAACCGGTGAGCAGAGAATTCGCATTGCCGAAACTCTCGCTGAAAATGAGAAAAAAATCGTCGATCAGGCTCAAAAACAACTGTTCAAGAAACGTCCCGATTATAGAGCGCCGGGGGGTAATGCCTACGGTCAGCGTCAATATAATCAATGCTTGCGCGATTATGGTTGGTATCTGCGTCTAGTTACCTATGGGGTATTAGCCGGAGATAAAGCACCGATCGAACAAACCGGTCTGATCGGGGTCAAAGAGATGTATAACTCTCTTAATGTTCCCGTCCCCGGCATGGTGGAAGCGATTCGTTGTCTCAAAGAGGCCGCTTTAGGTCTTTTGACTCAAGAGGATGCCGTGGAAGCAGCCCCCTACTTCGACTTTATCATCCAGTATATGTCCTAAGCGATCGGGACAATCCCAAGGGCCTGAAGTCTGAAAAGGGGCAATTTTCCCCTCTTTCAGGGTTCAGGCTTGACTTTTTTCAGTGATCAGTGATCAGTAAACAGTAATCAGTGAAAAGACAGTAGTAAACTGGCATTTGATCAGGCTCACTTAATACATACTGCTCACTTAAGACTCAAAACTGATAACTAATAACTCAAAACTGATAACTGATAACTGATAACTGATTATGTTTTGGCGCATTATACTACTGACTTTTCTAATACCATCGGTCTATGGGGTGTTTGGCTGGTCAATCGCCCATGAGCGTTTATCATGGAGTGATTGGTTACTTGCCCGCGGTGATGAGATGAATTGGACTCTCACTAGCGAATGGCTAGAAATCATCATCTATATCCTAGCGGTAGGGGTTATCCTCTCAATTGCCCTAGGATTAACTCTGTTTAGTCACCTAATGTCGGTATTTTTCCGCAGTTGGCTCAAAAACGATATTAGCGCTGTATTATCAATTCTCGGCTGGTCTTTGGCGGTAGTCTTTATCTTCCACAAGTGGGCGCTATTTAGTCGAGTTTTAATTCTGTTAGCCGCTACTATCCTCGGTCGTCTAGAACTTCAGGAAGCAGGTTACAATAGGTGGCAAGTTTTCCTGATGCTCACCATCCTCTGCTTAGGTAGTTTTGGCTTGGGAATTTGGGCTTATAATCTTTGGGGTCACGAATTTCATCGAGTCACCAATAGTTAATCTTATCTCTAATCTTTAAAAATTATGCCAAAAAAAAATAACGATACGCTCAAACGAGTCTTAATTGTTTCCTCTGGCTTAGTATTTCTGGCTTTAATGATTGTGCCAACTTTAGGTTTATGGAAAAATAATAATTCTAATTCCCCCGAAGGCAATCAACCCGGGCAAGAGGCAACTATTCCCCCCGAAAAATTAGCAGAAATGGTCAAAGGGTATGAGAAAATTCTCGAACGTGAACCGGATAACCCCACTGCTTTGCAAGGACTGGCCCAGGCTCGCTTACAGTTAAAAGATTTTATCGGAGCCAGAGAACCTTTAGAAAAGTTATATCAAAAATATCCCGACAATCTGGAAGTTATGCTAGTTCTTTATGGAACAAGATTACAAACTCAAGACGTTTCTGGAGCTAAAAGTATCCTAGAAAAGTTAGTCAAAAACTATCCTCAAGAACCGAAGTTTAAAGAAGAATTAACTCGTTTAAATCAAGCGATTGCGGAGGCTTCTAAACAGCAACCACCAGAACCTAAAAAGTAATGAAAAAAGAATTAATTATTGAAGCTGGGCGAAGTGAAAGACAATATTGGCGGGATTTATGGCAATACCGAGAATTATTTTATTTCTTGGCTTGGCGCGATATTTTAGTTCGTTATAAACAAACTTTTATCGGCATTGCTTGGGCATTACTGCGGCCATTTTTAACCATGTTAGTCTTTACTTTTGTCTTCGGTAAATTAGCCCGTTTGCCTAGTGATGGCGCTGCTCCCTATCCAATTTTGGTCTTTGCGGGGGTCTTACCCTGGCAATTTTTCGCCAGTTCTCTCGCTGAAGCTAGTAATAGTTTAATCGATAATGCTAATCTAATTTCTAAGGTATATTTTCCCCGGTTAATTGTTCCCACCAGTGCCGTTATTGTCAGTTTTGTTGATTTTCTGCTTTCAGGAATGATTCTGTTAGGGTTAATGGCTTGGTATAATTTTTTACCTAGTTGGCGCATTTTAACCCTACCTTTATTCATTCTCATGGCTTTTGCTACCTCTATGGGTGGGGGTTTATGGTTATCAGCATTAAATGTTCAATTTCGCGATTTTCGTTATATCGTTCCCTTTATCATTCAGTTTGGGCTATATATTTCTCCCGTAGGATTTAGTAGTAATATAGTTCCAGAAAAATGGCGTTGGTTGTACTCTCTCAATCCCATGGTGGGAGTCATTGATGGTTTTCGTTGGGCGATTATCGGAGGTGATGCCAGCATCTATTGGCCCGGATTCCTGCTATCCTTAGCCCTAGTCGTCCTCTTGCTAGTCAGTGGTATTTGGTATTTTCGACGACTAGAAAGAAACTTCGCCGATATCATCTAACCCTGACATTAGCTAACTTTTTTAGATAAGAACTTTTTCGAGAATATATGATCGGCCTATAATAATAACTGTAGTCACCCCTATCCTTTAGCGATAATTCTTGGTTTAGGGTTGATGTCCTTCAGCGCAAGCGAGATTGGTTATGAAAATTAGCGAACTAGAAAACTACTTGGCTCAGGTTAAGTCAGAGATTGGTGACATCGATATCGTCTATCAATGTCGCAACCAGCACTATAGTTGGTTGGACAAAATGAGAAGCCATCAACTGAAAGTGTTAAAAAATACCGCCGACACTAAATTATTAATTTCTCTGCAATAGCCATTTTCTCTGGCTAGATGCCGGTAAGGTAATCCGGTCCGCTTAATCTGCTTAACAGTTTATCTTTTCTTCCCTGTCGATAGGTTCTTAAACCAGCCGCGTCGCCAAAAGAAAATGATTAAACTGAAAGCAACGGTTAGCATCAACATCCAGACGAACACATAGCCCCAATACCATTCTAATTCGGGCATATTATAGGGGGATTTATCAGTATTAAAGTTCATGCCGTAAATACCGACAATGAAGGTGAGAGGGATAAAAATCGTCGAGATTACCGTTAAAGTTTTCATAATCTCGTTCATTTTATTACTCACGGAAGACAGGTAGAAATCCATTAAACCATTGGCAAATTCCCGGTAATTTTCGATAACATCGAGGATTTGTACCACGTGGTCATAACAGTCCCTTAGATAGGGTTTAATCGTTGTATCGATGACAATATACTCATCCCGCAAAAGAGCATTGAGGGTGTCTCTTTGCGGCCAAATTGCTCGTCGCAGGGAGAGTAATTCCTGACGTAGTTGGTAAATTTTTGATAAAGTCTGTTCCGTGGGACTAGCTAAAATTTCGTTTTCTAACTCCTCGATTCTTTCTCCGTAGGACTCCAAAACAGGAAAATAACCGTCAATAATGGCATCCCAAATTGCGTAGGCTAAATAACCAGATTTTTGCTGCCGGATGGAACCTTTATTCAAACGGATTCTTTCCCTAACTCCCTCTAAAGAATCGTATTGTCCTTCTTCCTGCACGGTTAAAACATAATTCTTCCCGACTATTAAACTGATTTGTTCTAGCAAAAAACCCTGATGATCGATCAGGATAGCCATTGGCACTATTATTAAAATATAATTCTCGCATTCTTCCACTTTTGGTCTTTGGGGAATACTGACTATATCCTCAAGGGTCAAGGGATGTAAATGAAAAATTTCCCCCAACTCTTGCAGTTTATCTTCATTACCCAAACCGACAATATCAATCCAAGAGATGGAATCATTGGATAAATATTTAAGACAGTCTTTCGGTAAGAGATTATTAACTCTAGTGGCTTGTTGGGGGTTATAATTAATTAAAAATATCTCGGTAGCTACGGCATTTTCATCGATGGTGATTAACCCCGGCATCGTCCCGGGTTGGTTATAGTGATAATCGTAAAGGTGGGGTTTTGTCCGGGAGGATTTTCGCCCTTTTTTATACCTGATTAATCTTTTGTGATTGCTCATAGTTGAGATCGATCGCTGTTAGCCTTTTTCTTAGCATTGTTCGCTCAAAAATGCCGCAATTTTTAGCTAACTTTAAGATTATCCAAGATTGTTAAAAAACGAATATTAAACGTAAATGCCAATTATTAGCCGTTTCCCTCTCGATTTCGATGCGACGGATAAACTCGCGAAAATAAAAACGGCGCTCGATTTCCGATAAATCTCGCCAAAATTGCGGAAAAGCAACGGCACGAGCGATAATAGTCAGGTTATCGGGGGGTAATTGGTCTAAAAGTCCTTGAATCTGCGCGATCTCGTTTTTCAGTTTATAGGCCCTGAGATTAGCCGTTTCTTGATCTAAAATTCCCGCTGCTTCTAGGGAGGGCAATTGCGACAAAATATCGTTTTTTTGCCCTATTTCCTCGCTCATTCCCCGTTTGATCGCCTCTAAATCTGGTAAAGATATCTGAGCGATCGTCGGTGGTAGGTCTTGACAAATGCGATCGATTGTGCTATCGAGAATTTTTTCGTAAGCAATCGCCGAACATTTTTTTGTCCGGGGACATTGCAAAGGTCGCAAATAGAGGTATTCTGTGCCTTTTCCTCGCGCTGTCACTTTGGTAATCGTCATCCCCGATTGACATTGACTACAGACGACTAAACCCGCTAAGGAACGCGGAGCGCTGGCACTGCGGGGGGGTAATTTGCGATTATTTCTCAGGATGCGATCGATCTGGGCTGCTTCTTCCCGGGAGATAATCGGGGTGTGGGTATCGGGGATAATATCTTGACCGAGATAGCACAAATCACCGCGATAAACGGGATTAGTCAGCCATTTATGGGCAGTAGCTACCGATATCTTTTTGCCGTAGCGTTTTTCTAAGTAGCGCACCGTGGAACGCAGGGAAGCGGAAATCAAAAAGCGATCAAAAAAGTCTTTGACTACTGGTGCGGTACTGCGATCGAGTATATAACGCTCCTTGCCACGACGATAACCGTAGGGTGCTTTTCCGGGGGGAGGCAAAGCTTGCAGACGATTGTGAGCGTGAGATGCTTTTAAACGGTTACTTAGTTCGTTTTTTGATATTTCTTGCAGAATCTTGGCAAAATTCAGCTTATAATCTGGGTTTTCTAAGGCAATTATATCTATGTCGAGGGCTTCTAAGGATTGTAAAATTTTGCTAACTTCCCTGCCATTGTCTCCCAATTCTGCTATGCGACGCAGGATCAGCAGTTGGGGGGGAGTCCCTTGACAATCGCGGAGAAGTTGCTGCCGTTGTGAGCGATCGCCAAAATCCTGATACACTTGTTCGGGAGAATAGGCCCAAATCGAGGCATCGGGGGGACTATCGAGCAGTACCTTTTGGGCGAACGCAGTTCGCCCCTACATTGTGGACAAAATCCGTTACTGTAGGGGCGCAAAGCTTGCGCCCTCCGCGCGCAGGGGGTTTGCTGATCACCCTAAGTAGGGCGAGAGCCTTCGAGAACCCCCTTCCAATAAGGGACTTGCGCTTTGATCCTGTGCCATCTGGCTGGTCTGATTCTTCTACAGAGCGATTTTCGGCGTTGCTGAATCAAGGTATGAATGACAACCTTGCACCCATCCAAAAGTTAGTTTGGGTCTAGGTTTTAAAAATCCCACACAAGAAGATTCATAGCTCAAATCAGCAACGCCAGAAAAGAGCTAAAAATCTGCATTGATGCCAAGTGGATAATTTAAGCGCATCTTATTATCGCAAATTTGGGTTAAAAACCCCGTCGTTTTAGAACAGCTTTCCTTGATCTATAATACAGCACTTAAGAACTTGCAAGGGCGCACCTCCCGCAGAAGAAACAAAATAATACTAAATCCGTTGAGTATAGGTAACATATTAGGATAGGCACTCATGCAAGAGGCAAGAGGCAAAAGGGGGAATAGATAATCAGTTTTTAATAACTGGATTTAGTATAACTAGGGGACAAAAGAGCATCTTTTCCATCTGGTTTAGGATCACCAGCTTGTCCATATCTGCCACTAGAAACGACTCTAAAACCGATAGTCTCTCAGCTAGGGAAAGGATGTTCCCATTCAGTTAATTTCTAAGCGCGAGTAGAGAGAATAATGCGAGTTCCCTTAATACAGACTGGGTGCATCTCAATTTTGGAGAAATATCTGTATAGCGGTTTTCAGTCTAATAAGGTATAGTAAATCCCTTGATAGATAGGCGTTTCAGCGTTTCAATCGGGACTCACTTGTGTGAAAACCGCTATATTACAGGGCGCACGCGGTGCGCCCCTACCATTGGCGCCATAATATTATTGTAGGGGCGAATTGCCTTCCCCCTCTTTGAATAACTTCTGCTGCTCACCATCAGTGAGAGAAAGTCACAAATAGGAGATGCACCCTACAGAATTTACCGCAACATACCAGAGGATCACTAACGATTATTTCTTGCCATTGCATCATTTTATTGTCGGCTATTGTTGAGCTTTTGAATAATTTTATCATCTTTAATGTCTAATCTTCACAGTTGAACCAATTTTTATCTAATAATTGCTCTAAACTGTAAGGACATTCTGGAGGAAAATCGCCAGAAAAACCAGTTTTTTCTTGAACATAGGCTAAAGCATCCTCATAGATTATCGCTAATTCCTCAGCTAAATAATTCTGTAAATTTGTCGTTAAATATTTTCTTAATTGCGTGCGAAAACTGATAATTTCCGCTCGCCAATGATTCCCATTTATTTCTACTTCTGTTGTCCAATAGTGTAAAAGTAATAAATGCCTGATCACTTGTTCAAGTAAGCTACTGACTCGGTTTTTATCTCTTTTACTCAAGCTTTCTAATTCCTCAATTAAATGGATTACATCTAATTCATCTATGCGATTTTCCTTGAGGAGTTTTATCGTTTCCTCTAACCAAAGATGTTGATCAATTTCGTAAAGTAGGGGCAGGGTTTCTCCTCCCTCTACTTGCCAGGGATTCTGATTTAAAGTTTTCATTTCGTTGTTGACGGTTTTTAATAGGAAATAAGTACCCTCATATATATATTAGGCCACTTTCTCCTAATTTTGATAGTAACACGGGAAAAATCACCGCCCCCCTGACAGTGCGATGCCAAAGGCACTGCGTAGCAGTACGCCAACCTTGCAGGGTGCGTTACACTACGTTAACGCACATTTTTACTGACTCAAGCTATTAAAATATGGCGGATGAATTAAAGATTGGGTTCAATTTATAACTCTACCCAATTCTCTAAACTTAATCCTTCAACCCTTAATAAATCACTGTCATTAGAAACAACAATTAAACTTTTAAATATAGCAGTAGCAGCAATTAAAATATCTTCTGTTTGTATGGGTAATCCTCTTAATCTAAGATCAGCATGAATTTCGGATGCTTTTCTAAAATAGCTAAATCATCTAATAAAATAATTTGATAATCCTGACAAAGTTTGTTAAATCTTTCTCTTTGTTTAGGTGCAGCAACTGCCAAAAATTACCTCTTAATTTCAAAATAAGTAATGCAACTGATAAAGATACTTTTTCTTTGAGCTTTGACATCTTCAATTTTTTGATAAACTTCAAGATTACGCTTAATAATCAAAGAAACGATATTAGTATCTAGCAAATAACTCATAATTACCTATTTACGCTTAATTGCTTCATCGAAAATAGCCATTTGTTCAGGAGTAAAATCGCCGCCAATTTTTGACAAGATTTCTGTGGACATAATAAAGCTACAATGCTCGTTCAATTCTGCCGCTGACATAGTGTTAAATTCCTCAAAAGGTAAATTTTTTTTCAAATAATTCAACCAAATGTTTCACTATTTCTGAATAATTAAGCTCCTCTTTAAAGAAAGGGCGGTCTTCCATTAAAATAGAAACAACTTGCTCAATTCTCTTAATCATTGATTTTTGTTTGACATCAGTTGATAACATATTTATGCCTCCAGTAAATTTTCAATAATATTTATCAACTGCCAATATATCAAGTTTCTCGTGGTTATGCAACATCGTGAGTTCGATCTCGAATAGATCCCCGTAACGGTGTCTTGAGTGGGATGTACCGCCATTCTCATAGGATAGTGGTTTCTGCGATGTCGAACCTGTTTGGGGTGAAGATGTCTTTATGGTTAAAAGACCGCAGGGGACGCACCTTGTCAGACGAGGACATATTACACTATCCTTATGATAGTAGTAACCTTAGCCGAAACCATGAAGTTAATGAAGTTAATCGATACTGCTATACCCAGTTTCCCAATTGAGTAATGAGTAATTGGCGCTTTAAGGCTTTAGAGGAATTAGAAGTCAAAGTAGATAAATTGTTTAAGAAGTAACACCCCAGAGGGTTGCTTCTCTCACGGGATTTCCCTTCATCCTTGATGCTCTATCTGCTCTGAATACAATTTAATTTGGTATCAGCAGAAGTCCCTCGCTTTTAGCGATGGGACTTCTGCTGACACTCAGTTAAATACAGTGAGAGCTTATTGCCTCAAACCAGAGGATGTCACAGCACTATATTGGTAACAGGTAAACTATACACTCCAGCGATCGCCAATTGAAAGTCGCTGACTGCATCGCCGTTGGTATCCCCGCAAAGGAGACCGCCGTCAAAGCGCAGTTGTCCCGCTTGACCTGAAAAATCCGAGGCACCAATAAACGTGAAACTCTGATTACCATCGTTGAGGGAGTTGGCATCAATACCAGAGATATCAATAGTATCAAGATCAGTATTGAAATCGAGGATATTGTCTTGGTTTGCACCTTGACCGATTTCATCAACGGTGTTGAAGATAAAACGGTCCCGACCTTCACCTCCCGTTAGTTGATCTGACCCTAATCCTCCGATAAGAATGTCCTCACCACCGCCGCCGTTAAGTTTGTCCTCACCACCGCCACCAATAATGACATTATTGGCCGCATTACCAGTGATATTATCATTCCCCCAATAGCCATGGATTTGGATATTGTCACCGACAAAAGCCGTATTAGAGAAGTCGAGGGTATTGTCACTCCAATCACCGACGATGGTGACTTTTCCT
>VYLQ01000125.1_pt1 | contig 34632 bp, 30 predicted proteins | sample 5115351 | NCBI WGS metagenome assembly VYLQ01 (sample SAMN12291776, study PRJNA351875) | freshwater metagenome | isolation source: freshwater lake | place: USA: Michigan, Lansing Lake | collected 2013-08-14 | reverse complement strand
TCACGTTGGCGTGCTTGCCCATCAGCTCGGCCACCAGCACCACCGGCCCCTCCGGACCGTCGGCTCCGATCTCGAGCACGCGGTCCAAGCCCCGTTGCCGCACAAAGGCCACTTTGGCCTCTTTGAGATAGCGCCGGAAGAGGGTGAGCGCCGGGGTCGCGTCCATCCCTTCGGGGCGGCGGGCGATCCAGTGCGCGCGAGCAAACTGGGGGTCGGCACTGAGGAGCAGATACTGCTCGCGCTCCTTGTAGATGGCCACCGCGAGTTCATTCGGCGCGGCCAGCAGCACCTTTTGAATACGCCCGCCCACAAACGGCTGGCACTCTTGCACCACCGCCGCCAGGCAGAGACTATCGAAGGGGATTTTCATCCTTCGGCCAAGCCGCCGAACTTGCGGATGCGCCGTTGGAACTGAGTGACCGCCGCAAAGAGCTCTTCCTCACCAAACTCCGGCCAGGGGCTATCCGTGACGTAAAGCTCGGCGTAAGCAGCCTGCCAGATCAGGAAGTTGCTCCAGCGCAGCTCGCCAGCGGTGCGCACCATTAGGTCCGGCTCCGGAATCTCGGGCGTATACAGGTGCTTCGAAATGGACTCCTCGGTCCAGGGTTCACCGGCTTCCGCCACCGCCCGGGCGGCATCCAAAATCTCTTGCCGGCCACCGTAGTTCACCGCGAGCACAAAGGTGATGCCGGTGTTGTCCTTGGTTTCGATTTCCAGGGCCCGCAGGTTATCCCGAGTGCTCGCCGGGAGGTCATCCAATCGCCCGCTGATGCGCACCCTCACGTTGTTCTTGATGAGTCCGGTGAGTTCGGCACTCGCCGCCGCCGCGATCAACTCCATCAGGCCATTGACTTCCTCGCCGGGCCGGCGCCAATTCTCCGCCGAAAAGCCGTACACCGTGAGGTATCGCACGCCCAGTTCGTCGGCCGTGGTTAGTACGTCCTTCAGCGTGAGATAGCCCTGTTGGTGGCCTACTAAGCGGTGTTCGCCCCTTGCCGTCGCCCAGCGACCGTTGCCATCCATGATGCACGCGATGTGCTGGGGCAATGCGTCCAGCCGGATTCCCTGCGCCACGGCGCGGGCTTGCACGTCGTTCTTGGGCTCCGGCATGGAGGAGGTCTCGGACGAACTCAACGCCAAGGCTTAGATCTCCATCAATTCCGCGTCTTTCTTCTTCTGCAGATCGTCCACTTCGTGCACGAACTTGTCGGTCAGATCTTGGACCTTCTTCTCAAAGCCCTTCAGTTCGTCCTCGCTGATCTCCTTGGCCTTCAGGCGGGCCTGTCCGTGCTGCAGGGTATCGCGGCGCACGTTGCGCACGGCCACGCGGCCTTCTTCGGTGCGGGCGTGCACTTGCTTCACCAGTTCTTTGCGGCGCTCTTCGGTCATCTGCGGAAAGTTCAAGCGGATCCCGTTGCTATCCACCACCGGGTTCACGCCCAGGTCACTCTTTTGGATGGCCTTCTCGATGGCGACCGTCATCCCCTTGTCGTAAGGGTTGATGAGGATCTGTCGGGGCTCCGGCACGCTGATGTTGGCCACCTGGTTCACCGGCGTTTCACTGCCGTAGTAGTCCACCATGATCTTTTCGAGGACCATGGGGTTGGCGCGGCCGGTGCGGATGCGCTGGAAATCATGGAGCGTGGCCTCCACGGCTTGCTTCATGCGGTGTTCGGCATCTTTCAGGAGGTCTTGCATAGCGTTATTGTGCATGGTTAGGACGCCCCCGTGTGAGGCGGCGTCGCAAGATGTTAAGAAATCGTGACGAGCGTACCGATTTGGCCGCCGCTGGCCGCGGAGGCCATGGCACCCGTGGCGAACATATCGAGCACCAACACCGGCAGCGAATTCTCGCGGCACAGGGTGAAAGCGGTCATGTCCATCACGCCCAGACGTTGCTCCAGCGTTTGGTCAAACGTGAGGCGATCGTAGCGCTTTGCGTCAGGGTCCTTGCGCGGGTCGGCGGTGTAGATGCCGTCCACCTTGGTGGCTTTGATGATGACGTTCGCGTCGATCTCGAGGGCGCGCAGCACCCCAGCGGTGTCGGTGGTGAAGTACGGGTTGCCCGTGCCGCCCGCGAAGACAACCACGCGACCTTTTTCAAGGTGACGGATGGCGCGACGGCGAATAAACGGCTCGCAGACTTCGTCCACGGCGATAGCGCTTTGCACCCGGGTCGGGACGCCATGCCCCTCCAGAGCGGCCTGAATGGCCAGCCCGTTGATGATGGTGCCCATCATCCCCATGTGGTCAGCGGCGGTGCGGTCAATGCCGCCTCCGGCGCTAAAGGCTTCGCCCCGGATAATGTTGCCTCCGCCCACCACGATGCCGAGTTGGCACCCTAAATCGTGAACGGCTTTGACCTCTCGGGCGATGTGATTCAACACCGAGGGGTCAAAGCCGAAGCCCTGGCTACCCGCCAGGGCTTCCCCGCTTAGCTTCAAGAGAATGCGTTTGTAAGCAGGGTCGGCCATGAGACTTAGCCTCCGACCGTGAGTCGCTTGAAGCCGGTGACTTCCGCCGTGCCCTGCGCCATTTCCTTGAGGAACTGGGCGGTGGACTTGCTTTCGTCTTCCAGGAACGGCTGCTCCAGCAGAACTTGGCTCTTGAAGAACTCCTTGTTCACGCGGCCTTCAGCGATCTTGGCAGCCATTTCGGCCGGTTTGCCGTCGTTGATGGCGCGCTGGGTTTCCAGCTCCATTTCCTGAGCGATGATGTCTTGCGGCACCTCCGCCTTGGTCAGGTAGGTCGCGCCCATGGCCACGGCCTGGATCGCACCCTTCGTCGCCACTTCGCCGGCGTTGGCAGCGTCACCGCTCACCATCACCACGGCGGCTTGCTTGCCGGTGTGGTGGTTGTAAACGCCAATCGCGCCGTCGGTTTCCAGCTTCACGGCTTGCGTCAGCTGGATGTTCTCGCGGAACAGGGCCACGCCTTCGGTCACCAGTTCGGCCACCGTCTTGCCGTCAATGCTCACGTTGTTCACGTCACCGTTCACGGCGTCAGCGGGGGCGCTCAGCAGGCCATTGGCCAGCGTATCCACCAACTTGCGGAAGCCGTCGTTGTTGCTCACGAAGTCGGTTTCGCTTTCCAGCACCACACCCACGGCAGTCTTGCCGTCGGCGGAGACCACAAATTTGGCCACCCCTTCGCTAGTAGAACGACCGGAACGCTTTGCAGCGGCCGATTGACCCTTTTCACGGAGGATGGCTTTGGCCTTCTCAAAGTCGCCGCCAGCTTCTTCCAGCGCGACCTTGCACTCCATCATGGGCGCGTCGGTTTCTTCGCGCAGACGCTTGACATCACTTGCACTAATTGCCATCTTTTACTCCTTGGTTTCAGCAGAAGCTTCTTCTGCCACGGCCGATTCTGACGCCTCAGCGGGGGCTTCCGTAGCCGGGGATGAGGCTTCGGCCTGGGCCTCTTCGACCACCACTTCCTTCACGGCGACCGGAGCTTCGGCATCAGCGTTCACACCAAAGGCGCTCAGGAACTCTTCGTCCACCGGCACCACGGCCTCTTCATCATCTTCGCTCAGCGCGGCACCGGTGCCCTCGGCAAACTCGATGTCGACCGGGCGAACTTCCGTCACGGCTTCGCTGATCTTGTTGGTGACCAGGCGGATGGAGCGGATCGCGTCATCGTTGCCGGGGATCACGTAGTCCACGATGTCCGGATCGCAGTTCGTGTCCACGATGGCGACGACGGGAATGCGGAGGCGGTGGGCTTCGGCGACGGCGTTGGCTTCCTTGATGATGTCCACGACGAACATCACGGACGGCAGCTTGTCCATGGTGCGGATGCCTTCCAGGTAGCGGCTGAGCTTGGCGCGCTCTTCGCGGCGCTTCAGGGCTTCCTTCTTCGGCAGGCGATCCATGTAGCCTTCCTCTTCCATGCGGTCGAGTTCCTTCAGGCGGCTAATGCGGTTTTGGATGGTTTCCCAGTTGGTCAGCATCCCACCCAGCCAGCGTTCCACAACAAAGTGTTGGCCACAGCGGATGGCGGCTTCCTTGACGGCAGTTTGGGCTTGCTTCTTGGTGCCGACGAAGAGCACGGTGCCCCCGTCGCCGACGCGGTGCTGAACGAAGTTCAGGGCGTCTTCAAACAGCTTAATGGTTTGGTGAAGGTCGAGGATGTAGATCCCATTGCGCGCGCCGTAGATGTAGCGGCGCATCTTGGGGTTCCAACGACGAGTCTGGTGGCCGAAATGGACTCCGGCTTCCAGCAACTCTTTCATGCTCAGTTGCGGCATTCTTATTTTCTCCGGGTTTCATCCGCCGGAGCGCCCTGGGTTCGCCCGCACCTTGCACTCAGGCAAGGCACCCGTGGACGAGAGCCACTCCGTGTGGATTGGCGAGATCACCGGAGATGGTGACCTCGCCGAGGGCAAAGGATACCGCGCCCCGTTCAGCAGGGTTTAGGGCCTCTCTTGGTGGGTGTTGGGAGGTCGGACTAGTGGCCGTAAATGCTGTAGGCGTTCCACTCGGGGTCGAGCGTCAGTCGCATTGTCACGAGCTGACCCACGTGGTAGGCGTCGTGGGCGGTGAGGAAGTCGCTGGCGGCGATCAGGGCCTGCTCGTCTTCGCGGCCCGCGATGCCGGCTTTAGCTTGCTCGCGGAGCTCTCGGTAGGCGGCCATGCGCTCTTCCAGAGTTCCGGTAAGCCCCGTGACCCCCCACTGGTCGTAATCGGCCCCATCCTTCTTGGCGAGGAAGGCGTGGACGCACTCGGCCAGGTGATCCAGCACGCGGGCGGGCTTCATCATTTGCGGCACGATGTCCCGCTCGAAATCTTCGGGCGCGAGCCCGGCGAAGCACGCTTCGACCTGGGCGGTCAGCATGTCAATCTGGGCTTGGATGAGTTCACTTCCGGTCATGGCTGGCCGAGGTTTACCTCTGGGCGGTTCCGCTTCGCCGAAGTTTTGTATCATGGAGGGGAGATGGTGGATGGGCGCAAGTTGTCACCCGACAGCATCCGGTTTTGCACCCAAATGGGCATGTTCCCCATGGGCAACGACCGGAACAAGAACCCCTACGCCATCGAGTTCTACATCTCGCACGAGCGGGCCATCTTCCCGATGGAAGGGATTCACGTTTCCCGGTCATTGAAGCGGGCGTTTCGCCGGGAGCCGTTTGAGGTTCGGTTCGATACGGCCTTCCGCGAGGTGATGACGGCGTGCCGCCGACCCAAAGACAACTGGATCACCCCGACTCTTATCGACCTCTACTGCCGCATACATGAGGAAGGCTGGGCGCACTCTTGCGAGGTGTATCTTGAAGGTGAGTTAGTGGGCGGGGTCTACGGCGTGGCGGTGGGGGGCGTATTCTGCGCCGAGAGCATGTTCCACCGCCACACCAATGCCAGCAAGATCGCTCTGTGGAAGTTGCATGAGAAATGCCAGGAACTCGGCTTTGTGCTGTTTGACGCCCAGGTGATCAATCCACACTTGGAGAGCCTGGGCGCACTGACCTTGAGCCACCACGAATACATGGGACGACTGAACAAGGCCATGCGCGTGATGACCCCGTGGAGCACGCTCCCCTTCACACTGGATTTGGAAGCGCAGGGCGACCCGTTCGCCGTCTTTTAGGCCGCGTCGTCGAGGTCGAGCGCGTTGGCGTCGGTGGCCGATTGGTAATCCCAGTTATCGCAATCGAAGCGGCGACAATGAATCATGCGCTGGTGGGTGCCATCGGCCATTTCGACATCGGCCATCTGGGCAAAGCGGCACTCAAGGCATAGCTCCGGCTCGATGAGCCGCACCACCTTCAATTGCCGATCCTTCATGATTCCCCCTCCGGGATAGTAAGGTTTCGGCCCAGCAAAGCGGTGTACCACCTGACAGGGATACTAGAAAACGAAAAATCCCCGCTCCGCCGAAGCGAAACGGGGATCCTGTTGAGTTGAAGCGTAGGCTTAGCCCTTGCTCTTCGCGGCGGCGATTTCTTTGAGGAATTCTCCGACCGGCTTGAAGCCCAGCGATTGGTGCAGCACTTGGCCGTCCCCGTCCATGAACACCACGAGCGGGATCGAAGTCGCCTTGTATTGCGAAGCGAGAGCCGGAAAGTTGTCAATGTTGACCTTCACCCACACCATTTCGCCGGCGGCCTTCTTGAACTCCGGCGTGCTAAACACTTGCGCGTCTAGCATCTTGCACGGGCCGCACCAGTCGGCCATGAAGTCCACCATCAGCAGGCGGCCCGTTTGCTTGGCCAGCTTCTTGGCGGCTTCAAAGTCATAGAGCCACTTGGCCGTGAAGGTGACTTCGGTCGCGCCGGACGGCGCCTTGAACGCGAACAGATCCGAAGCGACTTCCCCGTTCAGTTCCACCTTCGTCGCATTCACGACCGTGCGGGCCGTGGTGCCACCCATTTGCTGGCTAATTTCAGCCTGGCGGAGCAACGCATCGCGCGAATCCAGGTACATGGTCGAACTCGTGATGCCCATCTTGCCCGTGACGGTCGTCATTCGGCGACCCGCGCGCTCCACGTTGCTGCCCTTGGCCACATCGGTCATTCCATCGAACGCCTTGGCATCGAAGAACGGGCGCCAGAAGCGCATATCCGTCTCTTCAAACAGACCGAGAAGCGATTCCGTGGTCTGCTCCATCTTGGAGAACTGGTTGGCCGCTTTGTCGTAGGTCACGATGGTGGTGCCATCGGCAAACACGACTTGGTCACCCGACTCCATGCGGAGGAGGTTCGGCTTTTGGAGCGAGAGGCTCACGGTGCGCGGAGCCCCGCCCACCATGGTCACGGTGTATTCCACGTTGAGGGACTTGGCCCGCTGCAGAGCCTCGAAGTGACCTTCGAGCGGCTTCGGCGGCGCGAAGGCGAACGCACTCACCATTCCGCCGACGAGGGCCATCATGGAGAATAAGGATCGTCGCATGTGATTTTCTTACTCCCGCCCTTCCGGGGGGAGTTCCGCCGATAGTCTAGTGCTTTTTGATGTTCATATACAATAGAGGCGGCATGCGGGCACTCGGAATTTTGGTGATTTTGCTTCTGTTTGTAGGCGGAGCCACCGCTTTCAATGATGCGACCCCCTACCGGACGGCCGGGGCGCTCTTCACCCAGAGGAATCCAGAAACCAACCAACCCGCCACCGCGCCGGATATCGGGGCCCCCGACGAACGCCAGCATGCCAACTACGTCGCCCGCATGGCCCGAGGCGAGGGCCCGGCGGTGCTAGACCCCAAAGACCCCGAGCTTTACGAGAACTACCAAGCCCACCAGCCTCCGCTTTACTACTTCATGACGGGGCAGATTGCCAAGGCGGCCGGGTGGGATCCCCAAGCCAATGAGGGCGGACGCTACCTACGCTTTGTCAACACCGGCATCGGCGTGCTAATGCTTCTGGGCTTGTATTCCTTTGCCCGTAACGTCTCGCAGTCGGACGATGTCGCGCTGGCGGCGATGGCCTTTGGGCTCTTACCCATGAACCTGGCCCTCCACGGCGCGGTGAGCAACGACCCGCTTCTCTACTGCCTCATCGCCTGGGCGCTGGTGCTGGCGGCCATTGTCGCGCGAGGTTCGGGGGCGGCCTATCCCATTCTCTTTGGCCTCGTGGCCGGGGCGGCCATCTGGACCAAAACCACGGGCCTGATGCTTATCCCGGTCGGCTTTGTGGCCGGTCTCATCGGCGCGCCCAAGAAGTCGAAGATCACCGTCGCCTTGACGATGGCGATTGGCCCGCTTCTCGTAGCGGCCCCCTGGATGATCCGCAACGTGCAAGTCTATGGCGACCCGTTTGCGCTTCGGGCCTTTACCGAGTCGTTCGGGGGCACCGCCCAGGCCAAGATGTTCATCGATTCCATCGGTATGGGCTCGTACCTGATGAATTGGGTGGGGTGGACCGCGGCCAAGAGCTTTGTGGGCACCTTCGGCTATATGGATATTGCACCCCTCGAGGCTTACGGTGGCAAAGCGGTGGAGACTTTCTATCGTGTGAGCTTGGCGTTCCTTACCGCAGCAGGTCTCTCGGGCATCATCGCGGTGGCCAAAGACCGCAAGAAGCCGCAACCCGCCATGCACGCCCTGGGGGCCGTGGCGGTGCTTGTGGTCCTGGCGTTGTTCCTGCGCTTTAACCTGCAGTACTTCCAGGGGCAATCGCGGTACCTCTATCCGGCCTTTGCGCCGCTGGCCTTGCTCATGGGGATGGGCGTGACGCTTTGGTTCAAGAAGCGAGAGCAGTGGGCGTGGGTTTGCGTGGCCGTGGTGATGGCCGGGTTTGCATTTGCAAGCTGGAGCACACTTGGCCCGGCCTTTGCACGTCGTATAGAAATGGGGCAGGCGATTCAGGCCGCAACCGTGCCGGAAGTAGGCCCCGAAAGCTCAGGAGTTACCAATGCCAACTGATCCGCGTCCAAACGACGAGACTGTGACACTGGCGAACCAAATTCCGTTGCCGATGGACCACGACACCGACGAGCACATCATTGCCCGGGTGGTGGCGGGGGACCGCGCGGCGTTCCGGCATCTGTTTGACCGGCACTACGGCCGCAGCTTGAGCGTGGCCCAGGGCATTGTGTTGCACCGTTCCGAAGCCGAGGACGTGGTGCAAGAGGCCATGACCAAGGCGTTCAAGAATCTCACCAAATTTGATCGCCGGGCGAGCTTTGGTACGTGGCTCTACCGAATTGTCGTGAACACGGCCATCCAGGCCACGCGCCGAACCCGCCACGATCGCCAAGCCGTCACGCTGGAAGCGGTGAGCGACCGCCTTACCGACCCCCAGGGGATTCCGCAGCTTGCCGACCCCGAAATTGAGCGCGCCATGCGGCAAATGGAGCCCGAAGATCGCGCCATCATTGTGATGTTTTATTGGGAAGACCTTTCGTTGAACGAGATTGCCGGGGCGATGGAGTGCACCCCCAATGCGGCCAAGACCCGCTTGTTCCGCGCCCGCGAACGATTCCGCCAGTTCTATCAGGGAGGTGACCAATGAGCCCGCTGCCCGAAGATCGCGACGAGTTGCTGTGGGAACTGGCCCGAGACCCGCTCTCGGAGGCCGCCCAGCAGTACCGTCAGCGCTACCCCGAAGATGTGGTCGAGCTAGAAAGCCGCGCCGCGATGCTGGGCAAACTCACGGCCGCCAAACCGATTCCGCCCGCCATTATCCCGGCCCCGCACGTGTTGCTGGAGAAGCCGACGCCCGAGGTGCGCATGCCGCGCTGGAGTCTGGGGGTAGCCGCTGCGTTGCTCGTCTTTAGCCTCGCGCTAGGTTACTACGCTGTCACGCGTCCGCAACCCCAAACCTTGGCGACCGATGCCGGGCGACCAAGCATCAGCGCCACCGGGGATAGCAACATGGAGGGGGCACCGATGAGTGGTGACCGCAAGCTCCAAAGTCAAGGCATGGGACAGGGGTCGCCGGAAGGCATGGACCCCGCCGGCGGTACCGCCCCGGGAACCACCAACCAAGTCCCCACCGGACCGCAACCCCTCGCCCCGACCCAACCCGCTGACCCCACGATGTTGCCCATCACCATCCAGGACGAGGGCACTTCCCTCCGGAGCGTGATTGAACAGATTGGGAGCGCGGCCGGGCTGGATATTGAGTTTGCGCCAGGATTCACGGACGGCCCCGTATCCGTGCGGTACGTCAACGTCCCTGCCATGACGATCCTCAAGACCCTGGGCCAGAGCAACGGCTTTACGCCGCTGAACCAAGGCAACCGCAAGGTGCTGATCGTGCCGGCCACGGACCCGAACGCGCCCGTCTTGCAAGACCCGAACATGGGCACCGGCCAAGGCTTGCCGAACCCCGGCACCGGCGCGGGCGGCAGCTTGAGCGGCCCGATTTCGCGCTGAACCGAACCTCGCCCAGAATGCCCCTTCACCGAAAGGTGGCATTCTGGGACCATCGTCCCTTATACTAAAGCGTACGTATGAGTTCCGCCAAACGAAGTTCGGACATTCAGGAGATCCACGCCCAAAAGGCCATGGCCTTCGGAATCCCGGGCGTGATTGCCCTCCTTTTGGGCGGCGTTGGTATCTACTACGGCGGCGCGATGATTGGCCTGGCCGTTGTCTTGGCGCTAGCTGGCATTGTCGGCGTGATCATGGCCATCGTGTCGATGTCGAAGGTCAAGAAGGTCACTTCCTATGACATCACCTGCCCGATCTGCCAGGCCCGCAACGGATTCACCGAGAAGCCGATGGAAGACGTGCGTTGCACCGGCTGCGGCCGATTGGTGCCGATCCAAGATGGGCGCATCCTCAAGGTCTTCCAGGTGAAGTGCGGCTTCTGCCAAGAGCTGAATTGGTACAACGAGCGCTCGGTCGGGCTCATTTGTGAGAACTGCGACCGAGAAATTCCGATCTCGACGGCCGACGGGGGCCAAGGACACGCCGCCATGGGTGCCTACGCCGCCCAGGTGGACAACGAGAAGTACGACTTGGTCCTGCTGGGCGTCCAGCGATCGAGCGAAGAACTCATCTCGGCGTTGCAGAAGATCATGTCACTGAACCGCAATCAAGTGAAGCAGATGATGGAAGCCGCCCCGGTGACCATGTTCACGGGCATCCCCAAAATGAAGGCGGAATCCATCCAAGGGCAATTGCGGGGCCACCACGTCACCGTCGAAATTCGTGCCTCCCAAAAGTAACCCACAGATTGACCTCGCGGCTCGGGTATCTTGAGCCACTGGACGGAGTCAGGTCGTTTCCGACCTGACTCCCTTCATGAATCAAAGGAGTCAATTTCCGCACTATGTGTTTGCGATGGTGGAAGACGGGTCGGTGGACGACCCTCATCGCGGTTCTGGCCGCGCTACTTATTCCGACCTTTGCAATGGCTGCTGGGGGTGAGAACGTCAAGCTTGAGTTCTCCGATCAAGACAAGATTTATCTTTACTTGTCATTGGGCCTCGGCTTCCTCGCCATTGTCATGGGTTATGTGTTCCAAAAGCAGGTCCTAGCGAAGAGCACGGGCAATGATGCGATGCGCGAGGTGGCGAAGGCCATCGAAGCCGGGGCGTTGGCGTACCTGGCTCAGCAGCGCAAGCTCATGGGCATCTTCGTCATCCTGCTCGCCGTTGGCCTCTACTTCCTGTACCAAGGACAGTTCGGCCAAAACGTGGGCACCGGCGTAGCCGTCTGTTTTGTCCTTGGGGTGCTGGCTTCCTATGGCGCTGGCTACCTGGGCATGGTGACCGCCGTGCGCGGCAACGTGCGCACCGCCGCCGCTGCTCTCAACAGCAAGAAGGAAGCCCTTGAAACGGCGTTCCGCTCGGGCGCCGTGGCTGGTATGTACACCGTCGGCCTTGGTCTGATCGGTGCCACCGCTGTCTTCCTGCTCTTCCCGGCTGAAGCCATGAAGCTTCTGGTCGGTTTTGGCTTTGGTGGTTCGCTGGCTGCCCTCTTCATGCGCGTTGGCGGTGGGATCTACACGAAGGCCGCGGACGTGGGGGCTGACCTCGTTGGTAAGGTCGAAGCCGGGATTCCGGAAGACGACCCGCGCAACCCGGCCGTCATTGCGGACAACGTGGGCGACAACGTCGGCGACTGCGCCGGTATGGCCGCCGACGTCTTTGAATCTTACGAAGTCACCCTCGTGGCCGCCATCGTATTGGGCGCTGCGACGGCTGCGATCTTCGACACCGCCACCTGGATGCGCCTGGTTATGTTCGCCCTTCTCGCTCGCGGGATTGGGATCGTGGCCTCCATCATCGGCATCTACATGGTCAAGGGCGACGAGGACGAAGAGTCCGACCCGCTGCACTCGATCCAGAAGGGCTTCTACGGCTCGGGCGTCATTGCGGCGATCCTCACCGTGGTGCTGGCCTACTGGATGATGGGCGGCATGCCCGGTAGCAACAGCGTCATCCAAACGTCCACGAAGACCACGCGCGAGCAGTGGCAGCGCAACATCCTGGATGTGATGGTGGCCGAAGGCAACAAGCTGGCCATCGCGCAGAAGAAGGAGTTCAAGGAAGTGGCCGCCGAAGACGTGGCTAAGTCCGCGGGCTTCATGGCCGCGACGCCGGGCTTTAGTGAAGACGATCGTCTGCGCTTCGTCTCCAACTACATCAGCCCGTTCAGCCAGTTCGACCCGAACAACTTGCCGGAACCGCGCAAGGTAGACGGCCTGACCAAGGTGGACCTGAACAGCCCGAACTTTGCCAAGGTGGCATCGTTTGCGGTGCAAAAGCCGGACCAGACCTCGGGCGACCCGGCCAACCCGCCGGCCCCGCAGTTCGTGACGCTGAAGGAAGCCTTTGGCGGTAAGGAGCTGATCTACATGCAGGTCAGCGTCCAGCAAACGGCTCCGGGCCAGCAGAACCCGCCGGCCCAAACCTTCATCGTCGGCCCCTCCACTAAGGAGTACCTCGCCAAGCAGTTTGAAGAAGTCAAGAAGCAAGGCACCGAGGTGAAGGAAGACGCGACGTTCCCGGCCACGATCTACGTGGACGGCAAGGACAACCTCTACGTGGCCCTGGATTCGGACGGCAAGACCCGGTTCGACCAAGTGGCCCCGGTGCTGGGCTACTACAAGATGTCGCCGGAGGAAGTCTCCAACCCGCCGACGGACGGCAGCATGCCTCCGCAACCCAACACGGCCGAACCGCTCCTGGTGACGCACAAGAACGTGGAATGGTGGCGCTTCGTGGTCTGTATCCTGTTCGGGATCTTCATGGCCTTCCTCTTCGAGAAGCTGACGGACTACTACGTCTCCTTTAAGAAGAAGCCGGTGCGCGAAGTCGCCTCCGTGGCCACCACGGGTCCGGCCCCGATGATCATCAACGGCTTTGCCTACGGTCTGGAATCGTCGGTGTTCTCGGTGTTCGCCATTGTGGCGGCGCTGATGGCTCCGCTCCTCATCTTCCCGTCCGACCAGTTCGGCGGCTACCTTCTCTCCTTCTACGGGATCGCTCTGGTGGGTCTGGGCTTGCTCACCACCACGGGCTTCATCCTCGCGATGGACACGTTCGGCCCGATCTCGGACAACGCTCAGGGCGTGTTCGAAATGTCCGGTGCCGGACACGACAACCCGAAGGGTGCCCGCGCAGTCCAGATCTTGGACGCCGCTGGTAACACGACCAAGGCTCTCACCAAGGGCTTTGCCATCGCAACAGCGGTTGTGGCAGCGGTTGCCTTGTTCCACGCTTACGTGGACGCGGCCAAGCTGACCGAGATCGGGATGCGACTCGAAGTCCCCGAGATCTTCCTCGGGTTGCTGGTGGGTGGTGCGGCTCCGTACCTCTTCTCGGCGTTCTCTATTAACGCCGTGGGACGCGCGGCCTTCGACCTCATCAACGACGTGCGCGACCAGTTCCGCAACGATCCGGGCATCATGAAGGGCACCAGCAAGCCGGATTACGGCCGCTGCGTTGCCATCGTGACGGCGGCTGCGCAGAAGGAACTGCTCGGCCCCGGCATCCTCGCCATTAGCCTTCCGGTCCTCGTGGCCTTCGGCTTTGGCCTGGGCAAGCAGCCGGTGCTGATCGACGGTGTGGCCTACAACCTGGTGGGTGCGCAAGCGCTCGGCGGCTTCCTGGCCGGTACGATCCTTTCGGGTCAGCTGATGGCTGTTCTCCTCGCCAACTCCGGCGGGATGTGGGACAACGCCAAGAAGCTCATCGAAGATGGGATGCACGGCGGCAAGGGCACGGACGAGCACAAGGCGGCCGTGGTCTGCGACACCGTGGGTGACCCGTTCAAGGATACGGCTGGTCCGGCCCTGAACCCGCTCATCAAGGTCATGAACCTGATCGCGCTCCTCATCGTCCCGATCGTCATCCAACCTATGGATAGCACCATGCGCGGCGGCGTCACCCTGGTGGCGGCGGCGGCTCTGATTCTCGCCATCTGGCAGAGCAAGCGCGGCAGCATGAGCACCGCTCTGGACTCCGCCAAGGCGGATGCGGCGGCCAAGACCGACGCTCCGGCGGCGGTGGAAGCTAAGGCCGAAGAAGTTGCTGAGGAAGCAACCGAAGAAGCCAAGCCGGAAGAAAAGACCGAAGGCTAAGCGCTTGCCCTGCCTCGCAAGGCAAACGGGCTCGCATTCAATTGAGTGCGAGCCCGCTTTTTTTCGCTAAACTATAGGCATGGCCGATCCGGCAGATGTAGAAGCAACCAAATACCTGCGGCGCGAATTCAATCGCCGACAGATTGACGTGACGCAAGCCGACCTGCGCGTAATGCACCACGTGGCGTACATCCGGGGCTCGCTCAAGTCTTACAAGGGTGGTCCGCCGGACCTCCGCAAAGAATGCGAGAATATTGCGGGCTACCTCAAGCAGACGGGCCGCGTGAAGGACGTCGTAATCGACTGTTCATTCCGCTCTTAGGGCGGCATCCACTTCGCTCAGTAGATAGAAGCTGCCGGTGGCGACCACATCGCCCGCCGCGGCTTGCGCACGACGGACGGCCTCGGCCACGCTCTCGCAAATCGTAACGGGGCGGCCGAGGTTTTCCCATGCTTCGGCCACCTCTGCCGCCGGTTGGGTGCGCGGCCAATCAATGGGCGCGGCTAAGACCTGGCGCACGCACGGGGCCAGGGTTTCGGCAAAGTGCTCGGGGTCGTGGCCGGTCAGCATTCCGGTGACCAGGTTCACCTCCCGGTACCCCTCTTGCATCAGCCCGGCAGCCAGGGCCGCCGCTGCTGGGGCGTTGTGCGCGCCATCCAGCACCCAGCGCTGGCCATCTATCGTCCGCTCTTCAAATCGTCCGGGGATGGTCGCCAGACGCACCCCTTCGCGCAGGGCCTCCTCGTCGTGCCTCAGTCCACCCGCATACAGCGCACTCACCGCCAGGGACATATTGGTGGGGGTCATCGCGCCCTTCAGGCGGGGCTGCAGGCCGCTCACTTCTCCACTCGGCGTGCGCACCGTCCACCCGGCGGGCTCCGGCCGCAGCTCAATCTCACGGCCAAATTGCCAAATCTCGCTTCCCCGCTCTTGGGCAATCAACTCGATCGCCTCTCGCGCCTCATCGGCCATCGGGCCAACCACCACCGGGCGACCGGGCTTGATGATGCCGGCCTTTTCGGTCGCGATCTTGGCGAGGGTGTCGCCGAGGTACTCCATGTGGTCCATGCCGATGCTGACAATGACGCTGCAGGCGGGGGTGACCACATTGGTGGCGTCTAGGCGGCCACCCAGGCCGACTTCCAGCGCCACCGCGTCGCAGGCTTGGGCGTTCCAATACGCAAAGCCCAGCGCGGTCTTGAATTCAAACTCGGTGGGCGCGCCCATGGGGTCGTTCTCCATGCTCTCCGCCACCTGCAGCAGCCGCCCGACCCACTCACCAAAGTGCTCCCGCGAGATCAGATCGCGGTCTAGCTGCACCCGCTCGCGGACGTCGTAGACGTAGGGTGAATACGCCGCGCCCGTGCGGTAGCCCTGGCTCGCCAGGAGGCTCTGGGCAAAGGCCGTAGTGGTGCCCTTGCCGTTGGTGCCCGCGATATGGACAAAGGCGGGCGAGCCCGTCTCCCCCAGTCGCCCGGCCAGGCCCAGCCGCTCGCAAAATGCCGCCATGCGGTCCAACCCCAGCCGCCATTCGCGGCGGGGGTAGTTATTCAGCGCGGCCAGGGCCTCTTCGTAGCTCAGGCTCATGCGACGGGAGCAGCAATCAACCCGGAGGCGGCGATGCGGCGCACGGCTTCGGCAAATCGCTCCCCGTTCTGGTCGCCCAGCAGGGTCAGCGAGAACCGCACGTAGCCTTCGCCGGCGGTGCCGTAGCCGTTGCCCGGGATGCACAGCACGTGCGCCTTCTCCAGCAGGGCCTTGGCGAACTCAGCGCTCGTCATGTCGGGATTCGGCACCGGCGCCCACACGTAGAGCGAGGCCACCGGGCGCTCCACTTGCCAGCCAATGCTGCGCAGGCCATCCACCAGGGCATCGCGGCGGCGCTGATAGATATCCAGCGTGGCTTGGTTGCTCACATGATTGAGGGCGTAGGCCCCCGCTTCGGCTACGGCCGGGAACGCCTTGCTATCAATGTTGCTCTTCAGCTTTTGCAGGGTGTTCACGGCATCCGGGTTACCCGCCGTGAAGCCCAGGCGCCAGCCGGTCATGTTGAAGATCTTGCTGAGCGAGTGGAACTCGATGGCCACGTCCCTGGCCCCTTCCATCTGCAGCAGGGTGGGGTTCTTCCAGCCATCAAAGCAGACGTTGGCGTAGGCCATGTCCCCGACGGCGAGAATGTCGTACTCCCGGCAGAACTTAATGAGGTCTTGGTAGAAGCCCGGGGTAGCGGGGCGGCCCGTGGGATTGCCCGGGTAGCACACGTGGAACAGCTTGGCGCGCTTCGCAATCTCCGTCGGGATTTCGCTCAGGTCGGGCATGTAGGCGTTCTTGGCGTTCAGCTCGGTCTCGTAGAGGTCGGCGCCGGCCATGCGGGCGTGGATGGCGCTGACGGGATAGCCGGGGTTCGGCACGATGGCCACATCGCCCGGATCGAGGTAGGCCCAAGCCAGGTGCGCCAGGCCCTCCTTGCTGCCAATCACCTGCCCGATTTCGGTAGCCGGGTCCAGTTGCACGCCGAACTCGCGGTGATAGAAGTTGGCGGCGGCCTCCAGGAACGGCTCCCAACCCTTCGGGCTCTCATCGTAACGGTGGGTGGCCGGGTTGCGGGCGGCGTCGGCCAGTGCGTCGATGACGGCGGCGGGGGTGGGGATATCCGGGTCGCCAATGCCGAGGTCAATCACGTCGTGGCCGGCGGCGATGGCCTCGCGCTTGATTCGGCTGATTTCGGCAAACAGATACGGCGGAATCAATTCCAAACGGGCAGAGGCGCGTGGCATGAGCTTGAGTCTAACACCCTCGGTTCTGGGTTCCGGGCCCCCTGGGGTTGAAGCCGAATGTAACGATTGTTCAAAGCGGGCGTCCAAGGTGATATGAAGGCCCGTTCGCTTTGGGTTTTTGCCACGACCACGCTGGCCGTTGGCCTCCTCGTCCCCACCGCCACGAGCCTGAACCGATCTTCGGAAACCGGCAAGACCACGCCCGTGAAGGAGACCAAAGTGGACGTGCCCGCCGAGATGCGCTACGCCCACGAGCCGATTTTCCAGAAGTACTTTGACGCCTTCCTGGGCGATGCAAAATCGGCGCTGGAGAACGTGGACAACCTGCGCGAGGGGCCGTTTGGGGTTTCCCGTATTCCCGTGACGAAGATTGGGACGCACGTGATTGTGGCGAGCGGTGATTTGGGCGTTCTGTTTGGCAATGGGACGGATGCTTTTGATACCAAGTCTTGGTCGCCCAAGGAGTTTGGCTTTGGGGCACGCACCGATCGTACGCAGGCCGAATCGAAGGCCCTGCGACGCTACGCCCAAGAGGCCGCCCCTTATTATGAAGCGGGTTTCCGCGGGCCGCTACGCTGGCGCACCGACATTGGCGTGGTGGAAGCGCGTCCGGTGGTGATTACCAAGGCCGAGTGCCAGAAGTGCCACACCGAGAGCAAAGCTGGCGATGTGGCGGGCATTGTGCTGGCGCGGTTGAAGCCGGAAGACATGGTTCGGTTCCGCCAGTGGGAAGCTGAGAATCCGTAAATTCTCGCTTAGGTTTACGGGAGGGCGGTGAACTTTTCCTTCCGGAACTCGCTCAGACCTATTAGGGTTTAAATAAACATGGCTCCCACACCCTTTCAGAAGCGAGTCGGAATTGGTGCCGCCGTCGTGGTAGCTGGCGTAATTGGAGCTCTCGCGCTCCAAGGAAGATTAGTGAGAGTCGTGGAATCGTACTCGACAGGAGTTGGCGAAGTCGATGATGCGCCGGTTGAAACTGTGCTCGTGGATGCCCAACCGCCGAAAGAGCTTCGTGCCGAGTTTGAGCTCGCAGTTCAACACCAGTTCGATCAGATCCTAGGTCGATCCGTCGTCGACCTTGAGACACCACTTCAACCGGGTGAGGTGCGGTTTGGTTTCAATCGCCTCAACACCTTTATGAAGCTCGATAATCACGTCATGAGAGTTTTCCCTTCGAGAGCCGCACTCATTGGCAACGGAACTGAGCCTCTATCACCTGATTCCTGGGAGCCCAAGCTATTTTCAGGGATGGTCGGAAAGAAGGCAGATGCCGAACGAGAGAAGGATATCTTTTCGCAGTACGCGAAGGAGGCGTATCCCTACTTTGAGGCTGGATTTCGCGAGCCCATCCGGTGGAGAGCCGAAATTGGAGTCATGGAGGCCCGACCAGTGGTCCTCAAGACCGAACAGTGTCTATCATGTCATTCCAAGAATAACTTAGGTGATGTGGCAGGAATACTGATCGGCCGAATTAGCCATGAAGAGGCTGAAAAGGCCATTGAACTGAACTCCAGATTTAGCGGCGCGAAGAAGTCACAGCGAGAATCGACTTTCAATTCAGAGCAGCAATCATTGATTTCACACTAAGCAGGGGCATTCCAAACACAAATGAGCGACTTGCGCCTTGGAATCGCAATCCCTAACCTCACCCGCACCCCTCCGGTATCCTAGCGGGCGTTGCGAGGCGTAGCGCAGTTGGTAGCGCGTCGGCTTTGGGAGCCGAAGGTCGCCGGTTCGAGCCCGGCCGCCTCGACCACCTCGGCACGTTATCGGCTACTATGAGCCATGTTTGCCGCTCTGCTGGTCGCCATCCAAAGCGACGCCCTTGACCTCAAACTCCAGGCCGTAGACGCCGGTCGCTTGCGGAGCACCGTCACCCACCTGGCCAGCTACCCCACCCGCAACTCCCTCTCCAAGGAGGTCCACCAGGCCGCCGCGTGGCTGGCGGACCAGTACCGCGCCATCCCGGGCCTGGAAGTCGAGCTGATGGAATACACCCTGCCCCAGGGCCGTCGCGTGCCCCAGCCCACCCCGTGCGTGCAGGTGGTCGCCACCCTCCGGGGCAGCACCCCCGAGACAATCCTCATCGGCGCGCACCTGGATTCGCTCAACCTCTCCGTCGCCCCCACCGAGGGCCCGGCCCCCGGCGCCAACGATGACGCAAGCGGCGTCGCGCTCACCCTGGAACTCGCCCGGCAACTAGCCGGCACCCAACCCCGCCGGACCATCAAGTTCGTAGCCTTCACGGGCGAAGAACAAGGCCTACTCGGGGCCACCGCCCTCGCCCAGCGCGCCAAAGACGAGAACTGGCCTATCGTGGCCATGCTGAACAACGACACCGTGGGCAGCAGCCGCAACCTGAGCGGCCAGGAGAACACCAAGCAGGTGCGCGTTTTCAGCGAAGAGGGTGAGAACCACGACAGCCGCGAGTTGGCGCGCTTCATCGAGTGGACGGTGCGTCAGGCGGTGGATGACTTCACGGTCAAGCTCGTGCTGCGTCGCGACCGCTTCGGGCGCGGGGGCGACCACACCCCGTTTGTGCTGCAGGGCTTCTCGGCCGTGCGGTTCATCGAGGTTCACGAGGAGTTCAAGCACCAGCACACCCCGGATGACCTGGTGCAGCGCATGGACTTTGACTACCTGGCCAATGTGACCCGCGCCAACCTGGCCGCCGTGTGGAGCCTGGCCCATGCCCTGCCCGCCCCCACCAAGGTGACCCTGGTGCGTGACCAAACCCACGACACCACCCTCACCTGGGAAGGTGAACCCGGCGTGCCCTACACCGTCTACTGGCGCGACACGGCGAGTGCCGAGTGGCAAGGCTCGATGGATGTGGGTGAAGTCGAACGGGCCACCGTGCCGCTGGTGAACAAGGACGACCATATCTTTGCCGTGGGGGCCGCCGGCGGCGTGCCCGTGCTGGCCGAGTAACACGAACCGCCAAAAGCAAGAAACCCCACCGGCTCACCGAGAGCCCGTGGGGTTTCGTTATGTCAAGCGCCGATCAGGGCTTGCGGCCGCCCATCAGCATCTGCAGCAGGTCGCCGCCGCCACCGCCGCCGCCCGCACCCAGCACTTCCTGGGCGTTGAGGTTGCGTTCGATGCGCTCGATCATGTCGGCCACGTAGAGCGAGGTGGTTTCATCCTTGACCTTGCTTTGGTTGGCCTTGAACACCGCCAGCACGCCCTTGAGGTGCGCCCGCGCGATGAAGTTGGCTTCCGAAGCTCCGCCCGGAGCGCCCTTCACGCCCATCACGTACGCCGTCTGGAGTTCTCGGCGGATCGGATCCACCGCTTGGCCGGCCGGCAGCTCGGTGAAGAGGCTGCGGGTGAGGGTACCGAAGATCTCAGAAACGGTGAACCGCTCCTCGCCCGGCAGCGCCTTGTACTCGTTGTTGGCCACGCGTTCCAGGGTCGGCGAGCTCAGCACCATGCCCAAAAACATCTGCGGGAAGTTGCTGATTTGCGTGCGGACGTTCCAGGCATTGGGGGCTTCGGCCAGGCCGTAGTCGTCGCGCAGATCTTCCGAGAAGTACCGAAAGAGGTCCTTCGGGAAGTCCAGAGAACCGGCGGCGAAGATGTTCTCGTTGATCATCCGCAGGGCCGCGCGTTGCTGGCCGGCCGAGACCGGAATGGACGTTGGACCATCCGAAGATGTGCCTCGGATCGCCGTGCGCTGTTCCACGCCACCAATAAACGACACGACGTTAAACGCCGCGCTGAGGTGCATGCTCACCAAGTTGCCGAAGCGGCTGGTGAGTTGACCGTAGTTTTCGCCGTTCTTCGGCTCCTTGTCGCGCAGCTCGGTGATGAGCTTCTTGGTTCGGGTCATCATGGCCATGGAGTAGTCCATGGGGTTCTTGCCGAGGTCGAACCGCTGCACGAACGGGTCGAAAGTGTCCGCGTGCTGGTCGGTGCGATAGGCATAGCCTTCTTGCACGCCCTGGTTCGCAATGGCGCGCAGCGCGCCGGCTTCGGCATCGGCCGTGGTGCCCGGAACATCCGAGTAGCCCCAGCGGATCGCCCACTTGTCGTAGGTGCCAAGTTCGCCGTAGTAAGGAACGTTGGGGTTGTTCACCGCATTCAGGTTGTAGGGGACGTAGTCCATCACCGAAGCCGTGGTGCCGTACTTGGCCACCATCGCCGGGTCGTTCATTTGCGCAAAGGTCAGCTGGGTCGAGGCCACAAAGTTGTGGCGCAGGCCCAGGATGTGACCGAACTCGTGGGCCACCGTGTGGCGGACCGCTTGGTAAAGATAGCGCTCGCGCTCTTCTTCACTCACCGACGAGGCTTCGAGCATGCCCGTAGCGCGCATGAGTTGGCCCTCGTGAGACATGCCGCACACGTTGCAGCGCTGCGTCTTCTTCTCCGTTTCCGGCAGTTCGATACCGAGGAACGAAGCGGCTCGGCGCGCCATCATCTGCGCGATTTCGTTGCTGTTGGCTTCGAAGCTCAGATAGTTGATGTCGAACGTGATGCTCGAGTTCATGATCTGGCCCGTCAGCGGGTTCACGCGGAACAAGGCAACGGCGTACGCATCGCCCGGCGATGCCACAAACCGAATGGTGTTGTAGCGCATGTCGGCGTGGTCAAAGTCCGCATCTTCCGGCATGTCCTTCACCACGATGGCGTTGCTGAAGCCAGCGGCGCGCATCGGTTCGTTCCACAGCAGAATCCCGTCGCGGGTGGCTTTGCGGAACTCTTCCGGAATGCCCTTGTCAATGTAAAACACGATCGGCTCAACCGGATCACTCACCGTTTGGCTCGGGTTGGCCTTGCGTAGATTCCATCGCAGCACGTGCTTCACGCGGCGATCCTGCGAGGTCGGGTCGCTGAAGTCTTCCAGCGTCGCCGTGAAGTAGCCCACACGCTCGTCAAAGAGTCGCGGCACGAAGCCGTTGTTCTCCGGGAGTTGGTAAAGGTTGTAATTGACCCGGACAACTACGGCGCGGCCGTCAGCGTTCACACCACCACCGAAGAGTGCAGCCTCGATCCCCGTGGGGGCGTTGCCGTCGGCAAAGGTGTAGGTGCTGCGCACCACGGTGTTGGTCGGGAAGTTCTTAACTTCGCTGACGAAGGTGTTATCGCGGTCCAGCGAGTAGCTGGCCCCTCCGCCGAACAGGCCACCACCGCCCTGGAACCGTGCTTCAATCCCGGCCACGTCGCCCTTGAAGAAGTCGCTCACGTCGATGAGAACGCTGTCGCGGTCCTTCTGCGTAGCTTCGATGTCGAATGTATCGAGGTAGCTCGGCGCAAACGAATTGGCAATCGTGTTGGCAATCGGCAAATCGGGGTCGGCTAGGATGCGGTAGTTCGGCACCACCATGGTCAAGCGGCCGGGTTGCACTTCGCGGAACTGGAACAAGAGGTCAACCAGCGGGTCACCCATCACCACTTGCGAGCTGGTGCCCGAAGCGGCCGTGGCCTGCAGCATCGTCCACTTGTCCAGTTGCGAGCGCTTGATCTCCATGTAGATGGTCTTCTCGCCGTCTTCTTCCTTCACGTAGAGGGGGAAGAGGCCGTCCATCTTGGTGAAGTCCTCGACGGTGCTATCGATGTTGTCGCCTTCGTCTTCCCCACCTTCACCCTCTTGAGCGGGGGCAGTGGTGTCTTCGGTGGCATCCGATGCCGCCTTGTATGACTTTAGCTCCATCGAACCCGTGAATTCAGGGTTGCCCGGCAGGCCGAGCGGCATGCCGATGATCTTGAACTCCGACTTCTTTATGACGCCCGTGGTGGGGTCCACCCAAGCGGTCATCGTCACGGACATCTTCTCGTCGGTATCTCGTTCCTTGTAGGTCGCTTCGATTTGCGCAAGGCCTTCGTCGCTCGCGCCGTCAAAGGCCACGAGCTTGGCGGAGAAATCGGCGGCTACGAGGCCGTTCGCCTTGGACGCGCGCGGATAGGAGTACGTCCAGGTATCGCCCACGCCCACCGGCTTGTCGGCAAACACAATCGTGAACGCTTGGCCCAGGCGCGGACCCAAGTCATCGTCGTCTTCAAAGCCCGACTGCTTTTGGAGGGCACCGTTGGCGCCTTGCACGGCCTTGATGACATTGCCGGAAACTTCGTTGTCCTGCTCTTCACCGTTGACGCTGATGATGGAGGACACCGTTTTGGATTCCGTGGTGACCGAACCGTCGCTGACGCTGCTGGCTTTGGTCTCGGATTCATCGGTGATACTAAATTCGAGGGCCTGGCCTTCGATGGTCGCCTTCCCATTCACGTTCAGCACCGAACGCCACAGGGCGCCCGCCGAAGGTGAGAATGTGAGTAAGACCTTATCTTGTGCGGAGGCCGACGCCGCCACGGCTAATGCCATGACCGCCCAAGCCCCGAAACGCATGGAGATACGCATAAATGGATGTCCTTACTTGTAGCGGCCTTGCCGCTAGTACCTTTACTTTGACACAGCAGCCTCCGTTGCAACTCAAGAGTTTTTTGGGAGCGGGACGGATGGTGGGACTGATTTCGAGAACTTTTCGGAGACGGGAGAAATCCGGCGAGTGAGTTGCGTAAGAACTGATGTCCAAGGTGGACTGCGTACCGCAGGTAAGCCGCAAGACGACAAGCACAAGACATTCGGCCGGCCAGTAGGTCGGCCATTTTTTTGCCTGAGGCTCGGCTCGGTAAGATGGTCTTGGCCATGGAGATCCTCCACTCGAAGACCGACATCCACTCCCCCGAGGCACGCGCCGACCGGGCCGAAATGCATCGCCTGCGCGAAGAACTGCGCGAGCGAGCGGCGGTAGTGAGCGCGGGAGGCGGCGCGGCCGCCGTGGAGAAGCACAAATCGCGCGGCAAGCTGCTGGCCCGCGAGCGGATTGACGGCCTGTTGGATCCGGGTTCGCCATTCCTTGAAGTTTCTCCCTTCGCCGCCTGGGACATGTACGACGGGGGTGCACCGGCGGCGGGCGTGGTGGCCGGCGTGGGGTGCGTGCAGGGCCGCTTGGCCATGATTTTGGCCAATGACGCCACGGTGAAGGGCGGCACCTACTTCCCCATCACGGTCAAAAAGCACCTGCGAGCGCAGGAGATCGCCATGGAGAACCGCCTGCCGTGCGTGTATTTGGTGGACTCGGGCGGGGCGTTCTTGCCGTTGCAGGCCGAGGTCTTCCCTGATCGTGACCACTTCGGACGGATTTTCTACAACCAGGCCAACCTGAGCGCGCGCGGGATTCCGCAGATTGCGGCCGTGATGGGCTCCTGCACCGCCGGGGGTGCCTACGTGCCCGCCATGAGCGACGAAACGGTGATCGTGAAGGAGCAAGGCACCATCTTTTTGGGTGGCCCGCCGCTGGTGAAGGCCGCCACGGGCGAAGAAGTGACGGCCGAAGAGCTCGGGGGTGGGGATGTTCACACCCGGCTGAGCGGGGTGGCCGACCACCTGGCCGAAGACGACGAGCACGCCCTCGAAATCGTCCGGTCGCTGTTTGAATCCTTGCCCTCGGGTCAGATTCCGGAGGGAGCCTTTGCGCGCCCGGCCCCGGCCCCGGTGGAGGAACCGCTCTACCCGATCGAGGACGTGGACGCCCTGGTGCCGAGCGACACCAAGCGCCCCTTCCCCATGCGCGACCTGCTGGCGCACCTGCTGGATGGTTCGCAGATGCACGAATTCAAGCCCCGATTTGGCACCACGCTGATCTGCGCATTCGCCCGGATTGAAGGGCACATGGTGGGGATCATTGCCAATGACGGAATCCTGTTCAGCGAGTCCGCCCAGAAGGGTGCGCACTTCATCGAGCTATGCCAGCAGCGCGGCGTGCCCCTGGTGTTCATCCAGAACATCACGGGCTTTATGGTGGGCAAGCGGTACGAGAACGAGGGGATCGCCCGGCACGGGGCCAAGTTGGTGACGGCGGTCTCGACGGCCACCGTGCCCAAGATCACGCTTATTGTGGGGGGCAGCTACGGCGCGGGCAATTACGGCATGTGCGGGCGGGCGTATCAGCCCCGGTTCCTCTTTATGTGGCCCAACGCCAAGATCAGCGTGATGGGCGGCGAGCAGGCCAGCAACGTGCTGCTGACGGTGAAGATGGACCAGCTGGCGGCGAAGGGCGTGACGATGTCGCAGGAAGACCAGGACGCCTTCCGCAACCCGATCCGCGAGAAGTACGAATCAGAGGCGAATGCCTACTACTCCAGTGCGCGGCTGTGGGACGACGGGATTATTGACCCGCACGACACCCGCCGGGTGCTGGGGTTGGCGCTTGAAATCTGCCGCAACGCCCCGGTGGAGCCGGCCGGCTTTAGCCTGTACCGGATGTAATCTGGTCCGCGATCTCCAGGCCGCCTCGCACGACGGCCTGGAGCACCTCGGGTTGCTCGCGGTAGCCATCGGTGAAGGCGGCAATCACGTGCCACACGTCGCCCGGGCGGCGCACGGCGAGGAGATCATGCCGCACCTGGTAGGCGGTGCCGGATTTGCTGAGGTAGTCGACGATGTCACCGGTCACCACTTCCCCGCCGTAGCCGATGACTTGAAGGTCTTGACTTTTCGGGTCGCGGCGGTGGAGTTCTTGGAGCCACTCTTGGTTGCCAAATCGTCCAGTGGCAATGCCGACCATGATCTCAGCGGCGGCACGGGTCGTCATCGAGTTGGCGAGTACCCGGTTCGGGCCGTAACCCTGCCGCTCCCGGCCGTAAGGGCCCTCGTTCCAGGTTTTCTGGCAGGCGTTGATACCGGTGATGCCCATTTCCCTCAGCCAGCGGTTGACAAGCTGACGACGCCGCATCCACTCTTCTAATAGATTGGCTTCTAACTCAGGACCACCCGTCGTGTGCGTGATCAAATCCACCACGTGCCCCGTGGCATCGTTACTCGAATCCTGGATCATATCGCGGAAGGCCCGCTCATCCTCTTCGCTCAATGCAAGCCCGCCGAGGGAGATTAGAAAGGCGGCGTAAGCGGCGTATACGCTCTTGACCACGCTGGCCGGATAGAACGGCTGGTCGCCGTTCGCTTGGGCGTATTCCACACGTTGGCCGGGCCGCGCCACCCCCACCACGAGCGCAAGTTGGCTCTCTTCGGCCCCCGTCTCAGCGGCCACCCGCGACAAAACGGCCTGGCAGGCGGCATCGGCAGAAGTCATCGCCCGGTGTTACCCGGGCGAGACTCCGCCATGAGCACCGATTTAGCCGCGCAGGGCTTGGTCGAGGTCGGCCAGGAGGTCTTCAATGTCCTCGATGCCCACGCTGAGGCGAATGAAGTCCGCGCTCACGCCCGTGCTGGCCTGCTCTTCCGGCGTCAGCTGCTGGTGCGTCGTGCTGGCCGGGTGAATAACGAGCGACTTGGCATCGCCGATGTTGGCCAGTAGCGAGAACACCTTGAGGCGATCAATGAACGCCACCGCCGCATCGTAGCCGCCCCTCACGCCGAAGCCGAGCAACGCGCCGAAGTGACCCGGGCGGAACGTGGACTTGGCCAGTTCATGGCCGGGGTGGCTGCTCAGGCCCGGATAGTTGACCCAGCTCACATTCGGGTGCTGGCTCAGCCATTCGGCAATGCGCTGCGCGTTTTGGCTGTGCCGTTCCATGCGCAGGTGCAGGGTTTCGAGGCCCTGGAGAATCAAGAACGAGTTGAACGGGCTGATCGCTGGGCCTTGGTCGCGCAGGCCCTGGACCCGCGCCTTGAGGCCGAGCGCCACGTTGCCGAGGCCCGGGAACGCCCCGAACGTCTCCCAGAACTTGAGGCCGTGGTAGCTCGGGTCGGGCTCGGTGAAGTTGGCAAAGCGGCCCGAACCCCAATCGAAGTTGCCGCCATCCACCAGGATGCCGCCGATGCTGGTGCCGTGCCCGCCGATGAACTTGGTGAGCGAGTGCACCACCACCGCCGCGCCGAGTTCAAACGGACGCACCAGGTAGGGAGTCGGGACGGTGTTGTCCACCATCAGCGGGATGCCAAGTTCGCGACCAATGGCGGCCACGGCGGCAATCGGGAAGACGTCCACCTTGGGGTTGCCCACCGTTTCCGCATAGTAGAGCTTGGTGCGGTCGGTGGTGGCGCGGCGGAAGTTCTCCGGGTCGCTGGGGTCCACAAAGTGAACTTTGATCCCCATCTTGGGCAGGGTGTAGTGGAAGAGGTTGTAGGTGCCGCCGTAAAGGCTGGCGCTACTCACGATCTCGTCGCCGGCTTCGCAGATGGTGGTGATGGCCAGCAGTTCGGCGGCCTGGCCGCTCGCGGTGGCGACGGCGTGGGAGCCGCCCTCCAGCGCGGCGATGCGATTTTCCAGCACCGCCGTGGTGGGGTTCATCATGCGCGTGTAGATGTTGCCGAACTCTTGCAGGGCAAAGAGTCGGGCCGCGTGGCTGGTGTCATCAAAGAGGTAGCTGGTGGTTTGGTAGATGGGTACGGCTCGGCTCTTGGTGACCGGGTCGCCATCGAACCCCGCGTGAAGGGCGAGGGTGCCAAAACCAGGGGCGGGAGTCTTGTTTTCGGACATATGACTTACGATTATTTTGCCATACCGGGGATTTGCGGCCCAGGGACTTGCGATTGTTTGCTGGAGCGTGCGTGGGAACTGCGGTGAGGGGTCGCGTGTTGAAAGGGCTATAGATGGCGAAAGGGACGGGCTTGAATCGGGAGATCAACCTCTGGACAGTGGGGTGTATCGCCGTGGCGACGGCCGTTGCCATCACGTTTCTTCATCCCCTCTACAACCCTCACACCTGCTATCCAGGGCCGGCCTCAGCAATCAACCCCGAAGCCTGCGCACGGCACCGCAACGTTCAAGTTCTCAGTTCGACGAAGCAGATTGGGGTGTCCGCCTGTATTTACGCAACGGACTACAACGACACATTCCCGATTTGGTCATCGGCGATGGGGGAAACCGAAGTCCTGGACTCCGACCGCTTATATCCGGAGGTGATGGAGAACTACGTGAAGGATCATAAAGCGTGGACCAATCCGAAGGTTGACCTCCAAATGCGGGGCGTGCGCAACGCGTTTGCCTACAACTTCTGGGGGTTGGGGGGCATTTTCCAGTGCGCAAATCCCACCTATGCAGCAACGTCGCCGCTCTGCACCGACCGTTCCGAGGAGCGCTTCGCGGAATTTGCCGACGAGAAATACAACCGACCCGCCCGGATGAGCGAGATTGAGGACATCAGCCGCACCGTCCTCTTCGTCGAGGGATCCGTGCTGGCCCGGCCGCCTCAGTTCGGCATCGCCTTTCCGCAGGCCGATGCCAAATACATCGGCGTGTGGTCGCTCACCAAGAACGGCGAGGGTCCCCTCTCTGGCCCGGCAGGCATCTCGGATGCCACCGGGGCACTAAGCCGGTTCCAATCAGGGGTGCGCTCCACCATCGTCGCCCCCGACTCTTCAGCCAGGTCTGTTTTCACCAAGGAACTCTACGGCCAGGCGTACTCCACCCCGGAGTGGCGCGGCACCCTCACCAATAACGCGGGATGGACCCGCTAGCGTGGAAAGTAACTAACCGGGTCTAGCTTAGACCGTACCGATATCGGGCTGGCGAATGAAAGAATCTCCACATAGATTCAGTACAGACACACGTTCTCCAGTGGCGAGGCGGGCGGGAACGTGGCTATGATGCTGACTGTTAAAGGGGTTATAGATGGCGAGTGGCAGGGGCTGGAATCGCGAACTTAACTTTGGTACGGTATTGATCATAACGATCTTTATCGGCCTGTTGCTGTACGTGCTTTGGCCTATAGGCTCATGCGGCCCAATGTTTTGGCCAGGATCGACAGCCACATGTCGAAGGATCGCTCAGCGAACGCTGCTCATGAACCATGCGAAGCAGGTGGGGATAGCCGCGAACCTTTACGCTACGGACTTCGACGACACCTTCCCCGTCTGGTCATCTGCTCTCGGGCGGCCCGAGGTGTTGGACCCTGACCACCTTTACGCACAGGCTATGAAGCCGTATACGAAGAACGAGCAGATTTGGGAGCATCCGGTTGCGAAACTAGATATGGAGGGACTGAAGCAAGGTTTTGCCTACAACTTTTGGGGGCTGGGGGGCATTTTCCAGTGCGTTGATCCCACCTATGCCGCCACTTCAACCCTTTGCAAGAACCGTTCCGAGGAGCGCTTCGCGGAATTTGCCGAAGAGAAGTACAACCGTCCGGCAAGAATGAGCGAGATCGAGGACTCTAGCCGCACCGTCCTCTTCGTCGAAGGATCCGTGCTGGCCCGGCCGCCGCAGTTCGGGATCGTCTTCCCGCAGGCCGACGCCAAATACATTGGCGTGTGGTCGCTCTCCAAGAAGGGCGAGGGTCCGCTCTCCGGCCCGGCAGGCGTCACGGATGCCACCGGGGCACTCGCCCGGTTCATTTCTGGGAGCCGCAGCACGATGGTGGCCACCGATTCTTCGGCAAAGTCTGTACACACCAAGGAACTCTACGGCCAGGCGTACTCCACCCCGGAGTGGCGCGGCACCCTCACCAATAACGCGGGATGGACCCGCGAAGCCCCAGAATAATTCTTGTCATAGGAACACCCCGGTACAAACACCGGACCAGGCCTATTCGCAAAACTTTTGAAGTAGAATGAACCTGGGCAGGCGTCCGCCTTCCCCGGAACAACGCGATGAAGCGACGTGCCTTTACCCTTATCGAACTCCTCGTTGTGATTGCCATCATTGCTATCCTGGCGGCGATCCTCTTCCCCGTCTTTGCCAAGGCCAAGAATGCGGCCAAGCAAACCCAGACCGTGAGCAATGTCAAGAACATCAGCCTTGGCTTCCAGCTTTATCTGCCGGACTACGACGACACGTATCCGCTGTGGAGCGCCGCCATGGGCCTGACCACCACGTTCAACCTGGAATTCATGTACCCGAACCTGGTGAACCCGTACATCAAGAACGGGGTCAACGCCACCACCGGCGAACTGCAAGGCATTTGGGCCAGCCCGAACTCCAAGACGTACCTGAGCAACATCAGCAACACGTACGCCTACAACCACTGGACCCTGGGCGGCTTCTCGTCCTGTGCGCGCCAGGTGGGCTTCCCGCTGCCGGCGATCTGCACGGGTCGATCCCAGGCCACATACGCTGAGTTCGCGGATGAAAGCTACAACTTCCCCGCCAACGCCACTTCGCTGGCTAACGTAGCCGAAACGATCGTGATTCACGACGGTGCGCAGCTCAGCCGCCCGCCGCAGTACGCCATCGCCTTCCCGACCGGTGACGCGCAGTTCATCGGGGTGTGGGGCCCGCACGACCTCGGTCGCGGCCCGCTCAGCGGCCCGGCTGGCATCAGCACCCGCACGGGCGCCATTGCCCGCCTGCAGGCCGGCAAGAAGACGGTCGTCGGTTACGCCGACAGCCACGTGAAGGTGGTGGCCTCGAGCTCGCTCTACCACAACCTGTACTCCACGCCGGACTGGCGCGGCGGCCTGAACAACAACAAGGGTTGGAGCCGGGACTGGGGCAACTAATGAAGACCTTCAGTTGGGTGGCCGTGTTGGCCCTGGTTTCGATGGTTTTGACGGCTTGCAGTTCGCCGGAACCGGCCACGCCCGAGGGTCAAGCCCCGGGTGCGGATCAGGCGCAAGCCCCCGACATGCAGTAAGGCTCCATCTGAGCTAAACAAGAACGACCGCTCGGACCTCGACGCGAGGCCGGGCGGTTGTTCGTTTTCGGCAGGCCCGGGGCCACGGGTGCGGGCAGTAGAATGGAAGCCATGCCCCTCGCCAAGAAGACGATTGCCGACCTGAATGCCGCTGGCCAGACCGTGCTGGTGCGCTGCGACTTCAACGTGCCGCTGGATGGCGACCGCATCACCGACCCGCGCCGCATCCAAGAATCGCTGCCCACCATCAGGCACCTGCTTGCCCAAGGGGCCAAGGTAGTGCTGTGCAGCCACCTGGGGCGGCCCAAGGGCAAGCGCGCGCCGGAGCTCAGCCTGGCCCCGGTGGCGGCGGCGCTGAGCGAGATGCTGGGGCAACCCGTGGCGCTGGCCCCGGACTGCGTGGGCGATGAAGTGAAGGCGCTGGTGGCGGCCCTGACCCCCGGCCAAGCCCTGCTGCTGGAGAACCTGCGCTACCACGATGCCGAAGAAGCCAACGACCCTGACTTTGTGGCGCAGCTGGCCTCCCTGGCCACGGTGTACGTGAACGACGCCTTTGGTACCGCGCACCGCGCCCACGCCAGCACCGAGGGCGTGGCCCACCATCTGCCGGCTTACGCGGGCTTCCTGATTGAGAAGGAACTGCGCTATCTGGGGGCGGCGCTGGATGAACCCAAGCGACCGTTTGTGGCGATTCTGGGCGGGGCAAAGGTGGCCGACAAGATTCCGGTGATTGAGAGCCTGTTGCCCAAGGTGGATCAGCTCATCATCGGCGGCGGGATGGCGTACACGTTCTTTAAGGCGGCAGGCCACGAGATCGGTTCAAGCCTGCTGGACGAGGCGAGCCTGGACTTCGCGCGGGAGCTGATGGCCAAGGAAAGCCACCGCGTATTCTTGCCGACCGACACGGTGACGGCTGACCGATTTGCCGCCGACGCCGAGCCGCTGGTGGTGGCCTCCAACGCCATCCCCGCCGACCGCATGGGCCTGGACATCGGGCCGGAAACCCGCGCCCGCTTTGCCGAGATTATCGCCCAGGCGGGGACGGTGATCTGGAACGGCCCGATGGGCGTCTTTGAGTTCGAAAACTACGCGGCGGGCACCCGGGCGGTGGCCGAGGCTATGGCGGCGAGCGATGCGGTCACCATTGTGGGTGGCGGCGACAGCGCGGCGGCCGTGGAGCAGATGGACCTGGCCGACCGCATGACGCACGTGAGCACCGGCGGCGGCGCGAGCCTTGAATTCTTGGAAGGGCGCACCCTGCCTGGCATCGCGGCGCTGCTAGACGCGTGACGCTGACGGTTCGCGTGGATTTGAACGCTTGCCCCTGGGATGATGACCCCGGGGCGGCGGACGAAGCCGCGCGGCTGTTGATGCTACTGGATGCGGCCCGGGCGGCGGGGTGGAAGCTGCATTTCTTCGTTTCCCGGCGGTCGCTGGCGTGCTTTCGAACCTACCCGGACGCGATTTTGGGCGAGGGGCACCACCTGGACGGGTTGGTGGCGTCGAATGATTTTCAGGCCGAGTGGACGGCCTTGCGCTTGGCGATGTTGCGGGAGAACCACCTGGTGCAGGGGGTGGGGGTGCTCGGCCCAGCCCCGGCGGAGTTGCCCGAGGGATTGGCGTGGGCACTGCCCTCGTCGCCTGCGCCGCCAAGCGTATTGCACCTGACTTCCCCGCTGGTTTTGAATGCGGCTTCGCTGATTGCGGACGAACTTGCCCGTCATCCAGGTGCCAAAATGCGCACATGGCGCGAGCGTATGGCCTCCTCTTAGGATTTGCCCTGCTCGGCTGCGCGCCGGGCCCGCCGGGGACGGGCGGGCCGCCCCAAGATCTCCCGAAGGCTAAGCCTCTTCCCGCATATCCTGTGGTCCAAGACGGCCAGCGGTATCTCATCGGGAAAAGAGATGGCCTTTACCGGGGCGAGCGATCTTCGAACACCTATCCGCGCCGGTTTGTCATCGTGGATGGCACCGATGCGCCGAAGTGGGACGCCGAGACGCGATCCTTGACTTGGCCTTTGCGCGAGGGTGAAAAGCGCATCTACATTTCCGAGAGCCTGGAGACCTCAGACACCCCAGTTCCGGTTACTGACTCTCCGGTGATTGAGATCGCCGGAGATGCCGAGGCCAACCAGGCGGTGGCGCAACTGCAGGAGATGCTCCGGCAGGGGGTAATTGCCAACGGCGACGTGGCCCCCAGCCCGTTCGGGGCAGTGAGTACGCGCTTTGGGGGGCACGTGTTTTGGGATGCCGACGTGTGGGTGTTCCCCGCCCTCATGTTCACCGACCCGAACCGCGCGCGGACGATTGCCAACTACCGGCTCAAGTACGCTTCGTTGTGGCGAGTGGAGGCCAGTAAGTGGGTACGACAGAATCGCCCCGTTTGGGGCAGTGAGATCGGGCCGTTGCCAAGTGACACCTCTGGGGCAGACCATCGTTCGACCGGCCTCAAAGTGCCCTGGGAGACTGATGTCAATGGAAACAACAAGGCCATGGGCAATAGCCAGTACCAGGATCACATCACAGCGTCGGTCGCGCTCGGTTTGAGCTGGGCCGCTGACCTGGGCCTGGCTCCCGCAGATGAAGTGAATCAGTTTCAGGACGACGCAATGTACTTCTTCTTGTATCGAATCCAGAACAACGATCAGGACGAGTACCACATTCGTAATGTGATGGGGCCAAACGAGTTCCACCGGGTGGATAACGACCTTTACACAAACATGGCCGTTCGCGCGATTTTCTATCGTAAAGCCTTATACTATCGTGCATCCGAAATACAAACATCCTACAGAGTTGATGCCGCCCGAATCGTCATCCCCCGGGACGACGAGGGCCGGCTAAAGAACGCGAGCAACGACCCCGAAACCACCTACCAGCAAGTGAGCGGGCTGCTGGCTGCCTTCCCTCTGCAAGATCCCGAGGCCGAACGCGAAGCCTCCAGCCTGATCGAGCGATTCTCCTCCCGCATCACCCCCAACGGCCCGGCCATGTCGGCCAGCATCGAGGCCACCGTCCTCGCCCGCAATGGCAAAGCCGACGAGGCACTCAAGCGTTGGCGAGAAAGTTGGCAAACCTACATGGACGGGCCGCTGATCTTCCGTGAGAAGCCGCTCACCGGGGACTCTCCGTTCATCACGGGGGCCGCGGGGTGCCTCAATACGGTCATCTATGGCTTCTGCGGGGTCCGGCTGGATCGCACCGCCCAACCCGGGGCCAAGTTCGATTTCCAACTCAAATCCGGCATGGTGGTTTCCATCCGACCGAACCTGCCGACCGGCTGGGAGCGCATCACCGTCCCCGAGTTTTGGCTGGATGGACAGAAGCACCGCCTTGAGGTCACGCGGGACACTGTAACGGTCACCCCACTTCCCTGACCCGGCCCCCCGGAAGATTACGGGGGAATCCGCCCATAATGAAGGAGCGGATGAGGACCACGAAGTACGCCCACGCTTTTGAAGTTGTTCGAGAACTTCCCGAGGCCTTGCAACCCCTGCGGGAGCTTGCCTACAACTTCCGGTGGTGCTGGCACCCCGAAACGCGGGCTCTCTTCCGCGACATTGATCGCGAACGCTGGGAGCAAGTCGAACACAACCCGGTGGAGTTGCTCAATTCCCTCACCCACAGCGACGTGGCCCGGATCTCGCAAGACGAGCTGCTGCAAACCAAGATTCAGCGCGCCCACCGCGACCTGACCGAATACATGAACGGGGAGACGTGGTTCGACCGCACCTTCCCTGGCGAGCGGGCCACTAACCAGGTGGCGTACTTCTGCGCTGAGTTCGGCATCAACGAGTGCTTGCCCATCTATTCCGGGGGCCTCGGCGTACTGGCCGGTGACCACCTCAAGGCGGCCTCGGACCTCGGCGTACCCCTCACGGGCGTGGGCTTGTTGTATGCGCGGGGCTACTTCCGCCAGTTCCTGACCCCCGACGGCTGGCAGCAAGAGCACTATCCGCAGTACGACTTCTACCGCCTCCCCCTGGCGCTGGTGCGGGGCGCGGACGACCAGCCGCTGCGCGTGACCGTGGAATTCCCCGACCAAAACGTTCACTGCCAGGTGTGGCGGGCGCAGGTGGGCCGCGTGGAGCTGTACCTGCTGGACTCGAACCTGCTGGAAAACGCCCCTCGCGACCAAGGCATCACCGACACGCTCTACGGCGGCGACGAAGAAATGCGCATCCGCCAAGAACTCGTGCTGGGCGTGGGTGGCTATAAGGCGCTGGTGGCCGTGGGCAAGACCCCGCAGGTCTGCCACATGAACGAGGGCCACGCCGCCTTCTTGAGCCTGGAACGCATCCGCCAGTTTATGGATGCCCACCAGTGCGACTTCCGTACCGCACGGC
>VYLQ01000145.1_pt1 | contig 34988 bp, 34 predicted proteins | sample 5115351 | NCBI WGS metagenome assembly VYLQ01 (sample SAMN12291776, study PRJNA351875) | freshwater metagenome | isolation source: freshwater lake | place: USA: Michigan, Lansing Lake | collected 2013-08-14 | reverse complement strand
GTACTTTGTCCCTGAAAATTAGGTAGTTGACCACCTGAAAATCGGTAAAACCCTACACCCCACACCCCACACCCCACACCCTGCCCCCAGGAAAAACTTTTTCAGCAGACCCTAATTAATTTTGCTTAGGTACTTATGTATAGCTTACTGTGGCGATCGCCCCTTCTCATCCCCAAAAAGCGAGATCGCCCCATTTAGGAAAATTTTGCTTTGATGGGCTTGCTAACCTAATTCCACGCGCTCTAAACTTGTGGAACCACTTACTCTTCTAAGCGGTCAATTAACTGCTCTATAGCTTGTTTTTTTGTTTCTACACTTGGTAAACAATCAAAAACCTTTACCAAAATTTCAGGACTTGCATTTTTTATCAACCAGTCTTCAGGATTCTCTGGCATCGCCAAAAAGTATTTTAAACGCTCATCAATCTCTTGCCGATCATCTTTTGTTACCTGCCCAACCCTTTCCAGCCAATTTCCATTAGAATTCTTAAAGCAATTAGCATCCACCGTAATCAACTGATGAACTAATACATACGATTTTTCGGACAAACCATTATTCTGGTTAGGTGGTAATGGATAAGTTGTTGGCAAACCTGTATCTCTTGTTTTTGTTGTTAGAGGAAGCACTGTAAAAGTTTCAATGTAATTATACTCATCCTGAAATTGATCACTTGTCCAAATAATATGGGGATGCTCCCCCCGAAAAACGTGGCTAGAATTAAGCTTGCACCTACAGCTTGGATGCCGACAATCAACATCTCCAGGTTCAGTTAACTCATAAATATAAATATGACCCAAACTACATCTTAACGAAACTTGATAGGGATTAATGAAATAAATCCAGCCCTGCTTTGGTCTTCTTCCCGCCAAAATTACACCCCTAATTCACACAATAACTTTTCTCGTTCTTTTTTTAGATCAAGACGAACTTTTGCTTCGGGATCAGGGTTATCTTTTTTTACTTCAGTCATTGGCGCAGTGCTGTAAACATAATCTAATAGTGGTTGTATTTTCTTAGAACCAGCCCACTCTCTTTTTATGTTATTAAGTATCAAGCGCAGACCCATAGGAAAATCCAAGTCTTTACCAATTTTTTCTAAGGACAGGGGCCGAATCAAAGTCGCCTCATTCATTTGTTCTTGAAAAATATCTACTCCTTCCATCCGAGCTAAAGCCCTGTCAATTTCCTCATTCCAAGGACCGTAATGGTAGTAACACCAATCCAAATCAGTAAGCTGTTTTCCTGTCCACTTGACAGCATAAAGGTCAGCCAGGTAGATGAACTTGACCAACTGAGTCTTGGTAATATGGCCTTTCGTCTCATAGACGAAGTATTTGATCAACTGATCTACTAACATGGCGATTAACTCTGTGCGCGTCCTAGGGAAATGACAACGACATTGCTACCCCTATAATAACTTTATCAGGGATACTCCTGCTGATTCCTAAGTGAAAATTGCTACCAAAGGATAACAGAGTCAGTGTCTGATATTCGACACGTTTAGATGGTCGGGTGAAAACATCGTCCCCTCCCCGAATGAGAAAACAGCAATGAGAAAATAGCGATCGCTGGTTAGGAGCGAGGGAAATAGCGATCATTGTTGGGAGGAACAATTTTTTTGGTAATGCGATCGCTGGTTAGGATAAGGGGAAATAGCGATCGCTACAAGCCTAGAGTGTGTTTCAATGCTTGATCAATTTCTGCTGTCGGCAATGAGCCAATCACACGATGAACCGCCGATATTGCGATCATCGCTAGATGATCAGTCATTACCACTGAGTCTGTCAACAAGCCTGACTGTTGCCCCTCAAGGGAATTTAGCAGAATAGTAATACGGCTAGGATGGCCGGCCCGAGGCATTTGGCTGGTAATCATCGCAACAATAATTTGGGGCAGTCCTGTTTGTAAGTCATTTGCTTGCACGATCAATGCTGGTCGTGTCTTTGCAGAAATCAGATTGGAATTTGGAAAGAGAACCAGAGCAACATCACCTCGACTAACCGTGGGCTTTGGCTGCATCATAGTTGTCAAAAACACTCATTTCAGGGCTGTTCCAATCGTCTGAAAAGGTAGCTAGACTTGCACTTAGAGTCTTAGCCTGCTCTCTATCAATTCCTTGAGATGCCAAGTTAATATCATTCGAGCTAACAAAGGTAACAATTACACAAGCCCCTTCAGGTACGTTATTGGGACTTTCTGTGAGTTCTACACGACCATTGCGATAAACTCCTTCAACACTTACTAGCATATTTCCTCCTCAAGACTTAAGTTTAACAAGATGATAAATTTAACAAGGTCTCACTTTTGCATTCCTTGAGTAATATCGCCAACAGTTAAATCTCCATTGAATAATTGCTTCTCGGCGCAAATTAACGCTCCCCATCATCATGGCGACACACTGGGACAACGAAAGCCAAAACGATGGACAGCGCGATGCCCAATCCGAATACCAAATATTTGTGCATCGGGAAAACGTATTAACAGTTGTTTAGCAGCTGTTGGGCTGTCGTCAGCCACTTCAAAAGCCCCTGTTTCGATGTCTATTGCTACAATTCTGCTATGATTCCCTTCCTCGATTTGGGAGCGTACAATTTTAACTGAATCTAAGCAGAAAATAAATAAGCTCTCCTGATGACTGATAGGTGAAAGGTGTGTCACCGCAGTAACACACCTTAAATCAAATATTGTTGGGTTTCGTTGCCTCAACCCAACCTACCAGATCGGCGATCGCACTTGGAGATAATTCCGTCTAACGCCTCAAATCAGCGGCGGCAGACAACCTTGAACTCAACACCAACAGCTTTCAACCGTCCGCTGCATTGGAATTGTTAGACTGCGCCAAGCTAAAAGTTGTATCATGATAGTCATAAACAATCTCACTATAATCTTAAGTTAAGATGGGACTGCAAATCTCAATTTCTGACTCCATTGTGCAAGCTCTTCGCCTACCTGAACAGCGGATTGAGCAAGAATTGCGTAGGGAATTAGCCATTGCTCTTTATACACAAGAGATCCTCTCCTTTGGTAAGGCGCGGGAACTGGTTGAGATGGATAAATACGAATTCGGGCAATTGCTTTCCCATCGTGGAGTAGTAAGGCATTACGGTTTTGCCGAATTAGATGATGATTTAAGCTATGCCCGTAGTCAGTAACACCTCACCAATTCTCAACTTGGCGATCGTGGATCAGCTTGAACTCCTACGTCGGCAATTCAGCAAAATTCTGATTCCCAATGCGGTCTTGGAGGAATTGAAAGTTAATGAAGAACGACCTGGCTCCCAAGCAATTCGCGAAGCAATCTCATCTGGCTGGATTCAAGTACAAGAGGCAAGTAACGAACCGCTTGCTCAACTTCTAAAGCAAACATTAGATCGAGGGGAGGCTGAGGCGATCTCCCTTGCCATTGAGCTTGAGGCAGATTGGACGCTTCTGGATGAGCGTGAAGGGAGGAAAGTTGCCAAATCTTTAGGATTGAACGTAACGGGGATTTTGGGAATTTTGCTTCGGGCTAAACAGCTAGGTGAAATCGAATCATTACAGCCTTTGATCGATGACTTAGTAGACAAAGCTGGATTTCGGATTGCACCAGAATTATTGGTTAAAATTCTGACGCAGTGAATTGGACGGTGCGTTATGCTGCACTAAAGTACCGGCGTTGCTGATTTGAGATATGAATCTTCTTTTGTGGGATTTTTAAAACCTAGACCCAAACTAACTTTTGGATGGGTGCAAGGTTGTCATTCATACCTTGATTCAGCAACGCCAGGATTTTGTCCACAATGTAGGGGCGAACTGCGTTCGCCCAAAAGGTACATTATCAAAGCGCAAGTCCCTTATTTACCCATCTGATTCTTCTTCCGTTTTCGAGTCTTTTAAAGTATAGAATGGCAGCGGTAAAACTCCACTAGCTAGGATTTGCTAGCTGCGATCGCTCTCTTTTCAGTAAGGCACTAGCGAGAAAAATACCCAGTATTGCCAATACAGCCATAGCATAAAAAGCATAAGTGTAAGTACCGAACCAATCGCGAATTCTACCGGTTACTAAAGTTCCGATTAAAGCACCGACACCGTAGGCAGTAAAAACAATACCGTAATTTTGGGCGTAGTGGTCAGGATTAAAGAAGTGGAGAGTGGTAGCGGGAGCTAGGGCTAACCATCCCCCTAAACAAAACCAAAATAGACAAAAAGCCACTAGATAGCTTGTAACCGCCCCTTTTTCGGCCTTGACCATCAACAGACAACCAATCAAAATGAGTGTATAGGCCCCGATCGCTAGATAATGGGGTTTCCAGCGATCGCTCAACCAACCGAACAAAGGACGACTAATACCATTAAACAAAGCAAATAGCGCAACACTACTAGCGGCTAACCCCGGCTCGATCTGGATAATTTCCTCAGCGACAGGACTAGAAATACCGATGGCACTCAAGCCAATTAAAGCACCAATGGCATAGCAAAGCCATAGTCCATAAAATGAGCGACTTTTCAGCATATTCACTGGATAATTAGCCTGAAAGTCGGATTTTCGATTAGCTAAATTGGCGGGAGGTTGCCAGTCTTGAGGGGGTAATTTCATGGCGAGGGCAATAATCACAATAATTATTGTAAAGATAATCCCCAAAAATCTTAAACTTGGTCTAACGCTATATTCATTGATCAATCGATTGGCTAAAGGTGCGGTAATCAGGGGAGAAAGGCCAAATCCGATAATGGTTAAACCCACCGCTAAACCTTTTTTGTCGGGAAACCAGCGCGCCACCACTGCCATGGGAACACCGTAAGCGATGCCTACTCCCGTGCCAGCAATGACTCCGTAGGTAAGAATAATCGTCTGGATCTGAGCGGCAAAACTAGCGAGAATATAGCCTAAACCGACGATAATTCCGCCCAGAGCAGTCATCCTGCGAGTGCCTACCCGGGGAATAAAAAAACCGGCGATCGGCATAGAAGCGGCATAAAATACTAGGGCCACAGTGTAGGGTAGTAGGCTTTCCGTGGCGCTAAGATTTAATTCTGTTTCTAGGGGTTTTCTAAAGATACTCCAAGAGTACACCGTCCCTAAACAGAGTAAAACGCCCATTCCTAGAGGTATTAATAACCATCTACCTTTGGCTGCGGGTAATCCCAAAACTGTCAACTCGGAATCGTAATTACTGGTAGTCATAGATCGCCGTGACTCTTTCTAGACTTGCTGGCCAGTATTCTAGATGAGATCATGGCTAATGAGGCCAATTTTCCCGAAAATTTTCCGATTAAAATAAGGGGGTGAATTATTTCACCCCCTTAAAAGTCTCCTTGCATCTATAGCTGAGGGACTTCTGACCACCTTTAACTAAACTGCCGCGAAGTAAACTTTCGACTTCACAGGGTCGGGAACCATGGTAGCATCCCCTTCTTGCCAACCGGCGGGACAAACTTCATCCGGGTGGGATTGGACGTATTGAATCGCTTTCAGAGTGCGGAGGGTTTCATCGACACTGCGACCGAAGGAAAGATTATTAATAGTAGCGTGTTGGATCACACCTTCTTTATCGATGATAAAGAGACCACGCAGGGACACCCCCGCATCTGGGTCAAGAACATTGTAAGCGGTGCTGATTTCTTTTTTCAGATCCGACACCAACGGATAGGCCACATCACCGACACCACCGGATTTTCTCTCAGTTTGAATCCATGCCAGGTGAGCAAATTCGCTATCGACGGACACCCCTAAAATCTCGGTGTTGATGCTGGCAAATTCGCTAACTCGATCGCTGAAGGCAGTAATTTCCGTGGGGCAAACAAAGGTAAAATCGAGGGGATAGAAGAATAAAACGACGTATTTACCCCGATAATCCGACAATTTGATGGTTTTGAACTCTTGATCGAAAACGGCGGTGGCGCTGAAATCTGGCGCTGCTTGTCCGACTCTTAAGCAACCTTCGGCGGTCATACTCTTAATCTCCTTAATCTAGTTTCTGGGAAAATGCAACTATTTTTACATTCCTTAACAACTATATCATAGTCATAACGATTTTGAGTAGTCAGCAATCAGTGATCAGTGATCAGTGGCTAGTGGGGTGATAGGGTGATCAAAGCTTGCGCCCTCCGCGCGCAGGGGGTTTGCTGATCACCCTAAGTAGGGGGAGAGCCTTCGAGAACCCCCTTCCAATAAGGGACTTGCGCTTTGATAATGTGCCATCTGGCCGGTCTGATTCTTCTACAGAGCGATTTTCAAAGCTGGGATATTATTCCCACGCAAGTCCCTTAGGTGTTAGAGAGGTTTGATCGGGCGAGAGAAAAAGAATTTAATAGACTCCGTAATGTTCACTTTTGCAGCCGAAATAATAATTTAAGGACAGCGAAAGAGATCGTCGCCCGGGGAAGTCAGCCCATTGTACAAATTAGTAAGTAGGTGGGTGGAATTAAATATAAGATGAACGTAGGTTGGGTTTCATGCTTCAACCCAACCCCCGCATGGGTTACGAAGTGCGCTAACCCATCCTACAAATAATTGTGCCTCCCTACTTACAACTTTCTTGCCTCAACGTTCCTCCATTCTGCTGTCTGCTTTTACTTATAGTTGCAAAGGCTATGTCATCAAGCACTGGTAAATATCTATCCCCATCCCAACGTCAGCAACTCCTCGAAATCTTAACAGAAGCAAATATCCCCGATATCGATCGCAAACGGATTCAAATCATTCTTTTCGCTGACGAGGGCAAATCCCAGGCCGAGATCCGTAAGCTTCTCGATTGTACTGCCGCCACCGCTAGTAAATGGATACTGATCGCCGAGAGTGGCAAGATCGATCGCTGGCAGAAATACCGCCGCGGTCGCCCGCCAAAAGTTGAGCAACCTTACCTCGATCGCCTCAAGGAACTGATTAGTAAATCCCCCCGGGATTTCGGCTATTCCTTTAAGCGATGGTCGGGAGTTTGGTTAGCGCGGCATCTAGAGAAAGAATTCGGGATCGCGCTCACCCCCACCCACATCAATCGCCTCCGCAAACAGCTACAGCCGCTCCGCATCGTCGATCTTTCCCCTTCAGCCAAAGCTTAAAACAACTATGCTCGATACTCACAGCCTCGTGAATCCGTGGCCGGAATTCCTGTCCGAAACCCAGTGGCGGAGTCTCCAGAAAACGGCGATCGCCCTCTCTCCCGAAGCGGGGACCTTGTCCCTACAGCCCGGATTATACCTAGTCGTTCGCGGCAAAGTTCGGATAGCGAACTCGCAGCAAAAAGAGATGATAGCGCTCAAAACCGAGGAATTTTTCGGAGAATTCACCCTCTTTCCCCGATCGGGTTTTCTGCCCTACTCGGTTCGAGTCTCGGCGAAGGCGGAACTACTTCTTATTCCCGAGTCCGCCCTGAGGCCGATCCTGAAAAAACACCCCGCCCTGAAAAAAACATTACTGCAACGGGCGCGGGAAATTGATCAACTTCTTGGAACGAAGACAGAAGAAACGGACAAAAAAAGCGATCGAGCCTATTTCCCCTCTCCGGCGCAGCGGTTAGGTCACTGGATCGGGCAATCCCTCCGCCGTTATCCCTTTTTCGAGCAACAGTCCGCCTCCGATTGCGGGGCGGCCAGTTTAGTCATGATCGCCCGTTATTGGGGCAAAAGAATCAGCGTCAACCGTCTCCGGGAACTGGCCAACGTCAACCGCGACGGAGCATCCCTGAAGGGACTGATCACGGCAGCGGAAAATATCGGCCTCTCCACCCGTCCAGTAAAAGCGACTCTAGAGGGATTAGTTAAACAAACCCTACCGGTGATCGCTCACTGGGAAGGTAAACACTTCGTTGTTATCTGGAAAATTACCGCCAAACAGGTGATTATTGGCGATCCGGCGATCGGGCAATTAACCCTAAGTCGTGCCGAATTCGCCAGTAAATGGACGGGATTCACCCTTCTGCTCCAACCGAACCAGAAATTCCGGGACACGAAAGAGGATAAAGCCTCACTCTGGCAGTTTTATCGCTTACTGGAACCCCATTGGTTCGTGCTGCTGGAAATTTTCGTCGCCTCGCTTTTTATCCAGATATTCGGCTTAATTACGCCGATTTTCACCCAGTTAATCCTCGATCGAGTGATCGTGCAGGGTTCGTTAACCACCCTTTGGGCGATGGGTATCGGTGCGCTAATTTTCGGGGTTTTTCGGGTGGCAATTACTGGTTTACGCGCCTATCTTCTCGATCACACCGCTAATCGCATCGATACGGCATTAATCACTGGTTTTATCCGCCATACCCTCAGCCTGCCCCTCGGTTACTTCGAGTCCCGCTATGTGGGGGATATTATCTCCCGCGTCGGGGAAAATCGCAAGATTCAGCGTTTTCTCTCTGGGGAAGCTCTCTCGATTTTACTTGACTTATTAACGGTTTTCGTGTATGTGGCCGTGATGTTCCGCTATAGCTGGCAATTAGCCCTCATCAGTTTAGCGATCGTGCCACCGTTCCTTCTGCTGGCGTTAATTTCTACCCCTTTTCTCCAGCGAATATCCCGGGATATTTTTCAGGCGATCGCTAAAGAAAGCAGTTACCTGATCGAGATTTTAACCGGTATTCGTACCGTCAAATCTACCGCGACAGAGCGATCGACCCGTTGGCACTGGGAAGACCTTTTCTCGGTGGAGGTCAAGAAAAATTTCTCCGGGCAGATTATCGGCAATAATCTCCAGATATTCAGTAATCTAATCGAATCTTTAGCGACGACAGGGTTACTCTGTTTCGGTGCCTATCTGGTAATTCAAAATCAATTATCGATCGGACAATTAATCGCCTTTAATATGCTTTTTGCCCAGATCATCGCGCCTTTTCAACGCTTAACCGTTCTCTGGACGCAATTTCAAGAAGTCAATATCGCTGTCGAACGCATTAACGATGTACTAGACGCAAAGCCGGAGGAGAATTTAGAGGAACTTTCCCGTCAGTTTCTCCCAGAATTACAGGGACATATTCGCTTTGAAAATGTCACCTTTCGCTACCATACTGACAGCGATCACAATGTTTTAGAAAACCTGAGTTTTGAGATTTTACCCGGTCAAACCGTTGCCCTCGTCGGTCGGAGCGGTTCGGGAAAAACCACGATCTCGAAATTACTGATCGGCCTCTATCCTCCCACCGACGGTAAAGTCTCGATCGACGGTTACGATCTGAGTACAATCGCCCTCAGTTCCCTCCGGCAACAGGTGGGAGTCGTCGATCAAGATACATTTTTGTTCGGTTCCACGATTCGCGAAAATATCAGTTTAGGACATCCCGATCGCCCCCTAGAATCGGTTATCGAGGCGGCAAAATTAGCGGGAATTCATGACTTTATCCAATCGCTTCCAATGGGTTATGAAACTCAAATCGGCGAGGGTGGAGGGCTACTTTCCGGGGGACAGAGACAACGGATCGCCATCGCTCGATCGTTGATGGGAGAACCGCGGCTTTTAATCCTCGATGAAGCCACTTCCCACCTCGATACAGAATCAGAACAGATTATACAAAATAATCTCCAGAAAATCCGCCAGAATCGCACGATGGTGATTATTGCTCACCGTCTTTCTACAGTACGGAACGCAGATCTGATTCTCGTCCTTGATCGAGGGATATTAGTCGATCAAGGAACCCACAAAGAATTAATGTCCCGTCCCGGTATTTACCGTAATTTGAACTCTAATCAATTGAGTGAATAACTATGACAACCAATCTAGACAGAGAGCGCGATAACTGGTCTTTCCAGACCAAGGAATTGATTGATACTTTACCCCTACCCTGGACGCGGGGTTTACTCTATTTTCTGATTATTTTCGTCTCGATCATTCTCCCCTGGGCGATATTCTCAAAAGTCGATGAAACGGGTGTCGGCCCAGGAAAACTGGAACCCCAAGGGGAAACAGTCAAACTCGACGCAATCACCGCAGGAGAAGTGGAAAAAATCTATGTCCGTGAAGGCCAAGAGGTGAAAGCAGGACAACCGATTTTAACCCTAGATTCCTCATTAATCGGCCAGGAAATACAACAAATCGAGGAGAAAATAGAAGGACAAAAAAGTCGTCTTTCCCAACAGAAAGTGATGAAAAGTCAGTTAGAGGTTTCCCTAGCGACTCAACGCCAACAGAATCGCGCTGCAGAGGCGGAAAAAGAAGCCTCGATCGAGCAAGCAAGGGAAAATGTCAGCGCGTTAGTCCAGAAAGCCAAAATATCCCTAGAAGAACAACAGGCACGGATAAATCAAGCGAAAACCGCCCTCGATCGCAGTCAAACCGATTATCCGATTCTAAAAAGTCGTTATCAAACGGCTTTAAAAGAAGTCGATCGCTACCGAAAAGCGTGGGAGGATGGCGCGATATCGGAGGTACAATTCATCGAGCGCGAAGACAATGCCAAGGAGCGCCAACAACTCTACGAGCGGGGAAAAGCGGAGGTAAAAGAAAATCAACACAAACTAGCGGAATTAGAAAGCACCTACCGTCAGACGAGTCAACAAACGAGCGCGGATATCGCCCAAGCGCGTCTGCAATTACAGGAGCGGCAGCGGGGTTATCAAAGTCTCCGCCATTCCAACGAGTTGGCACTCTTAAGGATACAGGAGCAGATTAAAAATCTAGAAACGGAGATCGCAACACTGGCATCGGAAATCGCCCAAAGCGAGAGCCAACGGCAAGCGCTCCAAATCCAACTAAGTCAGAGGGTTTTAAAGGCGAATACCGACGGCACGATCTTTTCATTACCGATTAAACGCGCAGGTGCGGTGGTGCAGTCAGGAACGCGGATCGCGGAGATAGCACCGAAAGGATCGCGGTTTATTCTCAAGGCAGAAATGCCCACAGATCAAAGTCAATTTCTCCGCGCCGGTATGCCGGTAAAAGTCAAGTTCGATGCCTATCCTTTTCAGGATTACGGGGTTATCGGCGGCAAGATCACCAAGAAATCACCGACGGCGATCGAAAAGGAAACGGCGACCGGAAAAATTAACGTTTTCGAGCTAGAAATTCAACTCGATCGCTCCTGTATTCAAAAGGGAAATCAATGTATTCCCCTCAATCCGGGGGATACGGCTACCGCAGAGGCGATCGTCCGTCAGCGTCGGGTGATCGATTACATCCTCGATCCCTTTAAGGATCTGCAAAAAGATGGGTTAAAACTGTAGTTTTTTTTTCAGGAGTCATTATGTCCCATAGTATCACCATCACCAATCAAGACCTTATCGAACAGCTTAAGCTATCGGGGAAAGTCCCCGAAATGGCCGAGGGAATTATCGCTCGGAAAATCATCACCGAAACCGCGACGGAAGCGGGGATTAAAAACACGACTGCCGAGTTACAACAGGCGGCCGATCAATTCCGTCTCGCCAATGAATTACATAACGCCAAAGATACATGGAATTGGTTGGAAAAACAGGGCTTATCCCTAGACGATTTCGAGGCAATCGTTCAATTCAATTTACTATCGGGTAAATTAGCCGAACATCTTTTCGCAGACAAAATTGAATCCTATTTTGTGGAACACCAGCTAGATTATACCGGCGCGGTGATCTATGAGGTAGTGTTAGCAGATCAGGCGATGGCAGAGGAGTTGTATGAATCGATTCAGGAGGAGGAAATCAGCTTTCAGGAAGTAGCGCACCGCTATATCGAGGATGTGGAATTACGACGCAAGGGAGGTTATCGCGGTACTGTTTACCGTAAGGATTTACGACCGAATCTTTCGGCCGCAATTTTCGCATCGGATTCTTCTCAATTGTTGAAACCGTTGCAAGGCGATCGAGGTTTTCACCTGATTTTCGTTGAGGAAATCCTTAAGCCAAAATTAACCGAGGAGTTGGCTTTGCAAATCCGTGCCGAGTTGTTTAACGGTTGGGTAAAGGAGAAGATTCAGGAAATAAAATACGAGTTAAGTAATTAATTGTGGACGGGGTGGGTAATACTCACCCCGCAAACGTAGCAAGTGAAGATAAGAACTATGGAATGTGTGATCTGTAAATATGGTACGACTCGATCGAGTTTTGTTACCGTTACTTTAGAGAGGGATAATTATATCATGATTTTAAAACAAGTCATCGCCTATTTTGTAGGTGGGGTTGACAACGGAAACCCAACATCATCCCCCTATTATTCTTCATGTTATGTGTTGGGTTGCACTTCGTTTAACCCAACCTACGGATTATTTTACTATAAAATTAATACAATATGGATTAATAAAATACCAATAATCCGATTATTCTTGAGTGAGCTTATTTAGCATAAAAACCAACAAAGCGATTTTTAATACATACACTTTTAAAAATTCCTGAATCTATTCATTAACAGAATTCCCAGTTAATAAAAAAAATAAATAGTGCTTGCTGAATAATGGTAAAACCCTTTTACAATAAGGCTTTTGACCTGTTAAAATCCGATGTTCATGCTGCGAAAATAGGATTGTGACCTTCAAAAACTTGGCATTATCCTTTTTGTAGTACATAAGCTGGTACAAAAAAGGAGGGCAACAAAGCCTGAAACGACCGACGACTGGCTACTGAATCCTGACTCCTAACCCCACCAACAAACTTTTTCAGCAAACCCTAAATAACTCAATTAAGTTAGCTTGGTTGGTTCTCTTTGCTTCCAACAAGACAGGTTCAGAGTTTTTTGTACATAAATTACTTATTTTTGTTTCTTTAAATAGCTTGGAAGCCCGTTGTTTAATCGGTTTTGATGATGTTTTTGCAAAAAATAGTCTTTTAAAAAGAACATAAATAACTAAATTATGTTTTTTTTTTCGATTTTGATAGTTGATCTGGTGTTAAAAAAATGTTATTGTTCTCTTGAATCAATAATTTGATTCATTCATTTAGCGAACATTTGGAGAATACATCTCATGGCTAACATCAAAATTAACGAGATCAAAAACACGGTGACTGACGAAATTATCGAACTTCGCACCGATGCCGCTAACGACAGTCCAGAAAGCATCACCGCTTTTAAAACTTTGCGTCAAGTGGTAGGCGGTCGTTGTTGTTGGTGCTATAAGCCTTTCTAGGTGTAACTGATTGATAAAATACAGAGATAAATCAGTATTTTATCTTTTACTTCTCCTAAGTTTCCACGGTAGCTCAGCAAAACAAGATACTCCGTTGACTATCGTGGAAATACTAACCAGATAAAGGATAAAGAAGATCGCATTTCTTGAGAATATGTATGCTATTTTTAAACCATTTTCCGATCCCTTGGAGCCATCGTCCTTATTTCGATCTTAGTCCCTATCAATCTGGCGCTTGGCATATTCAGGGAATTGACTATAGTTATCGAAATCTTGTCTCCGAAGTACGAGGTGTCGATACATCATCTGTTACCCCGGTTGCTCTCGTTCACCCCGCTTCTTTTCGAGAGCAATTGATTCGAGAGACCGGTCTTTTTCAATACCCAATTAACGATCCTCTCGCCCTCCCCGATGAGTTGAGAACCGAACGTTGGAGAGTTCTTTGCGAGCATTTAGAGCATTATCGTGAGCTTTCACCCGCTACTCAACTGAAAACAATTAATTTATTATCGAGTTTATGCTTTCATGAAGCGATTATTCGCTATATTCCCGCAATTACTGATGAAAACATTGGCAGAGACCCCACGTTCGCTAGATTAGCTTACAGCCTGGCGATGTCTAAAATCCTTTGTCAAGAAGATATCGGTACATCAGAAAATCTCGAAGATTTTCAACGAATCGTTCAATACGCTTCTAAAGAAAGCATGGTGGTTTTCGGGGCGGCCGTAGAATTAATCGTTTTGCAGGCTACTGCCTTTCGAGATATAGCCGCAGTCGCCTATTGGCGAGAAGTAGCGAAGGAGGCACTCTCTCACTTCGAACCTTCCCTCGATCGTTTCGATTTTAAACATTTAACCAGTGCTTTCCAGCGTGCGGCTGTTTTCGCTCCACTTCTGCGGGGTGAGCGAGAAACGGTTGTCCGTGAAATGGATCTCTGTCAATCCCTAGCGGAAGAACTAACTCGCGAGTGTAAAAACGAGAGCGAACGACTTTCCGCCTACGACAATCTAATAACGGTTTTCGAGAGCCGAACAAAAGAAGCTCTCTGGTTAGGCGATATCGATCTCGCCGAAGAGAGAGCGAAGAAAATGGTGGCGATGGAACCTCTTTACTCTCGTTATCGCCTGAAACTGGGGGAAATTTTACTAAAACAAAATAAATTTGAAGAAGCGGCGAAAATCTATCGTTCTGCCACTAGACTCGGCCCGCCTGGAATGGCGATCGCTTGGTTTATGGCCGGGCAATGTCACGAACGATTAAGAGAGATAGACATCGCCTGTGATTGCTATCTAGCTTCCCTACAGATGGATGAATTAGCTATCTCCGCCGTCGAGAAAATTAACAAATTAGCCCCCCGGCTAGGTAACTCGATGCTAACAGATTGGAGTACCATGCGTCTAGAACAATTGCGGGAACAACAGGGAGGTATGGTCTCTAAAACGAAAACATCGCCTATTTTGTAGGTGGGGTTGACAACGGAAACCCAACATCATCCCCCTATTATTCTTCATGTTATGTGTTGGGTTGCACTTCGTTTAACCCAACCTACGGATTATTTTACCAAAGTCATACCAGTGACTTTAGGTTTTTTATGAATTTTGAACATAAATCAATTATTTATGTTCGACGTATCATGCGTCAATACAAGGGTTTAGTATAAAGTCTGCTGGAAGAATAATTCGTTTTTCAATTAATTTCTTTTCCCCAAATTAAACTTAATTAGCTTTTTTATGTTCCAAAACAACCTTTGCGAGGGGTTGCAATCTATTTGGATAGCGTTTAATCTTAAAGCAGACAGGTGATACAAGCTTAGTCTCCAGCTAAATACTTTTACTCTTCCTCCCTGCCGTATACGCCAAAGCTGTCGCTGGTGGTTACAAGAGGGAAAGGCCGCTTGTTTTCGATGTCCACAAGTCGTTACGGATGACTATAATCCCTCTGAAATCATGGCTGAAGTTGCGGAGCCAGTTGTTTAGATAGCACAAAGTCAATCTACAAAAAAATTAGGAGTCTATCATGTCCGTTGAACAAACCAAAGCTTTTTATCAAAGAATCGCTACCGATGAAGATTTTCGTTCTCGGTTTCAAAATCTAAAAAACTGTGAGGAGTTTTCCAAGCTCGCTAAAGAATCAGATTATGAATTTACAGAGCGGGAATTTGAAACTTACACTTGTCAACTTTTAGAAGCAGAATGCTTAAAAGATAAAGTTCAAGATTTAAACGAGCGTGAACTGGCTTCGATTCTAGGAGGGTTTTTAGCGAAAGCATCTATAAGACCCAAATATGGCTCCGTGTCTTTGTCCTGATTGATTTTTGAATTTTTCGCAAAATAGGAGTTTGGTTATGTCTTGTGAACTAGGGAAATGTGAAAGTTCTAATCTGGCCAATAATTACCAAGATTGTTCTTGGATTTTAAGGGAAATCGCCAACGATGAAGAACTAAAATCCCTGACTGAAGAGGATATTAAAGCTATCTTTGGTGGTAATCGTAGTAAGCATCAAGATAAACAACCGTACGGAAGTGTTCGTCCACTTTAGCCTAGTGCGATCGCCTATTTTGTAGGTTGGGTTGACAACGGAAACCCAACATCATCCCCCTATTGTTCTTCATGTTAAGTAGGGAGGCACAATTACTTGTAAGATGGGTTAGCGGTAGCGTAACCCATGCGGGCGTTGGGTTTCATGCTTCAAGCCCACCTACGTTCATCTTATATTTAATTCCACTCACCCACTTATGTGTTGGGTTGCACTTCGTTTAACCCAACCTACGGATTATTTTACTTATAGCGCTTTTCACGTTACTGAGGTATCGACAAGTTTTGCCAACAAAGGGTTTAAGCCCCTTGCCCATGCCTCATTCTGATGAAAACTGCTATAAATAAGTCATTTATTTTGTTTTTTGTACACAATGATATAAACTTGAATATTTTTGAACATAAATAACTTATTTATATTTAATTTGTGATAACGAAAATCAAGGCTTTTTCAGTATCGATAATTTTTTGATGCGCTAGACTAGGAGTAAAATCCTAACCAAATTAGCTTATTTATGTTCAAGTAAGGTGAATTGAGAGGTTGATTTATATTTTTTATAGGCCTAAAATGTAGATTAAATTAGTTGATTAACTAATTCTCTAGAAAGTTTATAAAATAGGAGAATAATCCCAATGACCAACATTTTAATTTTAGACGAGTCTTTAGTCGATCTGTCTGAAGATGAACAAAAAGCTGTAAGAGGTGGAGCCGCATCATGCACCTATGCGAGTCAGACCTATTCCCAAGGTTCCGTAGTCAAACAGGACGATGGTAACATTTACAAATGTCAAGCAGATGGGACTTGGAGAAAAGTAGATCCGGCCGCAGTTTAGGCACTATACTGGTTCATAGGGTTTTAGAGATTGGTTCTATTTCTCATGAAACCCTACTCTCGCCTACTTTTCAAGCTTTTTGTCCTGTACTCAGGTAAGTCATTTACGATCGCGATCGTGTTCCCTAACCAATTCGCTCGTAATTATCCATTGAAAAAGCGGATAAAACTGATGAAATCTCTTCCGCACCAGACACCTACCCTTTGCCCTAGCGCGCGAGAAAATTCGCCGGATAGCGTAATTTTCGGGATCGCGGCGGGAACCGTCGAGGAACCCCGCGTCGCCTATCTCCCAGAAATCCAACCCGTCACCCCAGAAATTCTCGCACTCGCTCAACCCGTCACCCCCACCGAAGTCTTCCGCTTCGCCGCGTCCTGCGCGGAAAAAGAATGCGTTCATTTCGATGGGCAAGATTGTCGCCTCGCGCGCCGGGTGGCACAGGGACTCGCAGAAGTAACCGATATCCTTCCCCCCTGTCGAATCCGGCAAAACTGTCGCTGGTGGTTACAGGAAGGAAAAGCGGCTTGTCTGCGCTGTCCGCAGGTTGTCACTGACAACTATAATCCTTCCGAAATTTTCGTCAAGGTTGCCGAACCCGAATCTTAACCCTATTAAATAGGAGTCTAATTACCATGGCTAAAATTCATATTTCCGATCTACAGGTGAACTCTTTTCAAGAATCTCTCGAAACTGCGATCAATCGCGCGATCGAGACTCGAAACATTCAAGGCGGTATAGGTATAAAATTACCGCCAAAACCAACAATACTAGGAAAAATAATTTGTCCGCCCATCACTCTCGGAATTATCCCCCTACCGATCCTCCCATCACTCTCGAATATTAAGCAAGGACCCATTTTATAGCGGTTTTCAGTCTAATAAGGTATAGTAAATCCCTTGATAGATAGGCGTTTCAGCGTTTCAATCGGGAATCACTTCTGTGAACACCGCTATAACCGCCTATCGTTAGATTAGCTGAATCTCCCCCGAGGGAGTTGGGGGGTATTGCCTCTTGCAAGAGTGCCTCATCTCCACAAGCAATTTAAATGCTGAACAGCTTAGGGACTTGCGCTTTGATAATGTACCTTTTGGGCGGGAGAGCCTTCGAGATGTTAGGGACTTGCGCTTTGATCATGTGCCATCTGGCTGGTCTGGTTCTTCTACAGAGCGATTTTCAAAGCTGGGATATTATTCCTACGCAAGTCCCTTATCTACCAACCGTATCCTCCCATCACTCTCAAATTCTAACAGGAGTTAACTTATGGCTCTCGAACAGGTTCACGCTTTTTATCAAAAAGTCGCCTCCGATGAATCCTTCCGTTCCCGAATCCAATCGGTGAATAGCAAAGAAGAATGCAGCGAGATCGTCAAAGCTGCGGGGTTCGATTTCACACCACAGGAATTCGAGGAATACACCGCACGACTTCTAGAGTCCGATCGCCCCGACGAAGAAATTAAAGATTTAAGCGAGGAAGATTTAGCGGCGGTCGCCGGTGGATTTATCGGCGGTTTTCGATTTCGTCCGATGTACGGTCTGCCACCCAACCGTCTGCCACCCAACAGTAAATGGCCTATTCCAATCGTTCGACCGATGTACGGATTACCGGCAGATCGTTTCGTGGATTTCTAATTCCAACCGACTCATAAATTTTATCGAGTATTAAACTTCTAAGGAGCTAACTATGTCTTTCGATCGCACCCCGAATTTTACCGAAAAACTAGCAACCGATCCCGATTTTCGTTTAAAGGTTTTGGACGAAATCGCTAACGATGACGAACTCAAAGACTTAACGGAAGAAGACTTAAAAGCGATCGTCGGGGGATGGCTGAACATACACCAAATATACGGCTCTCCTTATCCGCGTGATTGGTTCCTAAACATAAACATAGGATAATTCCAATGACCGAATACCGTCGCATCAGCTACGCCGTCTGGGAAATCACCCTAAAATGTAACCTCGCCTGTCAGCATTGCGGTTCCCGCGCCGGCCACACCCGTAGCCACGAACTCAGCACTGAAGAAGCCCTCGATCTTGTCCGTCAACTGGCCGAAGTGGGCATCAAAGAAGTCACCCTGATCGGGGGAGAAGCCTTCCTCCGTCCCGACTGGCTCGATATCGCCCGGGCGATCACCAACGCGGGCATGATCTGCGGTGTCACTACCGGCGGCTACGGCATCACCCTCGATACAGCCCAAAAGATGAAAGACGCGGGGATCAAAGTCGTCTCCGTCTCCGTGGACGGATTAGAGGCTACCCACGATCGCCTGCGGGGGAAACCTGGTTCTTGGCAATGGGCGTTCCGCACCATGGGCCACCTAAAACAAGCCGGTATCCCCTTCGGTTGCAATACCCAGATAAATCGTCTTTCTGCCCCTGAATTTCCCCGAATCTACGAAAAAATCCGCGATGCGGGCGTATTCGCGTGGCAGATACAGTTAACCGTGCCGATGGGGAACGCGGCCGATAATTCGGAAATTCTCCTGCAACCCTACGAACTCCTAGAACTATACCCGATGCTCGCCCGTGTCACCGAGCAAGCGCGACGCGAGGGGGTAGACGTACAGCCGGGTAACAATATCGGCTATTACGGCCCCTACGAACGTTTATTGCGGGGAGGGGACGCGTGGACATTCTGGCAGGGGTGTAGTGCCGGACTGGCGGCACTGGGGATCGAGGCCGACGGAGCGATTAAAGGCTGTCCCTCGCTTCCCACCGCGGCCTATACTGGGGGCAATATCCGTGATCGCTCCCTGCGCCAGATTATTGAAGAGGCCGAAGAACTCCGCTTCAACCTCGGCGCGGGAACCCCGAAGGGAACCGATCATCTCTGGGGATTCTGTAAAACCTGCGAGTTCGCCGAACTCTGCCGCGGTGGTTGTAGTTGGACGGCTCATGTTTTCTTTGATCGCCGGGGCAATAACCCCTACTGTCACCACCGAGCGTTAAAACAAGCGGAGAAGGGAATCCGAGAGAGATTTTACCTCGATCGCCCTGCAGCAGGAATTCCCTTCGATAACGGTCAATTCGCGCTGGTAGAAGAACCCTTCCATTCTCCCCTACCCGACGATCCCCTTGCCTTCCGTGCCGATGCGATCCAATGGCCAGAACACTGGCAAGAAAAACCCCTCGTAACCACCTCGAATTGATAAGTATGAACGAGAATATTGACCGTCCCGAACCGATCCTACCCCGATCGGCGTGGGAGAGCCAGATCGCCTATCTCCGGGCTGTATTCCGGGCGAAAAAGGCACTGGATGAAATTGAACGAGTTCAGAACGAGAAGACATGAACGCTCGATCTAATCCGCATCCACTAACTCCTTATCCCTCACTGAATCGCCTGTTTTAAACTACGGCAGAATTCTTCGAGGGATTTTAAACCATCGCTGGGGGAATTATCGGCCAATCAGCACCCCAGTGCGATCGCCAATCCTGTATTGCGATCGCCATCGATTCTTAAGAACCCTTTGCAATCGCCAATGAAAGTGCAAGGGTTTTGAGTCTCTCGGATCGATTTCTCAACGTTTGTTTCTTGCACTTTTTTGGCTAAAAAAGTGCCAAAACCGTTTTCTAGTAAGGCTTCCAGTAATTTTCAGCCAGCCCTAGGGCTGGCTGAATAATGGTAAAACCCTTTTAAAATAAGGCTTTTGACCTGTTAAAGTCCGATGTTCATGCTGCGAAAATAGGATTGGGACTTTCAAAAACCTGGCATTATCCTTCTTGTAGTACATAGTTTGGTACAAAAAACTAGGGCAACAAAGCCTGAAACGACCGGCTACTGACGACTGGCTACTGACGACCGACTCCTACCCCCACCGAAAAACTTTTTCAGCAGACCCTACTTATTAGGTTGATTTTGCCAGGGCCAGCCAATGGAGGTGAAAGATTGCCCGATAGATGGGATTATGGACCTGCAGCCGGCCTTGGTCTTTGATCACTAACCCCGATAAAAGTAACTCTTTTTCTGGGGGGCTATCCTCGGCAATCACCTCTTTTTCCCTTAAAATCCGTTCATAGAGTCTCAGGAGCAACTGGGAGCGATGACTGTTGAGGAGCCGATCGCGAATAGTCCGCAGATGTTCCGGTTCATCCTGAGATTCCCAATTGTCAATGATTTTCTTCTGTACCAAGTCCTCAATCCAGGGGGCCTCACCATTGGGGGGAATCGGTGCGGCAGCGGTGCGAATTAACTGACAGAGTTTTTGGGTCAGAAAAGGTTGACCGTTTGTCCAAGCAAAGACTTCTTTTAAGACAGTTTGCGGGTTACTAACTTTCTCAGCCAATCCGCGCAGTAAAGGCTGGGCTTCGTGTTCCTTAAAACCCTCCAATTGAATCGAATGACCGATATTAAAAGGAGTGATTTGGTGGTCGGTAATTAAATCGGAGGGGGTGACAACACCGAAGAAAGCGAAGGTCAAACGCCGATAGAGCGGGTTAAAACCGCGCTGGTTATAGCAGGAACGAATCAGGGCAAAAAAGTCATTAACTGCGAAATTTAAGCCCAAAACGCTATCAATTTCATCGATAAAAATTGCGATCGGTTTCGGGGGAGAACCCTCCACGATCCCCACTTCCAGCAATAACACTTCTTCGATAAATTCGCCCAAGCGCTGCACTGCCGAGACATCTTCCCGTTCTTGCCACCAAGCTTTGAGATTGACCCTTTTGAGCAGGCCAAAACGTCGCCCTAACTCGAAGGCTATCCCCTTGTACCATTGGTCGGGAGTGACATTTTCACTGCCGATACGGGTTAAATCAATGGGAGCGCAACAGAACCCCTCGTGTTGGAGGTGATCGATCATGCGTACCATTAAACTAGACTTGCCCATTTGACGGGGATTGAGAACATAGCAAAAATCGCCGCGTTTGAGGGCTTTATAGAGATAACGGTCGGCGGCGCGGACCACGTAGGTGGGGGCATCCATGGGTAAACTGCCCCCCACTTGGTAGTCAAAGGTGCTAGATTCTTCGGTGCTTCTGAGCAGTTCGTTTTCAAACAGTAATTCTGCTTGGGTGGCCTTGAGAATTTCTAGGGTTTGGCTGAGTTCTAGGGTGCGCTCCTGCACTTTCTGTTCTAGGGTGCGGCTATACTCGGCTAATTCTTCGGTAAAGCGAATCCGTTCCGCTTCCGCCTGTTTTCGTTCGGTAATATCGGTAAAAGCGGTGATCGCATAGATAATTTCCCCTTTTTCGTCAAAAACGGGCGTGGCATACACTTCTAGGGGAATAATCTTCTCTCCTTGGTGAATTTCTAGATCGTCCATCGTGTTTTTTTCCCCCCTTAAAGCTCGGACAATCGGCTGGTATTCTGTGGGATACAATCGATCGGTTCCAGCTTGATATAACTGATAGGTTTTCCCCAACTGATTAGCCGTGGTGATATCAACTATCCCTTTTCCTAAAATCTCTTGGGCGGTTTGATTGGCATAATAGGGTTGACTGCCGGCATCGAGGATAAATACCCCCACCGGCATGGCTTCTAAAAATTGCGCTAGTTGTCTCTGTTTGGCTTTGATTTCGGCGTAGAGTTTGGCGTTATTAATTGCGATCGCCGCTTGGCTGGAGAGCAGTTGCAGCACTTCCAATCTTTCTTGGGTAAAAGCCCCGACGGTGAGATTATTTTCTAGATAGACAATTCCCCGCAGTTGTCCTTGGTCGAGAAGGGGTGTGCAGAGCAGCGATTTGGTTTGATGGGTTTTAATATAGGAATCATTGCTAAAATTGCCCTCATGGGCAGCATCGTCATTAAGAACGGTTTGACCGCTCCGGGCTACATAGTTAATAATTGAGACGGGAAGATGTTCTTCGATGGCATTAGATTTAAAGACTGTCACCCTATCTTCCTGCACTGAACCGGAGGCTTCGATCAATAGTTGTCCGCCGCTTTCTAGGATAAGATAGCCCAGCTGCGCCCCGGCATTTTCGATGAGAATTTTCATCAGGGTGGCGAGTAATTTATCTAAAACTATCTCGCTAGAAATGGCTTGGGAGGCTTTCATAATCGTGGCTAAATCTAACAGTTCTCCCGCATGACTAACTGAATTTTTTCTGGTGGTAGTTCTCCTAGTTTCGGTCGGGGAATTGGAACCATAATTATTGACCATTAACTGAGAATAGCGGCTTTCTATATCTTTTACTTTAGCTGTTGCTCCCCAAAGAGAATAGAGATAAGCAGCTTCATTGATGTAGGTTTTGGCAATTTTTACTTTACCCCAATCTAGATAGAATTTTGCCGCTAGTTCGTTAGCTAGTGCTTCTTCATTAATGTATTCATTTTCCTTGGCTTTAGCGATGGCTAGTTCGTACTTTTCTATGGCTTCTAGATAGGATTGCTGCACCCGGTCTTTTTCCGCTTGCACTAAATAAAATTTATGGAGATAGTTAGAGGGGGCTTGATTCGCCCATTCCTGTTGCTTTTTCTGATTATTCGTCACTCGTTCTAATATTTGCTGTTTTTGATCATTGTCCAGATGATTATAAATAGCTAAATGGGCAAGTGAATCATAGAAATTATGCAGAGAAATCAATAAAGTAGCGGTAGCTCCCCCTAGATATTTTTGGGCTTGGTTAGCATTTTCAATGGCTTGTTCGTACTGCCCAAATAGATAACAAAGGGATAATTTATTAACAAATAAAGCGCAGAGACCGTAGAGATCATTAGCCTCTAGATGGTACGGTAACATAAGAGTTTCTTGATAGTATTGTCCTTCTAAACGACCGGGATTTTCCGAGCGCCCCAGCAGATTTAAAACTGTTTGTCCGTAGATTTTTAGATAGTTGCGGGGGTTTTCTTGTTTGAGCTTAACAAAAGCCAGATCATAATTAGCTATTTCTCTGGCTAATTCGGTTAATTCCTGCCCGATAAAGGCGGAATGAAAACAGTAAAGATAGGCACAGGTTGTTCCGTAGTAGAGATCCCCAATTTCTAAACCAGTTTGATAGGAAGATTTTAACAAGGACAGGGAATTTTTAATCGGTTCTTTCCAGATACTAATAGTGGTGGAAAAGACGGCAATTATTTTCGGCATCAGGGCTTTGGCATGAAATTTATCGGCAATGTTTAAAGCCAATTTTCCAAATTGATAACCCGTTTCCCAATCTTCTAAAAGACCACAAAGAATTAAGCCATAATTGACATAAGTAAAAGCCGCTAGATAACTATTTCCGTACTGAATTGATAAGTTAACCTGTTTTGATACTAGGATGGGTAAGAGATGAGGGGCGGCAATAAAAACAGGAGAAAATATGGCACTCGCTATCTTCATTATGGCTAATTTTTCTTCTTCATTTATCGGCGGTAAATTAATTAAATCTTCGATATTTCTACTCGCTAATTTTTGCCGAGTTTTAGTGAGTTCTTCCTGGATATCTGATGATTGTAAGGATTCAGAAATCTCGAAATCGAAGCTTTTGAGGACAGATAAGCCAATTTGTACCGCTTTTAGTTCTTGATTTTGGGCGTGATAAGCTTCGATAATCACTTCATAAACTTTGATTTTATCTAGGGTGGTTTTTGCCTGTTTTAATACGAGATTAGCCCAGCACTGCATCTGCTCAAAATCCCCACTTAAATAGGCGATTTCTGTGGCTTCAGAATAAATATTTAAAGTCAGTTGATAGTTATTTTTCCAGCTTGATTTTTTGAGAAGTTTTTGAGCGATTTTAATATATTTTAAGGCTCCAGTTTGGGCATTGGCGGCTTTGGCTTTTTGGGCTGCTAGTAAATTCAAGTTAGCCACTGAATCTCGTTCTTTTTTCTCGCTAATTAGTTGATAACCAAGATTGAGATGATCGACTATTTTAAAAATCTTTTCCGATAATTCGTTGACAGAAGTGTGCTGCCAAAGTAGGCGACCAATTTTTAGATGAATTAAAGATTTTTGACTGTCTTCGATGAGAGCGTAAGCTCCTTGTTGAATGCGATCATGAGCAAATTTATATTCTTGAATTAGTAATTGTTCATCTAATTCTGAGAGGGTAATAATTAAACCAGCTTCGCTACTATAATTTAAAATTGGTAAAAGTTCTGGAGGTGATTTTTCAGAGATTACTGCCAGACTATATAAATTAAATTCTGCCCCAAGACAGGCCGCTAAACGTAAGACTTCTTGGGTTTCGTGAGGAAATTTCTGCATTTTACCCATCATAAATTGAATCAGATTATCGGTACTGCCAATCCTTTGAATTTGGCCGAGATGCCATTGCCAATAACCCCTATTATTATCGGTTTTAGTGGTTGTTTGCTGCCCCGGTTGGAAAAATAGCAAATTTTCCCAGTAGATAGTTTTGAGAAATTCATTGACAAAAAAAGGATTACCGTGGGTTTTTTGCCAGACTAAAGCGGACAAAGATTGCACATATTCTGGTGAATGATTTAAGGTGTCAGCAATTAACTGATTGACCTGTGCAGGACCCAGAGGTCTTAAAATAACTTGATTGATAATTATGCCCCCCTGCTCTAATTTATCGAGAGTAGCGGTTAGGGGGTGGGTGGAATTAATTTCATTACTGCGATAGGAGCCAATTAAAAACAAATAGTCCATATCGCCATCGAGCATAATTAATTCTATCAACTGGAGACTAGCCAAGTCTGCCCATTGTAAATCATCGAGAAAGATGACCAGGGGATGTTCTGGGGAACAAAAGACCCGAATAAAATTTTTAAAGACTAAATTAAAGCGATTTTGAGTAGCAATCGCTCCTAATTGTAACACCTCTGGTTGTGGACCGATAATTAATTCTAGTTGGGGAATCACATCAATAATAACCCTTGCATTCGCCCCCAAAGACTTTAAGAGTTTTTGTCGCCATAGTTGCAGTTGTGGCTGACTTTCCCCCAAAAGTTGCTTGACGAGATGAGTCAAAGCGCTAATCACGGCAGCAGATGGAATATCGCGCTGAAACTGGTCAAATTTACCGGAGATAAAAAAGCCGCGTTTTTCAGTAATTGGCTGATAAATTTCCCTAACCAAGGTGGTTTTACCCATGCCAGAATAACCCGTAACTAGCATCAGTTCCGTGTGAGGGGAGTTTTCATCCGCGGTGGCTACCCGTTGAAAAGCAGTGAGGAGAGTGGCGATTTCTGCCTCCCTACCGTAGAGTTTTTGGGGAATTTGGAACTGATTGGCTAGATCTTGCCTAGCGATGACAAAATCGTCAATTTTACCCGTTGTTTCCAGTTGTCTTAGAGATTCTTCTAAATCTGCCCGAATACCGTAGGCACTTTGGTATCGTTCTTCGGGGGTTTTAGCCATCAGTTTCCTGATGATTGCCTCCACCACCGGGGGAATTTCCTCCCTGACGAGACTATTAATCTCCAAGGGTTGTTTTGCCAGATGACAGTGAACTAATTCCAAGGCATCGTTAGCCCGAAAAGGTAATTGTCCGGTGAGCAGTTCATAGAAGCTAACACCCAAAGAATAAAAATCTGTACGGTAATCGAGACTGCGATTCATCCGTCCGGTTTGTTCGGGAGAAATATAGGCTAAAGTCCCCTCGAGGACGTTGGGATTTTTTAGCCCCGGATTTTCCCGCTGCAGGACACTGGCAATGCCAAAATCGATGATTTTAATCTGTCCGGTTTCGGGGTTAAGAACTATATTGGCAGGATTAATATCTTTGTGAATAACCTTGGCGTTGTGAATTTTCTCTAAATTGGCCACTATTCGGGGTGCAAGACTTAAAAAGTCCCTTAAGGCTAGGGTTTTGCCCTCTAGCCATTTTTTTAAGGATATACCACCGAAATCTTCCAAAATAATCACGGGAGTTCTGCGGTAGGTTTCTAAACCATAGGCTTTAATCGCCCCCTCGAAGTTGAGACCGCAGATGGTTTTATACTCCTGTTTGTAGTGGGTTAGTTGTTGTGCGGTGGGATATTCTTGCTTGAGGATTTTGAGGATAACCGGTTGATTATCGACGGTGCGAATGGCCCGATAGACTTCTGAGTTAACACTTTCGTAGATTTGGGCAAGAATGTCGTATCCGTTGAGAAGAATCATCGAAAAATTGGGTTTGAAACCCCGTCCTTTTAGGACGGCTTGGCATTTAAGATGTTTCGCTATATGCTAGAGATACAGCGAAACAATCTTAACTATGTACGCCACTCAAAAGAACCAACTTAGACAACTTAATCAGCAGGAATTTAATGCCCTGACTGCTTTGTGTCGTTTGAGTAAGAATCTTTTTAATGTGGCGTTGTACGAATGTAGGCAATATTTCTTTGCTGAAAGAAAACGTTTGACCTACGAATCTAACTACCATATTTGCAAATCTAATGAAAACTATCGGCTTTTGAATACCGATATTGCTCAGCAAACGATGAAGGTAGTAGATAGAAGTATGCGGTCTTTCTTGGGACTGCTTAAGGCAATTAGTATAGGGAGATGTGACCAAAGACCACAACTGCCCCAATACTTGTCTAAAGAGGGATATTTCCCTTTGATTATTCCTCGAATTAAACTCAAAGATGGAATGTTGGCAATTCCCATGTCTAGAGAGTTTAAAAAAGAATATGGCGAAGTTAAAATCCAACTCCCAGAAAGACTGAAAGACAAGAATATTAAGGAGGTACGAATACATCCCAAATACTCGGCTCCATGGTTTGAAATCGAGTACATTTATGAGGATGAAGCAATAGAAACATCTGTGGACTCCGAAAAAGCAATAGCTATTGACTTGGGGGTTGATAACTTGGCAGCTTGTTTTGACACTGAGGGGCATCAATTTTTGATTGATGGAAAAAGACTTAAAAGCATTAATCAGTGGTACAACAAGCGTAATGCTGAACTTCAATCTGCCAAAGATAAGCAAGGCATTAAAGAGTTGACTAATCAACAAGCACAGCTTAATCAATGGCGTAATGATTCTATTCGAGATTATTTGAATAAATCCGCTCGAATAATAATTAACCATTGCTTGAACCACCAAATAGGCAAGTTGGTAGTTGGGTATAATCCAAGTATTAAACAAGAGATTAATATTGGACGTTCCAACAATCAAAACTTTGTTCAGATACCTTTTTGGCAACTTAGACAAAAGCTCAAAGCTTTGTGTTCTCGATACGGAATTGAGTATTGTGAACAAGAGGAGTCTTATTCGTCTAAAGCTAGTTTTTACGATCAAGATGAGATTCCTATTTACAATGCCGATAACCCCATCAAACAGAATTTTTCTGGTAGAAGGGTTAAGCGGGGATTGTATCAAACAAAGAACAGACATCTTGTTTCAGCCGATATTAATGGTAGTGCCAATATTTTGGTTAAAAGTAAGCACAGACTCAATTTTGAGCGAGTGTCTAGCGGGTTTTTGGCTAACCCTTTAAGGATTTACGTCTCTTAAGAATCCCCGCCAGGCGCGGGAGTGTCAATTTTTTGCTTGGCGATTGTAAATGGCTGCGGGTCTCCCCAAGAAAAATTCCACGGGAACCAAGACCAGACTCCGCAAGGCCGAAAGAACTCGATTTATCTGTGAGACGGAAGGACGGGGAGAAGGCAGCACTTGCTCGAAATACTCGGAATGTAAGGTAAAACCAAAGTGAACATCTTCCGGTAAGCTCAGTTTAGCAATCGGTCCGTCCTTGAGATTGTCAGGGTTAAATAACCAAGCTTCTAATACTTTGGTCGGGGTTAAAACCGTCGTCAATAGATAGGCCTGTTCTTGGGGAATAAACTGAATGCTATCTAAAATATAGCCATCAGGACAAACATAAAAATCCAGTAGTTCCCGACCCAAATGTGATACATGAGTATCACTGGCTTTTTTTTCTTGGCTAATCTGTTCAGTTAACTGATTCCAATCCTTATCGAGGGGAACCTTGGCTAATACCGAGGGCAAGTCATGACTGGGAAGTTCGGCATCGCTGAGGATGCGATTACTTTGGTCGCGACAATCCATATACTGACGACGACAGATTAATTCGCGCACATAACCGAGATAAATTTGATAAACGGCACTGTATCCCTGTTCCGATTCCCGCGGGTCGGCCGTGTAGAGACTGGTACAGAACCAACCCGGATGGATGAAAGCTTGTTCGCTCATCACCCTGGCATCTTCGATAACCACTTTGCGTAGCACTCCGACATCAAAGGAAAACATCCAGGGGATGCCGTGGTATTCGGGGGGATAACTCTGACCGGTGAAATGTTGGATATCGTCTTTTTCGATCGCTTCGGTTAAACTAATAGTGGCATTTTGGATGGCCACAATCTGAATTTGACCGTTGGTACTATGGTAACTACAAAGGAAGTGATAACTGTCGCCATTGAAGGTAATTAATCGCGAGGGAACGGTGGTTTCTTCTTCCTTGAGGTCTTGACGTTTAACCAGATAAATTTGAGTTTTTGGATAGGTTTCTTCGGGCCTGATTCTGATACCTAATAGTTTGGCTACCCCCATCTGAAAGGGCATATCGGGAATCATGATATAATCTTCGGTGACGATGACCGAATGGGGGCTACCATCGAGGATAGTTCCCTGTAGTTTCCAGGGTTTAAGTTTTTTTTGTTGATCCCAAAGCACAATATATACCGATTTATCTAAATCTTTTAACATACCTCCCGATACCAGTTTTAGCTTTAATTCACAGGTGATAAATTCTTTGGTTTTTTTGTCGTAGAAGGGGTGAGCGGTATTTTCTAGGACTGGGAAAAAAGACAAAGGCACGGAAACAATATGTTGGTCAAAATAACCAATCGGGGTGATAGTATCAAGGGAAACGGGGTCAACTTCCCAGTAACGTCCAGCATCGGCAGTGAGAATTAATCTGGTTTCTTCTAGTTGTTTATCTTCGGCAACTTTTTCTAGTTTAACCATAGCGGTATTCGCTATTTCCGAAGAACCTAAAATGCTGACCACGGCGGGAAAAGTGGCTTGACTAATATTAAATATCGGCAAAACTTTTCGCCAAAAACTATCCCAAGTTTTTAGTTTTTTACTGTGAACGTTAACTTGATTATTTTTCCCTTGCAAGTCCCATTTAATAATTACACCCTCGCCAGAGAACAAATGACGGTCATTTTTTCTATGAAAAGGACAGACGATAAAAACGTATCCCGACAGATTTTCCGGCCAATGTCCCTCAGTAATTGAGGCGACTGCTTGATATAAATTGTTCTCATCTGGTTGACCGAGTTGCGAGCGACTAAAATTACTAACGTTGACAGTATTTTTGCTTGACATATTCATAGGATTCTCCCTTATCAGTTATCAGATGTGAGTTTTCAGTTATCAGTTATCAGATGTGAGTTTTCAGTTATCAGATGTGAGTTAAGTACCTAAGCAAAATTAATTACACATTTAAATAACCCTATTGTCTATTACCTATTGCCTCTTGCCTGTCTCGACTAGGAAATTAATTTTGCACGACTACTTATCAGTTCACTGATAACTGATTACTGTTCACTGATAACTGATAGAGGATTTCACCTCTAAAAAATAGCGTCGATACAATTCATAGCCTGGTACCACTTTATCTCCCGATTGTTTGAGTAGCCCCATACTGCTGAGTTTATAAGCGATAATTGGGTCTAATTGTACCGGTTCCACCGCGCTCATCACTCTATCGAGGGCTTTCGCTAGTTCAGGCTGTTGTTCTAATACCGCCCAATGGCGTCGCAGGTGATGGGCATAAATCCCCGTGACGGAGGTGGCACTGGTTAGTATTTGCGTCATGGTTATTTCCCCCCGACTGAGATAGTAGAGGGCAGTTTGTACCAAAGCTGGATGTCCTCCTACTAGCTCCATCAATTGTTTGACTTTTTCCTGATTTTCCCAGGTGAGTTGATAACGTTGGGCTAATTGCAATACCTCCTCAAGACTAAAATGACTTAGCTGTGCGGGGAATCCGACGTTAAAGGGGGATTGATTGAGTTGCAGGGGGACATAAATTTCTGTGGAATGGACGACGATAAGACGGAGTTTTTGCCAAATAGGTAGGGTTTTGGCTTCCTCGTACCAAGAACGCAGCAGCGGTAAAAAATCCTTGGCCACTTGGGGATGTTCAAACATCTGATTAAGTTCATCGAGGGCGAGGACAATGGGGGCGGTAATCGATTCCAGCAGATAGTCTTGAATGTAGACCGTACAGCTAACCTTGCTGCCTAAATCCTCATCCCAATACTCATCTAATTGCGGTTTTAACTGTAGTTGACGGGCGGCATTGGCACACAACCAGCGCAAAAATTGGTTTAAATCACTCAAAATGGCCTGGTCTACCTGTTCTAAGTTCAAACTCACCGTGCGGTAGCCTTGCTGTTTAGCAAAATCGAGCATTCTCAAAAGTAGGGATGTTTTGCCCATTTCTTTCGGGGCTTTTATCCGCACTAAAGCCCCCGGTTTCTTGATTTCCTGCCTTATTTGTTCTTCGAGGGGAAGACGTTCTAAATAAAATGGGGAACCAAGGGGAACTGCCCCATTAGGATAGGGGGGTAATGTGTCCAATTTTTCGCTCTTGGCTGCGGAATTAACCGGAATTTTGTCTTGAGGGGCTGCTGTTAGCTCAAAATTCAGGGCGGCGATTTCTTGCCAGTCGAGGCATAATCGACGACAAATTTGTTCAAAAGTGGCTTGTTCTACTGGTTTCCCCGTCAGGAAGTTGCTGACAATAGCCAGACTAAATTCAGCTTCTTTCGCTAAGGAGCGTTGACTGCTAAAGCCCTGCTTTTTCACGGCTAATTTAACTTGATTGAGGCAATGTTGTTGTACTCTTAGACGGCTCGATCGGGAATCTCTCATAAGAATTGGGGTGTGGGGTGTAGGGTGTAGGGTGTGGGGGAATGGGGGAATGGGGAAGTGGGGGAATGGGAAAGTGGGGAAGTGGGGAAATTGAACTAAAACCCCAAAACCCCAAAACCCCAACACCTAAAACCTATCTCCTGAATACTGACTCGGAGAATACTGACTTCTAACCCAATGGTAGATGTTGGATTTTTGCAGGAGTTCTATTTTTCGACAAAGATAAGCAAAAATTATCTACTAACTCCAAAAGCTTGAGAATATTTAAATTAACATTTCGCAATATTTACAAATTCTTAAGAATTAATTGAGAAAGATTTTTATTTAACAACGATGTTGTAATGGTGGTAATGATTCGGTAGTAGTGGCGTAGCTCTCTTGCTTACCTGGTATGAATTGTGTAAAATATTTATTAATAAAAATAATTGGAACCCGATCAGTCTTTAAACCTCTAGCTTGATCATGACTTTTCTGATAAATATCTTTTTCTGGCTCCTGTCTGGCTTACTGAAATATCAGTCTAGCACCGAACAAAGTACCCCCCCTAGTTCACCTCCGTTCCCCTGTCCTAATTGTGGTTCTCACCATACTATCAAGAATGGTTCTATTCCTAAGGGAAAACCCAAACGTCAATGTAAAGAGTGTGGTCGTCAGTTTGTGATCAATCCCACTAATAAAACCGTCTCTGACGAAACCAAACAATTAATTGATAAACTCCTGCTCGAACGAATTTCCTGACGAGGAATTGCTAGAGTAACAGGAGTAAGTTGGTCATGCTCACAAAACTATGTCAATAATAAACTGGCGGCTGTCCCTCGTCAAGTAAAGGTTTCAGACAAACCAAAAGGTAAATTGGTTATAGAATGTGATGAGATGTTGACCCTGAGAGAAGCCGAAGGGTGGTCTTTGGTTTTTTCTAAGACGATAAAGGTTTATATCTGGCGGTTAATTGATAGAAAGACAAGGGAAATTATTGGTTGCTATGCGCGGAGATAGGAGTCGTCAATCAGCCCAAAAAACTTTGGGGCCAGTTTACCCGGTGTTTACCGACAATGCGCGGTTGCTTACACAGACTTTTGGGAGTCCTATAAGACAGTAATTCCTAGTAAACGTCATCGGGCAGTAGGTAAAGAAACTGGTCAAACTAATCATATTGAAAGATTAAATAATACCTTTCGACAAAGGATTTCTCGGCTGGTGAGAGAGAGTCTATCTTTCTCTAAAAAAATGGAGAATCACGTTGGAGCTGTTTGGTATTTTATCCATGACTACAATGCACAGCAAAGCAAAGGATTAAGCCGCCATCACTACTACCGAATCACCACCCAGCCTAGTTCCAAGCTGATTCGGAGCATCTTTCAATTTGACAACGCCAATTTTTTAGTATTTTTGCTTGGGGGGAGTCGAGTAAGAAGCGATTCTACTTCCACCGACGCGCCAGCACCAAGCCACCGCCGAGAATGACTAACCCGACAACACTAGAGGGTTCAGGAGTACCAACCACGTTGGGAATACTTTGAATAATCGGGGTTTGGGTCACGTTCACCGTTCCTGGAGCGGTAAACTCTAATCCCGTGACGAAGGCGACGGGATTCGTCGGGTCGAGGAGTTCGTTCTGGTCAATGCCGGTGATCTGGAATTGATCGAACCCGTCCGGGTCGATATTAAGAAGGTTGAAAGGTGTTCCCGCAACGAGGGGGAAGTTCCCGAAACCGGGGAGTTCTAAAAGAAAATTACTATCCCCTCTCGGTAAAGCGCCCGGGATCAGAACCGAGGCAAATAGCGGCCCCCCCGTCACCGCATACTCGTAACCCACCGCTATATCGGGGTCGAAGAAGACCAGTTGGTTCGGAACAACGGGTATCGGGGGAAAAATGAAAGTTCGACTGTTAGGATCGGGAATCGGGAGTACGGGATTATCAGGAGTAGTACCAGGAGGGGGAGGGGTATCTGTCAGCGAAACTACAGCACCTCTAATAATAGAGCCATCGGGGATACCATCGCCATTATTATCTACGGTTCGATAATCTTCTAGAACGTTATTATCGCGCCACTCTAGGAATCTGTCCAAGGGGTTGAGAAGAATAAATGACGGAAAAAATCCGGTACTTTCAGGAAATTCAGGAAAAGATGGAAGCGAGAAGGCAAGGCTACGAATATCGAAATTTGGTGAATTGAAAGAACTATAGGATAGCTGACTAGTTTGAGGAGTATACAGAAAACCCCCCGAACCATCAAAGGCGGAAGTAGTCTGTATGCTCCAATTTAAAATGTTGTCCGGCTCGAGAAAATCGTCGTAACGGTTAGTAAATTGATTGACGGTAATAAACGAATCCCTAGTAACCTCTCCTCCTACGGCGACGACGGGTGAGCCGAAGGGGACGAAGGGAAGAGGCGCAATAAAACCCACTTCCGTACTGAAATACAAAGTGGTCTGGGCGAAAGATGGAGCAGAGAGAGCGAGTACGGTAACTGTTGTACCGATACCAACCGCTAGAATTGATGGTACGGAAGACAATCGTCCCACTAGAGTTGGAAACCTCCAAAAAACTTCTAGATAAGGCGAGTATATCATAACAATTGGTGGCTTGTCAATTTTTCTTAGAACTTAGAAGTCCCATGCAGAACGTGGGTTGGGTTGAAGCATGAAACCCAACGCCCGCTCATGTTACGCTACCGCTAACCCATCCTACAAATAATTGCGCCTCCCTACTTATTCCTCCAAGATTTCCAGGGCTTGAATCACAATTTCCAGTGCGATCGCCTCGCCCGTAGGTTGGGTTGACGCAAGGAAACCCAACTTCCATATTCATATTAAAATAAGAGATAAGTTTTCAAAAATTCTGAACCTGATGAAAATCAAAGCTATTATTCATCCAGCCGAAGAAGGCGGTTACTGGGCTGAAGTTCCCGCTCTGCCCGGTTGTATAACAGAAGGAGATAGTATGGACGAAGTTGTCGATAACCTCCAAGATGCCATACAAGGCTGGTTAGAAGTTGCCAATGAAAGCAAACAACCTGAATCTAGGTCAGAAGTGATTGAAATTGCTGTATGAAATCAATATCAGGGAAAAAACTCTGTAAAATTGTCGAAAAAAAAGGTTGGATACTCAAAAAAATTACCAGTAGTCACCATATTTATGAAAAGGAGGATGAAGATAAAATTCTATCTATTCCTGTACACCGCAATCAGGACTTAAAAATTGGAACTTTAAAATCAATTATGAAAATAGCTCGATTATCGGAAGATGACTTATAAGCTTTCGTCGTGTGCGTTAATGTTAATGTAACGCACCATCAATTTTTTAATATGCGGTGGGTTACGCTGTCGCTAACCCACCCTACAGTGCTACTGTGAAGAGACAAGCTGATGTCCGAGGTTATAATGGTCAAAGAGTTAAAAAAGAAATTAATCTAATCAATAGCCACAATGAAGGTACAGCAATCCTAATTAAGACGGGTAAATTAGTCAATTTCACCCACAACGATGATCTTTTTTTTGTGTAGTTTTATTGCAAAGAAAAAGTTTTTTTGACAAAAAGCACAAAGTATGATATGGGACTAACGTATTTCTGGCTGCCAGTAGTTATTGGAGAGTGGGAGTTGGGGAGTATTTTCAGTTATCAGTAAACAGTAACCAGTGAAAAGAAAACTCATACTAAATCTGGTTATTAAAAACTGATTATTTATTCTCCGTTTTGCATGAGTGCCTCTTGCATGAGCTTTGTAGGTTGATTCATGAATCAACCTACTATGAGAGCAAAAACCTGTACTTCCCTGCCTGACTGACGGACACAAGTGGGTCAAAACCTGACAAGACAAGGGTTGCCAAAAAGAAAAAGATCTGGGTAGATAGGGAAAAAGCAAGAATCCCTACAAGATGAAAACCGAGAA
>VYLQ01000059.1_pt1 | contig 35259 bp, 32 predicted proteins | sample 5115351 | NCBI WGS metagenome assembly VYLQ01 (sample SAMN12291776, study PRJNA351875) | freshwater metagenome | isolation source: freshwater lake | place: USA: Michigan, Lansing Lake | collected 2013-08-14 | reverse complement strand
GGGTTCCCAGAAGTCCTCGAAATCTTCTTCTATCAGTGCCGGAGAGGTGGCAGTTTCGTCGCTTTTGGCAATCGTCATTTTTTCGGCCTCTCTAGGTGGGAGTATCCATGTTTTGGCTGATTATTTATCATGTTACATCATAATTTAGGAGTGAGGAGATAGATTTTAGCAGTTGAGAAAATTATCTTCGCTTAACAATGATCAAAACTTTTCTTCCTGGTGCGTTACATTGGGCTAACACACCCCAATAATATCCTTAAGCTAACCAAAAAACTTGGCTTTATCTTTAACTAATTTTGTCCCGATTCCGGCGGCAATGACTTCAGAGAGAATGCTAATTAAACGATAGATAGCAACGGTGACAAGTACGTTAGCGGCGGGAAATTTTTCTGAGTCTAAAAGTGCGATCGCTGTAGCTTCAAACACTCCTAATCCTCCCGGCGCACCGGGGACAACTAAACCCAATAACCAAGCAAAACTAAAGGTTCCTAAGAGGGGTAAAATCTGAGCGGGGGTAATCATTTTTAACACCATCCAAGCTAAAATAAAACCCGCACCGCGCCACAATAAAAATCCAGTTTCACCCAAGAGGGGGAGGAGAGGATATTTAGTTAGATAAACAGGTTCCTGAGCAATCTTTTTCTTTTGGCTAAGTATTTTGAGAGGATAATTTAAAAATTTGGGATGAATGCTGATTAAAATTAATCCTAAAACTATGATCTGTATCCCTAGACTTGAGCTAGATTTCATCCAACCTAAACCACTACCAATAACTGCTATGGCTAAGGCTGCACACACCAGCAATAAAAGTTCTAATAAAACGCTTAAACTAGCGGTTCCCCAATCACTTCCTGCTTTATTAATTGCCACAATGCGAGCATAAAAGTGGCCGATATTACCGGGTAGATATTTTCCTAAATTGGTAATCATATAGATGCCAATTCCCGCGGAGGTTTTAATCGGTTGTTGATAGCTTTTGAGTATCCATGTCCACACCCACCCTGCCCAAATTTGAGCGATAACTGTGGTTACAAGTGCCAAGAAAAGAAATAACCAGCCATGATTTTCAATTCTAACTGAGGTGACGTTATCCCAGTTATTTTTAAGATTGCTGAGAACAAAAAATAAGGTTCCCCCAATAATCAGCCAACGTAGAAACTTTTTCAGCATTTCATTTTTTCCTTTATTCATTTTCTGAAGGAAACCAATCGAGAGCGAGTAGATTTTCTAAACTGTAGGGACATTGCTGAGGTAAACTGACTTGATTATCGGTTTTTTCTCTAACATAATTTAAGGCTTTCTGGTAAATACGAGGTAATTCTTGACTGAGATAATTGCGGAGATTAGTAGTTAAATAAGTGTCGATCTGGTTTTGGAAATTGACAATTTCTGAGCGCCAATGACTAGGATTATATGTTCTTTCATCTTGCCAAAATTGTAGGAGTAAACAATGTCTAATAATTTGCTCTAGCAAACTAGCAACCCGAAACTTTTTTTCGTTTGCCAAATCTTCTAACTCCTCGATTAAGTTTTCTAAATCTAAAGCGTCAAAATTTTTAGCCTTGAGCAGTTCTATGGTTTCTGCTAACCAGAGAGAATCATCAATTTCGTAGAGAGTTTTTAAGTCGGGAATAACAGTCATTTTTTATCTCCTTGATGATAAGATGGTAGCCAATTAGGATCGAGAAGTTCTTCTAAACTGTAGGGACAAGTATCGGGAAAGTTAACTTGATTATCAGTTTTTTGACGAACGTATCGCACTGCATCTTCATAGATATTATCAAACTCTTGCTCCAGATATTTACGAAGATTTGTGGTTAAATAACGTTTTAGTTTATCTTTAAAACTCACTATCTCTGCTTGCCAATGAGCTTGATTATAATCTCTTTCCCTTGTCCAAAATTGTAATAATAAACAATGTCTAATAATTTGCTGTATCATCAATTTCGTAGAGAGTTTTTAAGTCGGGAATAACAGTCATTTTTTATCTCCTTGATTGTCAGATGGTAGCCAATTAGGATCGAGAAGTTCTTCTAAACTGTAGGGACAAGTATTGGGAAAGTTGACTTGATTGTTGGTCTTTTTTGTCACATAACGGATTGCTTTCTGATAAATATTATCAAATTCTTGTTCTAAATATTTCCGCAAACTTGCCGTTAGGTAGGTATTTAATTGATCTTGAAAATTTACCAGTTCTGACTCCCAATGACCTTGATTATATTCTCTTTCGCTTGCCCAAAATTGCAGTAACAAAGCATGACGAATAATTTGCTGTAAAAAACTAGCAACACGAAACTTTTTCTCGTTTCCCAAATCTTCTAACTCCTCGATTAAATTCTCTAAATCTAAAGTGTCAAATCTTTTATTCTTCAAGAGTTCGATAGTTGCTTCTAACCAGAGGGAATCATCAATCTCGTAGAGAGTTTTTAAGTCGGGAATAACAGTCATTTTTTATCTCCTTGATTGTCAGATGGTAGCCAATTAGGATCGAGAAGTTCTTCTAAACTGTAGGGACAAGTATCAGGGAAAGTAACTTTATTCTTTGTCTTTTTCCGCACAAAGAAAACTGCATCTTCATAAATGTTAGTTAATTCATTTTGTAAATAATTACGGAGATTGGTGGTTAAGCCTCTTTTTAGCTGAATTTGAAAATTGACTATTTCTAACTCCCAGTGATCCTGATTATATGCTCTTTCCTCTGTCCAAAACTGTAGGAGTAAAAAATGTCTAATAATTTGCTCTAATAAACTGGCAACACGAAACTTTTTTTCGTTTCCATCATCAATTTCGTAGAGAGTTTTTAAGTCGGGAATAACAGTCATTTTTTATCTCCTTGATTGTCAGATGGTAGCCAATTAGGATCGAGAAGTTCTTCTAAACTGTAGGGACAAATATCAGGAAAGTTAACTTTATTATCAGTTTTTTGACGAACGTATTGCAGGGACTCAAAGTAAATTTGCTCAAATTCCTGTTCTAGATATTTGCGAAGATTTGTGGTTAAATAGCGCTGTAACTGATATTGAAAACTTATTATCTCTGCTTGCCAATTAGCCTGATTATATTCTCTTTCCCTTGTCCAAAATTGCAGTAACAAAGCATGACGAATAATTTGCTGTAAAAAACTAGCAACACGAAACTTTTTTTCGTTTCCCAAATCTTCTAACTCCTCGATTAAGTTTTCTAAGTCTAGCGCTTCAAAATTTTTAGCCTTGAGCAGTTCTATAGTTTCTTCTAACCAGAGGGAATCATCAATTTCGTAGAGAGTTTTTAAGTCGGGAATAACAGTCATTTTTTATTTCCCCTAGAATTGGCAATAGTGACCAGTTAAACCGATCACTACAGCTTTTATATACTAGATAATTTTAGCGGAGCGCAGACCGAAAAAGAGACCGAGGGCAATTCCGGTAAAAACGATCAGATAACCCGCTAAAGCAGCAACAGCTAACACAGACATGGTGAAAATCTCCCAAGTAATTTAATCTTTTTTAGCATTGTACCGTTATTCTTGCCCTTCCCCTTCCTCCTCTTCCATATCTTCCCCAAAGCGCTGCTGGGGGGGAATTGCGGCGACAATTGCCTCGATTACCTTGCCGACTGGAACAATTTCTAAGCCCACATCTTCGGGATAAACTTGACCTCTAGGGACAATCGCCCGTTTAAAGCCCAATTTCGCCGCTTCTTTTAATCTTAGTTCCATTTGCGACACTAGGCGCACTTGTCCACCTAATCCCACTTCCCCGATTAAGACTGTGCGCGGATCCACGACTCGATCGCGAAAACTAGCGACAACAGCGATCGCCACTCCCAGATCCGCCGCCGGTTCTTCCACTCCCAACCCTCCCGCGGAGGCAACATAGGCATCTAATTTCGATAAAGGAATGCCGACGCGCTTTTCTAAAACAGCGAGAATTTGCTGTAATCGGTTGTATTCTATGCCCGTGGTCGATCTTCGGGGGGAAGCATAGCTGGTGGGGCTAACTAATGCCTGTAACTCCACCACAATCGGGCGTGTACCTTCACAGGCTACCACCGTCGCCGTACCGGGGGAAAATTCATCGCGATTGCCTAAAAACAATTCCGAGGGGTTTTCCACTTCCACCAAACCGTGATCCACCATCTCGAAAATACCGATCTCATGGGTTGCCCCAAAACGGTTTTTCACGGATCTTAAGAGACGATGGGAGGCATAGCGATCGCCTTCAAAATATAACACCGTATCGACCAAATGTTCCAAAACTCGCGGACCGGCGATCGCCCCTTCTTTGGTAACATGACCGACAATTAATAAAGTAATATTCTCCCGTTTTGCCACCTGCATCAAGGCGGAGGTACATTCGCGAACTTGGGCGACGGATCCCGGTGCGGAAGTTAACGCCCCAAAATAAAGAGTTTGAATACTGTCAATTACCGCCACCTGTGGGCGTAAAGATTCTAATTCCCGCAAAATTTCCTCTAAATCGGTTTCTGGCAGGACATAGAGATGATTATCGAGTTCTGTGGTTGATTCAGAGGCTTTTTTCTCCTTGCCATTGCCATTATTTTCCGACTCCACGGCAACCACTCCCACCCCCAAACGGGCAGCCCGCAGTTTAATCTGTTGTCCCGATTCTTCGGCGGAAACGTAGAGGATGCGCGGTAATCTTTGGGCGAGTTGGTTGGTAACTTGCAGTAAAAGCGTCGATTTGCCGATGCCCGGATCGCCACCGATTAGTACAAGAGAACCGGGGACGATGCCACCACCGAGGACGCGATCGAATTCCCCGTAACCAGAGGGAAAACGTTCCTGTTCATACTGGGTAATTTCCGAGAAGCGAACCGAGATACGCGGTTGCGGGTTGCGTTGTCCTTTGCCGTTATTTGGGCGACTATTTTGCCATCCTGGGCGATTTACCGCCGGATTATTGCCACCAGCCATCACTTGTTCTTCTAGCGTCCCGTAGGTGTCACAACTGGGGCATTTTCCCAACCATTGGGGAGATTCCGCCCCACAAGCGCTACAGATATATATTGTTCGCGATTTCGCCATGTTTTTTAAGAAAAGTTGAAGAAAAGTGGTTTGGGGATCAATTCTCTTGTCAAATTTAATTAAGTATGATAGAGGGGAAGGAAGACAATAAAGTTATTGATAATTGCCATAAAAGAAATAAAATAGGAAATTTAGGCTTAATGATAACGGCAAAAGGATATTCTATAAACAGGAACGCTCGTTATTTAACTTTAAAATTCATCACACTATTTAACTAAGGAGTGTTAATTCAATTGGAGAACCATAAGGAAAAAATTCTCGTTGTTGATGATGAAGCCAGCATCCGTCGTATCCTAGAGACTCGTTTGTCGATGATTGGTTATGAAGTCGTCACCGCCGCCGACGGGGAGGAAGCTTTAGAAACCTTCCGAACCGCTGAACCCGATTTAGTGGTTTTGGATGTGATGATGCCGAAATTAGACGGTTACGGTGTCTGTCAGGAACTCCGCAAAGAATCGGATATTCCTATCATTATGTTAACGGCTTTGGGGGATGTGGCCGATCGAATTACCGGGCTAGAATTGGGCGCGGATGACTATGTGGTTAAACCTTTTTCTCCCAAAGAACTCGAAGCGCGGATTCGTTCGGTGTTGCGTCGGGTAGAGAAAAATGGCGCGCCGGGGATTCCCAGTTCTGGTGTGATTCATATCGGTTCAATTAAAATCGATACCAATAAACGCCAAGTTTATAAGGGGGATGAACGCATCCGTCTGACTGGTATGGAATTTAGTTTACTAGAATTATTGGTCAGTCGCTCGGGAGAAGCTTTTTCGCGCTCGGAAATCCTTCAGGAAGTTTGGGGTTATACCCCCGAACGTCATGTGGATACGCGGGTGGTAGATGTGCATATTTCCCGTTTACGAGCCAAATTAGAGGATGATCCCAGCAATCCTGAGTTAATTCTCACCGCTAGAGGTACAGGCTATCTTTTTCAACGTATTCTAGAACTAGACGAGGAATAGTTCTCAGCTATGGCACCAGCTGATCCCAATCGTATTTTAAGACTGTTACCCCTGTTCGCTGGCATCGTCGGGGGTACGGTATTAATGTTTAATCGTTTTGCCACTGCCGATTTAACCCCATCGCAAGCGCGTTCCGATGTGATGGGAGTGATTTTGAGTGGGGTTTTAATTTTGGTGGGTTTAATCTGGCAAAGAGTTCAACCCCGCTTACCGGATGCTGTGGAATTAATCGGGCGCGAAGGCCTGGAATTTGCCCCAGATTTGCCAGAACCGGTTAAAATTGAGCTTGCTTGGGCTTCCCATTTACTTTTAACTAATACCGTGACAAAATCTCTGATCGTTTATTATCGGGGACAAGTTTTATTGCGTCGCGGTATCTTAAAGGAGAATTCTGAAGTTAAAGTTAGTAATATTATCAAAAGAGTTTTAGAAACCGGTAAAGCCGTTTATTTAGTTAATTTAAATTTATATCCCGCTAAAATCGAGTTTGACTATTTGCCAGAAAACACCCAAGGTTTAATCTGTCAACCCATCGGTAAGGAAGGTGTGTTAATTTTGGCGGCAAATGCAGCGCGCAGTTATACTAAACAAGATGAAATTTGGATCGAGGGAATTGCTGATAAATTAGCCAACACTTTCAGTCAGTTTTAGCCGATTTCAGTAAGATTTAAGAATTTGGTTAAGATGAGAGTAGGCAATTAGCGATCAACTTGTAGCTCAGGATTTTAACCGATGACTCAAACTGGTGAAACCGTTACCTATTCCCTTGAATCCGTCCTGACAAGGATCGAGAGTAAAATTGACACTCTCCAAAGAGATGTAGATCAGAAAATAGATTCCTTCCAGAGAGATGTTAATCAAAAATTTGATACTCTCCAGAGAGATATGGAGCAAAAATTTGACAATCTCCAAAAAGATGTTAATGATTTAAAGGTGGAAGTCACAGAAATCAAAGGAGATATTAAAACTCTTGATCAGAAAGTCGAAACGATGGATAAACGACTGGAAAAAGTCGAATATAGTTATGCAGTCTTGGTTAAAGATATTGCTCACTTGAAAGGGTTTAAATCCCTGATTATCCCCATGATTGTGGCTTTTTTAAGTGCCGTGGTAACTTTGGGATTGCGCGGCTTTTTTCTTGGCAATAAACCTTAATTTTTTATGTCAAGAAAGTAATTATTTGCAAGAGGTTTTTAATTATGACACAAACTAGCGAAACCGTTACCTATTCCCTTGAATCCGTACTGACAAGGATCGAGAGTAAAATCGACACTCTCCAAAGAGATGTTAATGATTTGAAAAGCTCGCTCTTGAAAAAGGGGACAATTGTTAATTATTATTAAAAGTATATTTACTAATTAACCAAAATACCAGTGAAACTAGCTCAAGCTCAGACGATATTAACAGACACTGTAACCGTATTTTGGGGAGAATGGCTAGATTTACGGGCGAGAGTCCTTCAGATCGCCGCCACCGGTCTAGTTTCTCCCCTAATCTATATTATCGGTTTCGGGTTGGGGTTGGGAAGCGCTCTCGATCGCTCAATGAAACCCTCGATCGGCGATTCTTATCTAGAATTTATTTTACCCGGAATGGTGGCCCTGTCCTCAATGGCGATCAGTTTCGGGGGAACCACCTTTTCCATCTGTGGCGATCGCTTATTTAATAAAACCTTCGAGGAATTATTATTACTTCCCGTCCATCCCCTCTCATTATTTTTAGGCAAAGTTTTTGCGGGAATTTTGCGCGGTGTCATGACTTCTGCATCAGTGATTCTCATCGCTATCTTATTTACAGGAAAATTTGCTAGTTTTCTCAATCCCCTCTTTTTATTAGTTTTAATCTTAAATTGTGCCGTCTTTGCCGGTTTAGGGGCAATTGTCGGATTGCGAGTTAAATCCCTCGAAAGTGTCGGTCTCTATAATAACTTTTTAATCGTGCCGATGTCTTTTTTAGGAGCAACTTTTTTTGATCCCCAAACCTTACCCTGGGCATTAAAAATTATTGTTTATTCCTTGCCCCTTACCTATGCTAGTCTAGGATTAAGAGCCGCAGCCTACGATATCAATCAATTTCCTTGGTTCGCTATCCCCATTTTATTCATCGTCGCTATTCTTCTCTCGATTGTCGGCGCTTATCAATTCTCCCATCAACGGGATTAAATCAGTTATCAGTTATCAGTTATCAGTAATCAGTGGTCAGATTTTAGTTTTCGGTGAACAGTATTAAGTGGCAAGTTTTAAGCTTTCTTTTCACGGATTACTGTTTACTGTTTACCGATAAAAGCAAAAAGCTCCTATCTCCTGACTCCTATCTCCTGACTCCTATCTCCTATCTCCTGACTCCTATCTCCTGACTCCTTTTTCCCTTGAATAAATATATCCTTTTTTATAAACCCTACGATGTATTATGTCAGTTTACTGATGAAAATGGGCGCTCGACTTTAAAAGATTATATTCCCATCCCCAATATCTATTCCGTCGGTCGTTTAGATAGGGACAGTGAGGGATTATTATTACTCACAGATAACGGTCAATTACAGCATCGTTTAGGTCATCGTCAATTTGCTCATCCGCGTACCTATTGGGTACAAGTCGAAAGAATTCCAGACTTAAACGCTTTAGAAAAATTACGTCAAGGTCTTCCTATTCAGGATTATCACACTCGACCGGCAATAGTTAACTTACTAGATTTTGAACCGGATTTACCCCCCAGAGAGCCACCGATTCGTTATCGAAAATCTGTTCCCACCGCTTGGTTAGAAATTACCTTAACTGAGGGAAGAAATCGTCAGGTAAGAAGGATGACTGCTGCCGTTGGTTATCCCACTTTAAGATTAATTAGAACAGCCATTACTATTGACAAAAACAATAAATTATGCTTAACAGGATTACAACCCGGTCAATGGCGAGAAGTGACTGAAAAAGAGAGAAAAGCCTTAGAAAGGTTATAATTTTTGTAAGCAACCTTGATAACCAAAATTGAATGTATAGTTTGGGACTTGCTCAGATGATCCACAATTATCTATAATCGTGAATATTAAACCTAAAGACAAACATGAAAGTTAAAATTAAAAATCTTGGCATTTTAAAACAAGCAGAATTCAGTCTAGGCGACCTGACAATTATCTGTGGTAGTAATAATACAGGTAAAACTTATGCTACCTATGCTTTATTTGGTTTTTTATATACTTGGCGAAGACTATTAATGTTGCCAAAATTTGGACTCAAAGAAAAAATTGATCAACTACTTTCTGATGGTGTAATTAGTCTCGATCTACAGGAGTATGTTCAACAGTGTGAAAGTATTCTTACTACAGTTTGTCAAAGATATGTTCGACAAATACCTGAAGTTTTTGCGGCCAACGAGGAGAGGTTTAAAAATGTTGATTTTCAGATAGAATTAAATTTTGATAATATTCAATTTAAAAAGAAGTATGAAAGGAAAATTAGTACAGCAACATTGGAAATTATCTCGATTAGCAAAACTGAAAATAACCCCTATTTATCCATTACATTGCTAAGAGACAAATCTAATATAAATCTGTTAGTTAATGTTCTTGAAGAGATCATTGACAACAGTATCAAAGATATAATTTTCTCTCAGTTTTTTCCCAGGCCATTTATTGCCAGTGCAGAAAGGACAGGAGCGGCAATTTTTCGCAAAGAGTTAAATTTTGCTCGTAATCGTTTACTGGAAGAAATTAGCAAAAATAGCAATTTTGATCCTAATGAACTGTTATTTAATGTTTCTCAGGATTATGCGCTCCCAGTCAAAAAAAATGTAGATTTTACTAGACAAATAGAAACAATTGTCAAAAAAACTAGCTTTATTGCCGAAAATCATCCCAGTATTTTAGAAGATTTTGCCGATATTATTGGTGGGCAATATATGATTACTAGCAATGATGAACTTTATTACATTCCTAAAGGAAAAAAACTTAGACTATCGATGGATGAAAGTTCTAGTGCTGTACGTTCTCTTTTAGACATTGGCTTTTATTTAAGACACGAAGCTCGAATCGGAGATTTGTTGATAGTAGATGAACCTGAATTAAATCTCCATCCAGAAAATCAACGCCGTATCGCTAAACTTTTCGCTCGACTGATCAACATTGGTATTAAAGTTTTTATCACTACTCACAGTGATTATATTATCAAAGAAATCAACACATTAATTATGCTCAACCATGAGCAACCACACCTGAAACAAATTGCCGTAGAAGAAGGCTATAGACAGGAGGAATTATTATCGGCCGATCAAGTTAAAGTCTATATTGCTGAAGAAGCTTTAGAGATGTTAAAAGGAAAAAAAAGAAAGACAAAATCACACACTTTAACCCACGCTAAAATTGATCCCGAAATGGGTATCGAAGCGCGCAGTTTTGATACTACTATCGAAAATATGAATCGCATTCAAGCGGCTATTATTTGGGGTGAGGAGTAATGTCTGATATTGCTATGCTCAAAGAAATGATTAAGGATTGTGCGATAGTAGATTTGGAATATCAAAAAGAATACAAACGAGATAGCTATTTACTGAAACTGACAGAAAATCAAGATAACTATTCGTTTGTGGTTAATGGAATTCCGAAACCCGATGAGGTTATTGTGATCAAGCTAGATGAGTTTTTTCATGTCCGCAAAATTTTTACTGGTAATCAAGGTGAGTGTAAGCGTGCAGATTTTATAATTATCGCTAATACCACTTCTGAAAAAGTTATCCTTTGTTTGGAAATGAAGAAAAGCAGAGATGATAATTCATCGATAACTAAACAATTAAAAGGAGCCAAATGCTTTGTCTCTTATTGTCGTGAAATTGGACGCTCATTTTGGAATAAACCCGATTTTCTTCAGGACTATCAATATCGCTTTGTTAGTATTAAAAATATCAGTATTTCTAAAACAAACACCAGCAGCCCTAAATTTTCTCAAAAAAGTGAGATTCATGATCAACCAGAAAAAATGTTAAAAATTTCCGCTAAAGCCAAGCACTTTCAAGAATTAATTTAGTCCTATAGCTTGACATTATGACTGATTTAATCTCGATCCAATAACGATCTTTTGCCGAGAGTGCCGAAAGAGCCTTATCGATGCTCATTTTTAAAAACTTCAAACACCTGCCGGCTGAAATATTTTAACTTATCAGCCACTTTGGGAGAGGGTTGATAATTGCCGACTAATTGCCAATTTTCCACCGTAGATAGTCGCCAAGCGGTTCCTTGATGGTTAAAAGCCTGCATTTCTAAGCCAATCAAACGCTGATGTTGATCCTCGCTATCGAGATGAAAACGAATTTGTACCAGAATACTGCGCCCTTGAATTCTGGGACTCCAACCGGGAAAATGGAAAGCGATATCGATCGAGTCGGGATCCGTTAACTCCCTTGTGTGGGGATCATTGCGCCAAGGTTTCAGATCTGCCTTTGCATCGGGGAATTGTTGTTTAAACAGGTTGACGAGTGTGGCGATCTTCGCCGTTAATTCTAATCCTTTTGCCTGTTCCGACGCATTCATGCTCACCTCTGATAATTGCTTATAAAGTAACTATTTATACAGTTTAGCCCTGCTTTTTGCGACTATTGCACCAATTATAACGATATTTTCTCGATCGAGTCGAAAATGCCGCACCTGTCAATCAAGATAGCCGCTGCCAAAAAGACAAAATCAAAACTAAACTAGAAAATAGGATAATCGACAGGAACAGTATTTTCTATGAATCCCCAAGAGTCTCTATTACAATCGATCGAAAAATTAGGCTATCGGGTTACGGTGGGTGATGTGGCGGCAAAATCGGGTTTAGAGATTAACGCTGCACAACAAGGATTATTAGCTTTAGCTGCGGAAGCGGGGGGACATTTACAGGTAGCAGATACGGGGGAGATTATCTATCTTTTTCCCGAAAATTTTCGCTCGATTCTCCTGAATAAATATTGGCAATTAAAGTTAAAAGCTTTCGGTAGTAAAATCTGGCAAGTAGTTTTTTATGTTATTCGCATTTCCTTTGGCATTGTTTTAATTATTTCGATTTTAATCCTGTTGCTGGCTATTCTGGCGATCCTGATCGGCTTAATGTTTAAAGATAGTGACTCGGATAATAATTCTGGAGATAACAAAATTAATATTAACTTCTTTCCCACGGACTTTTTCTGGATTTTTTATCCCGATTTTGGTAATAACTACTACGAAAGAAGAGATAGGGAAGTTAAGGCAGACAAACTTCCTAGTAAGATGAATTTTCTGGAGTCAGTTTTTTCTTTTCTTTTTGGCGATGGCGATCCTAATTTTAATTTAGAGGAGAGACGCTGGCAAACTATCGGTAAAGTAATTCAAAATAATCGTGGCTCGATTATTGCTCCACAAATTGCTCCCTATCTCGATAGTATTACCCCCAGTCATGAGGAGACAGAAGACTATATACTCCCAGTTTTAACTCGCTTTAATGGTTTGCCGCAAGTGTCCGATCGAGGCGATATTATCTATTATTTTCCCGATCTACAGGTGACAACCAAAGAGAGAAAATTACAAACAGTTTCCCCCTATCTAAAGGAAAAACGCTGGAAGTTTAGCGAAGCAGATAGCGGTCAAATTATCTTAGCTTTAGGTTTAGGGGGGGTTAACTTTATCCTCGCTTTAGTTTTAGGATATTTGCTCAACAGTGATAGTGTCGATTTGAGCGGTTCTCTGGGGTCGATAGTCACAGGGATCTACGGTTTTCTCCTCAGTTATGCCGCTGCTTTTTTGGGGATTCCCCTCGGTCGTTATTTCTTTTTGCAGTGGAGAAATGAGCGGGTTAATCAACGCAATCAACAGCGAGAAAAAAGAGCGGATTTATTAGCACAAAGTAATCCTGAATTAGAGGAAAAACTGGCCTACTCTCGTCAATTTGCTGACCAAAAAGTGATTACAGATTCTGATATTAGTTATTCTACCGATCAAGACTATCTCGAACAAGAGATCGAGCGCTCCGATAAAATCGATCGAGAATGGCAAAAACGCTTAGAATCGCCCGATTCCTGACTCCTGACTTGAAAGAGGGTGTGGGGTGTGGGGTGTGGGGTGTGGGATGATGGAGAAGTGGGGAAATGGGGGAGTGGGGAAATGGGGGAGTGGGGAAATGGGGAAATGGGGGAATTATGAATTGGGAAATGGGGGAGTGGGGGAGTGGGGAGATAGGAGAATTTCAACTAATACCCCAAAACCCTAAAACCCCAACTCCCTAAAACCCCAACTCTCAACTCCTGCCTCCTGAATCCTGAATCCTGACGACCGACTCCTAACCCCACCAACAAACTTTTTGCCACAAACCCTAACTTAAACGATCGAGAGTGCGATACTGAATTGCTTCGGCAACGTGGGAACTTTTCAGCATTTCACTATCTCCTAAATCGGCAATGGTGCGGGCAACTTTGAGAATGCGATCCATTGCTCGGGCCGATAAACCCAATTTTCGGATTGCCCCTTCTAAAATATGGCGACTGCTATCATCCAGCGCGCAAAAACGCCGCAAATGCTCGGAATTCATCTCCGCATTAGAGCGAATCCCGGTATTCTGAAAGCGATCGCTGGCCTTTTGCCGGGCCCCTTCTACCCGTTGCCGCACCTGCTCAGAAGCTTCTCCCCGACTCTCTTGGGTCATTTCTTCTGGTTTCAGGCGATTTACCGTCACTTGTAGGTCAATACGGTCTAAAAGCGGTCCCGATAATTTCGCCCAATACTGTTCCCGTTGTCGCGGTGAACAGCTGCAGGGTTGCACCGAATCGCCGTAATAACCACAGGGACAGGGATTGGTACTTGCCACCAGGGTAAAACGCGCCGGAAAAGCGACGGAAAGACGAGTGCGAGAAATGCTCACATAACCATCCTCTAGGGGTTGCCGGAGATATTCCAAGACACTGCGCTTAAATTCCGTTAATTCGTCCAAAAATAAAATACCACGGTGAGAAAGGGAGATTTCTCCCGGTCGGGGATAAGTGCCACCTCCCACCAGCGCCGCTCCGGAAGCGGAGTGATGGGGACTACGAAAAGGACGCTCGCGCACCAAGGAACCTCGATCCTTCAGTAATCCGGCGACGGAATGAATCTGGGAGACTTCTAGGGATTCGGCAAAGGTAAGCTGGGGCAGAATACCGGGTAAACGTCGCGCTAACATGGTTTTACCGCTGCCCGGTGGCCCGACAAAAATTAGGTTATGACCCCCAGCTGCGGCAATTTCCAGGGCCCGACGGCCAATTGCTTGACCTTTGACATCCTTGAGATCGGGGAGATTTATCTGCGATCGCCCAAATTCCTCGGCAGCGTTAAAAGTCATCGGTGAATAGCGATCGGGTTCATTTAAGAAATTTACCACTTCCGATAGATGACGAAACCCATACACTTGTACTCCTTTAACTACGGCCGCTTCTTTGGCATTATCGGCGGGAACCACTAAACCCTTAATCCCCATTTTTTCGGCAGCGGCAGCAATGGGTAAAACCCCCGCCACGGGACGCAAACTACCATCGAGGGATAATTCGCCTAAAAAGAGAAAATCCCCCAATAAATCGGCTTCTACCTGTTCGGAAGCCCCTAAAATGCCGATACTAATCGGTAAATCATAAATTGGCCCCTCTTTGCGGATATCGGCGGGACTTAAATTGATGACAATTTTGCGGATGGGAAAGGCAAATCCGGCATTTTTTAGGGAAGCTTTTACCCTTTCTTTCGACTCCTGCACTGCGGTATCGGGTAAACCCACCACGGCAATTCCGGGTAATCCCCCCGATACATCCACCTCTACCCCGATTTTAATGGCATCGATGCCGATAATTGCCGCACTCCAAACCCTTGCTAACATTTTGGCTCAAGTAAAAATAAAGTGAGTTCTTAGGAAATTGAAACAGGATGTTAGGCTAGTTTTCCGCATAAAAATGATTTTATCTGGAGATTTACCCCGAAAATCACCGTATTTATCGGGATAACCTAGCCAGAAAAGCTGAGAGCTTAATGGTATAGTTGAAAAAAAAGTAATTTGTCTATGAGCGAGACTATTTTTAGCAAAATTATCCGGAAAGAAATTCCCGCCTCGATCGTCTATGAAGATGATCTAGTCCTCGCTTTTCGAGATGTTAATCCCCAAGCACCCACCCATATCCTCATTATCCCCAAAAAACCGATTCCGAAACTAGAGGAAGCCAGCGACAGCGATCGCGATTTATTGGGACATTTGTTACTAACTGTTAAAAAGGTGGCCGCCGAAGTCAAATTAAGTCAAGGTTATCGAGTGGTGATCAATAATGGGGAACATGGAGGTCAAACCGTCGATCATCTTCATGTCCATCTCTTAGGCGATCGCCCAATGTCCTGGCCTCCGGGTTAAACCACCCTTATTTTCCCGCATTTTTGGGGAATTATAGAACTAGAAGCGTTCTTTTCAGAGTCGGTCTTCTCGATGTTGAACCCATGAATAAGTCTATTTCTGCGATTGCATTGGCCAGCACCCTGCTGTTATTTCCCTTCACCCCTACGACTCTCGCTCAATCGGAATGCTTTCTCCAAAGAGCAGATGGACAACACATAGATCTTAGCCGTCTCTGTGGCGGTTCGTCTAGAAATAGGAAAAATTCCCCGCAAGTTTATCAGCTACCCATTCAACGCCGGGTTAACGGTATTCCCACGGTGATGGTAGTTTTTAATAACCGTCACTATTATGAAATGCTTTTTGATACGGGAGCTAGTGCTATCGTCCTCACCGATGCCATGGCACAAGCGATAAAAGTCAAACCGGAAAGGCAAGTACTCGCTCATACCGCCGGCGGTGTCGTTACGGTTTATCTTGGTCGCATTAATTCTGTTAAGGTTGGAGAATTGGCTTTATCTAATCAGATTGTTGGTATTTCTCCCCAAATGAAAGGATTAGGACTCTTGGGACAAACCTTTTTTGGTTCCTATGATGTCACGCTCAAAAAAGATGTGATTGAATTACGTTATCGTCCATAGTCTGACGGGAAAAATTGTCGCTTTTCTGACTCTAATCGAAATTTCCTCGCTGTATTTGTTCCCGTTCGATCGCTTCAAATAGGGCCTGAAAGTTGCCTTCTCCAAAACCTCTAGCGGCATGACGTCGCTCGATTAATTCAAAAAAGAAAGTCGGCTGGGAAAAAATTGGTTTAGTGAAAATTTGCAGTAAAGTCGGCTTTTCTGGGTGGGAATGACTATTTTGTTCAAAATCGATGAGAATTTCCTGTTTTTTAATTTCTGACCATTCCCAATCAGCAATATTAAAATCTTTTTTTTGATAGTTAATTTGTTGATAATAACTGTTGGGAACTGACAAAAAATCTACTTTTCTTTCTTTTAATTGTTGAGTTAATTTTAAAATATTTGCTGTTTTTAAAGCAATGTGTTGAATGCCAGGTTTTTGATTAATATCTAAAAACTCTTGAATTTGAGAACTGTTACTATCTGGCTCATTAATCGGTAATTTTAATTCAGTTTCTGGGTGAATAAGTACCTGAGAATAAAGACCAGAACGCTCCGTTTTAATAGTAAAAGTTTGCCTTTTTTTAAAGCCTAAATTTTCCTCATACCAATTGGCTGTTAACTCTAAATTCCCCTGAAAAACATTTAAAACTAAATGATCAATTGCCAGAATATCTTGATTATATTGTTCCCTAGTATTATACTCAATCAGATTAGGATCGGCTAAAATTGGCGTGATTCCCTGTCTTTCAATTAACGTATGTTTGAGATTCGCAATGCTAGAGATGTGACAGCTTTTTATCTTACCCCTAGCCAAAACAGTTTCCTCAATAAAAATGTCCTGTTTAATTCTCCTAGCTAAACTGTCTAAATCCTCCACTTGAAAAGCTACATCCGCCACCCCTTCTGGATATTTACTTAAAAATTCCGCCACGGGACTAAGGCAATTTAAGGGAGAAGATAAGATAAAAATAATCTGTTTAGTTTTATCTTTTTGGATGCCATTGCCGACTATTTCCGTGTGCGTGTGGAGATTAACTAAACTTGCGATTGTCTGAAAATCCATCACCCGCACAAACCAATCTCGCCATTTTTTGGCCGATTCTACATAAAAATGAATATGATCAATAAACATAGATAAAGTCAAAAAAGTGGTGTTTTTCAGTGAGCAGTAAACAGTGAGCAGTAAACAGTGAGCAGTAAACAGTGAGCAGTAAAAATTAAACTCCGAACTTGCCACTTAATACTATTCACTGACAACTCAAATCTGATTACTGATTACTGATAACTGATAACTGAAAAAGCTGACGACTAAAAAAAGAGATGACTATCGGGTTGAATATTAATTTCCATGGGGACGGCTTGGGGTTCAGCATTCATGGCAAAATAGATAGCATCGGCTGCGGTTTGAGCGGTTAACATTTTATTGCGATCAACTTTTAAGCTCACCTGATCCCAAAAAGGAGTATCCACACCACCAAAATAGAATAAAGTCATTTTAATACCATAGCGTTTTAACTCATCGGCCAAACATTTACTAAAACCGACTACCCCGTATTTAGAAGCACAATAAGCGGCAGCCATAGCCATAGAATGCTTACCTAAAATTCCCACCACATTACAGATATGACCGTACTTATTTTCCTTCATCACATTAGCCGCAGCCTGACAGGTATAAAAACTCCCCTTCAGATTGAGGTCGAGCATTTTATCTAAATCTTCCGGCGTGATTTTATTGTATTGTTTCATCACCCCGGCTCCGGCCGCATTAACTAACACATCCAACTGGCCGTAATGGGAGACAATTTTTGCCATCAAAGTTTCCACCTGAGTCGGATTGGTGATATCCGTCGGCACAATTAAAGAGGGACAACCCAACTCACTAGCTAAATTAGATAAATTATCGGCATTTCTGGCCACTAATACGAGTTTATGACCATTAACAGCTAGTTTACGGGCTAAAGTAGCACCGATACCCCCCGTAGCACCGACAATCAGGACAACTTTTTCGCTCATAATTATTGATAATTCTTTACAAATCTTATTGTAGGCCTTTCGCCCCAGAAAAGCATCGACAGTCACGCCCCTTTGATTAAGCTTTAGCCAACTTCTGATAGGATAAACCGTGACAATGTAAAGAAATTTTTATGACTGTACTGACCGAAGGAATCGCGCCCCACGGTGGGCAATTAATTAATCGTATTGCTACCGCTGCCGAAAAAGCCGAATTTCTTGCCCTAGCTGCAAAACTCCCGCGAGTTTCCTTAGATGAACGAGCGCTCTCGGATTTAGTTATGATTGCTATTGGTGGTTTCAGTCCCCTCAAAGGCTTTATGGAACAGGACGACTACGAAAAAGTCGTCGATGATATGCGTCTAATCAATGGTTTACCCTGGGCAATTCCCGTGACTCTTTCCGTTAGCGAAGAAGTGGCGGATCCCCTCAAAGAAGGCAACTGGATTCGTTTAGATGACAGCGCAGGCAACTTTGTCGGAGTCCTAGAGCTAACCCAAAAATACCGTTACAATAAGGCCCACGAAGCAGTTAACGTCTATCGTACCGACGACCAGAAACATCCCGGGGTAAAAGTCCTCTACGAACAGGGAGAAATTAACCTCGCAGGTCCAATATGGTTACTTCAGCGCGATCCTCATCCTCAGTTTCCCAAATATCAGATCGATCCTCTGCAATCGCGCCAAATGTTCCACGAAAAAGCTTGGAAAACGATTGTCGGTTTCCAAACCCGTAATCCCATCCACCGGGCCCACGAATACATTCAAAAATGCGCCCTAGAAGTGGTAGATGGTTTATTCTTGCATCCTCTTGTCGGCGCTACCAAAAGCGATGATGTGCCGGCGGATGTGCGGATGCGTTGCTATGAGATCATGATGGATAAATACTTTCCCCAAGATCGCGTTATTCTGGCTATCAACCCCTCAGCTATGCGTTACGCCGGCCCCCGGGAAGCAATTTTCCACGCTATTATCCGCAAAAACTACGGTTGTACCCATTTTATCGTCGGTCGTGACCATGCCGGAGTCGGCGACTACTACGGAACCTACGATGCTCAGTATATCTTTGATGAGTTCGAGCCGGGGGAATTGGGAATCGTGCCGATGAAGTTTGAACACGCTTTCTACTGCACCCGCACTTCGGGAATGGCAACCACCAAAACTAGCCCCAGTTTACCGGAAGAAAGAATCCACCTTTCGGGAACGAAAGTCCGGGAACTGCTGCGCAAAGGAGAATTACCACCTCCGGAATTCTCCCGTCCAGAAGTGGCTGCCGAATTAATCCGGGCCATGCGAGAGTCATGAACATAACTAGGCGAGAATTGCTCCAGCAGACAGGTTGGGGGTTGCTGACTTTGGCGATTAGTCAAGGGACAGTTAACCGTCATTTGGCCGCTCTCGCCGCCCCTAATCCCCGAAAATTGGCTCTTTTAGTCGGTATTGACCAGTATGGGGCGAATATTCCGCCGCTGCCCGGTTGTCTTACCGATGTGGAGTTACAAAAAGACCTTCTCCGTTATCGTTTTGGCTTTCGGGATGCTGATATAGTGACTTTAACGGGACAAAAAGCCAGTCGAGAAGCGATCGAATTGGCTTTTTTAGAACACCTGATCGCCCAAGCTAAACCGGGTGATGTGGTAATTTTTCACTTTAGCGGTTATGGCAGTGTTGGAGAAGGAAAAGAGGTTTTTATTCCTAGTAATGGGACGGAAAATGCTCTAATTAAGGAAAATATTTTGCTTTTGGCTCGCTGTCTAGCTACGGATAAGTTTAGCTTGATTTTTGATAGTAGTCATCTCCCCCAAAATCGGCCCTATCTCGGTAATCTCCGCGTTCGCTCCTATTCTAGAGCCATTAGTGACCTTAACCCCGCCGAGTTAACTTTCGCTGCCGATATTAAAACCCGTTTTAACCTCAAAAATAAGCCTAGTAACGGCGTTATTCTCGCTGCCGCTAAACCAGAGCAAATCGCCCTGGAATTGAGCGGTAATAGCCCCAATGCCGGCTTATTTACCTATGATCTCACTCAGTATCTCTGGCAAGCTGTCCCTAGTCCGACAATCGCGATCGCTTTTCCCCGTCTCCGTAATCTCGTCGCTAGTCACAGCAGTCAACAACAGCAGCCGGCAATCCTAACCAGTAATCAAAAAAATAATTCTGCGCCGACATATCATACAACGTCAGAAACGTCAAGGGGTGGCGCAGCAATTGTTACAAATCTTATTGATGAGCGCACCCTAGAAGTCAATCTGGTCGGTCTGCCCTTAGAAATCCTGGAAAATTACGGAATTAACTCCTGTTTAAGCTTTATTGAGGCGACCGGGGAGGAAATCAGCCTACAAATTCTCTCCCGTCAGGGTTTAAAAGCCAAAGCGCAATTATTATCGGCAACCGCCTCCCTAGAAATAGGACAGATTCTACAGGAAAAATTGCGGGTTTTTCCCAGTCAAATCGGTTTAATCGTCGGTTTGGATAGTAATTTAACCCGGATTGAACGGGTAGATGCCACCAGTACCTTTGCCAGTTTGCCTGATGTGGCCGCCGTGGTTAACATTGGTGAACAAACGGTAGATTGTCTCTTAAGTCGAGTTGATAGCGAAGAAACGGGCAATTATCAGTTATTATCTGCCAATGGCTCCCTAATTATCGGTAGTTTAGGGGCGGCCAACGAAGCAATTAAATCAGGAATCAAACGACTGCAATCGCAACTAGAAACCCTGCTGGCCTGCAAATTGTGGCATTTGCTGCTTAATCAAGAATCCTCCGGTTTAGCTGTCATTGTCACCCTGGAAAGCCTCGATCAAACCTATATCTCGACGGTACAAACCCAAAAAATCGCGGGTAGCAGGGGGGCTAGTATCCCTAAAAATGACTTAATTCTGCCCGTCGGGACGGAAATTCGCTATCAAATCGAGAATCAAGAAGAACAACCCCTCTACGCACTGATCCTTGTCCTCAACAGCGACCGCCAACCGCTTTTATACTGTTCCCGTTCAGAAAACCCCGATAATTTCAGCAATTCTAGCCAATTAGCTCCCTTTGTCGTGGCAGCGAAAACCAAGGCCACCATCCCCAATGACCGCCAAGGGCATTGGAAAATTAGTCAACCCAAGGGCATCAGAGAAAATCTACTGATCCTCAGTCGCCATCCTTTCCCAAAAACCTTTACAATCCTTAATGCTACTCAAAGCGTCAAAGGAGAAGCCACCCAACTGCTCACCCTGACTAACCCCCTAGAAATAGCCAGAGCATTCGGTCGCGATCTAAAATTAGATTTAGGCTTAAAAATGGATAATTCTGGCAGTGTCATTGATGAATACGCCTTTGATCTGGGAACTTGGTCAGGTTTCCGGTTTATCTATCAGGTTATGGACTAAATCGATAGAAAATTCTTATGGAATCCTTGAAAAGAAAAGGTTAAAATCCTAAAACAGCTACCCCTAAATTTCCCGATGAATCTTCTGCCCCGGACCACCCAAAGCCGCCTCAAAAAAATCCCACAAATTCCCAGTGTTTGGGAAGGAGATCGTCGTGCTTTATCCTTATCCGAGAGAATGCCCCGGGCCACCTTAGAACCAAATCAAGAAAGCGGCGGCGAGTGCGTGATCTGGGTGGATGGTAGCGAGGGCTGTGTACGCGCTATGGAAGTAGTTTCCCCTGAAACTGGGCCCGAGGCCATGGTGAGAACCTTAATCCGCGCCATCGAAACACCCCAAAATCCCGCCCGGCCAGCGAGACCGAAAAAAATTATCGTCCGCGATCGAGAAACACAGTTTTTTCTGCGCGGGGTACTGCAAGATCTCGATATCACCATCGATTATGTCCCCAGTTTGCCCCTGATCGATGATCTCTTTCGTGGGTTCGACGAATTCCAAAATAACCGTCCCCCAGCAATTCCTCCCGCTTGGCAGTCCGCTTTAGTGAAGACCGCTCACGAAATTTGGAAAGCTGAACCCTGGTCCTGTTTAGCTGATTACGATATTTTGGAAATTAAGCTCGATCGCCCCGATTTCTCGCATCTTTACGCCTGTGTCATGGGAATGCTCGGTCGGGAATACGGAGTCATTCTCTATCGTTCCCTAGAATCCCTCAAACAATTCCGGCAGGCCGCTTTAGAAGAAAAATCGATGGAAAGATTAGAAAAAGCCTTTCTTTCCCAAGATTGCTGGTTTTTAAGCTACGAATTGGCCGATGATGATGAGGAAGATGATGAGGATGACTACGATCTGGCCTCGGCTGCCCCCTCCCAAATCCATCCAGTTTTCGGCAGCGTGCATCCCTACGAAGGCATTCGCCCCTACTTGGATGAAGAAGAAGCAATCACGGTATATTTAGCTTTAATGGCTCTGTTGCGCTTTTTTAAAGGCAATCAATCCGCTTTATCCGAAGAACCGATCGGAGAATTACAGCGTCGTTTTCGCATTCCCCTCGATCCCGAACAGGCAAAAGGGGAAACCGTGGCCGTGACAGTGGCCACGATGCCCGATCTATGTGCGGAATTTATGCAACTCTTAGAGGAGGACGACGACGATGAGGATGATGAGGATGATGAGGAAGAATCCGTACTCAAGGAGGATCTAGTTCCTGATAATGCACATCTCAGTCTGGGAATGGTTCCCTGGCAATTATTAGATAAAATTCGCAATCGTCGGAAAATCCATTATCAACCCCAATCCGTACCCACAAAAGGGGAGGGTTTCCCCGTGGTCATGATCCAGACCTCCCGACCGAAAGCCAAGGAAATTATCGAAAAAATCGAACAAGCTGGCGGTTTGGCGGCTATTGGTTTTAACCCCGGCGAAGATCCCCTCGAAGATACCCGTTATGATCTCGGTATTCTGAAAATGGCTAACGGTGATCTCTATCTATTTGGGGAATTCGAGCAAGATGATCCCGACCACCGTAATGCTCGCCGCAATTGGCAAAAACGCATCAAAAATACCGAGGGTTATTGTGGTTTGATTATTGCCATGGGCGTAACTGGTTCCTCCTGCGGTAATCCCCAGTTAAACGATATGTTAGCCCTCTACGAGGCAAAATCGATCGATAGTAAAGATTTAGACTTGGGAGTTTTGACTCTTATGCCTCACTTCGGTTAATTTGAACGGGCAGCGGCGGCTTGTTTTCAGTAATCAGTAATCAGTAATCAGTTTGCTTGGCAAATTCAGTAATAATTTTGGCCGCATCTTCTCTAAACTCTTGCGGGCAGTTTTCATCATGGTTAAAATTCTACAATCTCGTTAAAAAATCCCACTCCTCAAACCAAGTTGAGCGATCAACGCATTCTAATAAAGCAATAAAATCCTGCTCAATATTAAACGCTATATTATGAGGGCTGATCACCTGATTGATAATTGCTTGAACGTCATCTTTTTTGGCATACTTGTAAAAATCCCGTGTATTCAAAATTTGATTGAAATAGTTGCGATAAGCAGTTGATAATTGAACATCATTTTCTGGAATTGACCTATCATTTGTACCCAACATATCATCACTTTTGAGCTTATCCCGAACAGAGCGACATTGATAAATGATTTTTTCAAATGCCTCATCATCATTGAGTAATTGCTGTAATTTGGGATTCATATAGTTCAGATAGGCTTGTTGAAGACCTTGGGCAAGACGAACGGCATCCACTGAAATCGAATTTTGCTGGCGATTTAACCACAGAAAAAGTAATCTACCCAATTTATCAAAATCTGTCAATAAAATAGATTCAAACGTATATGCACGTGGGATATACGTTGGCAAACCAAACCGATTATCTAAATTACTTAGAATTAGATTTTTATGGTCGTCATTTAAGAAATCTCTATCAAAAATTAACACAGATTTTTGCCATAAATTCTGCTGATTTCTAATTAACTGAAAGATCTTTTTATAACTAGGTAAATCCTTAAAAATTTGAGAGACTCCACCCATCACCCAGAAAGAATATTTTTTTGTATTTATACCAATAGTATTCTTTTGTAATAACGTATAAATTGCTTTTGCATCATCCTGACCTTCGACAAAAATGATTTTATCCGCTTCAACTGCATTAATAAAATCTAAACCATTGCTATTCCCTAAAGAACTAATAATAGGATTTAGCGCAGAGGGATAAATTCCTTTAAAGCGTGGCTCTACGAAAAGTTCTTGTCGAGATAAAGCATTATAATTATATTGAGGTCTATTTTCCAGATGAAATAATTGATGTAAAGAAACCTGTCGAATTAAACTTTCATTATGAGTTGTTAAAAAAATTTGTGTTGTCTCAGAGAATCTAAGCAGTGTATTGATTAGCCGAATCTGTATGTCACGATGAATATGACTATCAGGCTCATCAAAAAGAATCAAATTGAGATCATTTCTTTGCCCAAAAGAATATAAATTTAATAAAATTACAATAATCTGTATTGTGCCACTTCCCAGTAAAGAAATATCTTTTTCTATATCACGATTATCAATTTTGTAATTAATAATAACTTTGACATCATCCCGAAAATCACTGGAAGTAAAAAAGCTGATTTGTGTACTAGAGCTATCAAAGAGAATATACGACAAATCGCGCTTAAATGTCTCATACAATTGAGGAGCTGCTTGATCACTATGAAGAGTGTATAGACGATTACGAATGACTTCAACCGATTCTCGTTTTTGAATTGCTTCTAGCACTTGTGGAGTAGTCAAAAACCTCTCATCCGCTCTAATCGTAGCAACAGGAGAAGCGAAAGAACAGGCAATTGCTTTAGGGAAATTATGAAATATTTGGTTAAACTGAAAAAAATCAAAATCTTGACGATTTAAAAATTCTAGCTTGTAGCTGTTGCCATGGGAATTTGTAATTGAAAAACCAATCTTTAATAATGGGTTTGCTCTTTGCTCAGAAGATATATCTTGAAAGATAAAAATTAATTCAATTTTTTGACTTTTATCGCACTGATAAAATAAGTCATCAATATTAGAACTACGAACCGTTTTTATATCTGTGTAAAGTAAATACTGAGTATCTTTAAAAACATAATCCCCCGCTCGATAACGTTCAGGTTTAGCACGGATTGCTTGGTATAACAAGAAGTTAAAGCACTCATGCCAAAGGGCGATCGCCTCTAGCAAATTGGTTTTTCCTGAATTATTAACCCCAGTAAAGACATTAAAATCAGGATCTAGATCTACGGTAACATCTTGAAAAGACTTAAAATTTTTAATCTGAATTTTGCTGATCTTCATTCCCGTTCATCCTGCCGTAGAATTGCCTCTAGTCCAAGCTGATAATGTTCAATGCTTGTAACAGGTTGCCGTCCTAGCGTAACCGCATCTCGAATGACATAAACTTCCGACATTGTCTCACAGTTAAACACCCTATAGAGCCAATAGTCCCGCTTTAATCGTTCGGCTGTTTTATACTTATCTCTGATGCTAACACAATTGGGAAGTAGGTTAGCCCAATTAAATCTAATTAGGGAGCAGCCTCGTAGGTTGGTTTGAGCGAAACAATACTTAGGAGAAAACGTATTAATTCGATTGAAAAAGCGAAGAGGATGCCGATAAAAACCCCCCCGCTAAAGGCGGGGGATATGGCATAGTTTTCCTGTGATGCCTAGCTAAGACTTACACCCCGTAAACGAAGTCAGCATTAGTCATGCCAGCTGCGGCACTAGCCACAACATTGGCAATTAGGTAACTACCGAGGACGGTAGAATCGTTATACCAGATGTCGCCGTTGCTAGTGTTGACGTAGATGCCGGAGAGGTTTCCCAATGCTCCCCCAGTCAACCCCGCTCCCTTGAAGAACTGGCCAGCGCTAAGGACACTTCCGTTCACGTTACCACTAATAAAGCTCAGACCCTTGATCCCCGGATTAATGAAGCCGGTCAAAGTGCTGTCAAGACTGTTCGCCAGAATGATCGTGTCAGCGGGTACAGAGAAGTCGGTGATCAGATCACGGTTCGCTACGTTGTCGAGCCAGAAGAAATCGTTTCCAGCACCACCAGTGAGAGAATCCACACCCAAGCCACCATTAAGGGTATCATTGCCCCCAGAACCGTTGAGAAGGTTATTGGCCGTGTTGCCCGTGATCACGTTATTGCCCGCATTACCCGTACCGTTAATGGCGGCTGTTCCTGTCAGTGTCAGGTTTTCCACATTTGCCGCTAAAGTCGTGGTGACAGCGGCCGTGAAAGTATCGGTTATCGTCGTGGTAGCTGCCGTCTGCGTACCAAGAGCAGCATTAGTAGGAGAAGACAGAGTTAAAGTAAAGGTCTCATCTGCTTCATTAAGGGAATCATTGAGAATGGGAATGTTGAGGACTTGAGTAGTAACACCAGGGGCAAAGGTTAGAGTTCCAATGGTGGCGGTGTAATCCGATCCCGCGGTTGCTGTACCGTTAGCAGTAGCATAGTTAACGCTGATGGTTTGGCTGCTTGCGTTGGAAAGAGTGACGGTGTAGGAGGCGTTTTGAGGCGTGGTTAAACCTTCAACAATCGTCTGACTGTTGGGGTTAAGATTAATCGTGGGTAATTGATAGTTGCCAAAATTAACATCAGTCAATTTTTCCCCTGCTTTCAAGTTTAGGGCATAGGGGGTGGTGGGGGAGGTTTGGAGCCAGCCTGTTTGATTCACTTCTCGGATGGCATATTCTCCCGGTCCCAAGTTGGTAAAGCTGTATTTGCCGTTAGCGTCAGTAACTGTGGAAAGTTCCCAAGGATCAAGTGTTCCATTGGCAACACTATCAATGTAAATTGTCCAACCGGCTAGGGCTTTTTCACCTGCCTCCCAGATGCCATTGGCATTAACATCGTTCCATTTACTGCCTTCGATGCTTCCCAGTGGAGTTGCTGTGTCTCCATTTTGAAATTCACTTTGCAGTGCCAAGTTCGCTGCCTGCTTTGCTCCTAACAAGAAGGTTTTATCCCCCGTCACCAGAAAATCAAAAGCCGCCCCATTTAAAAAAGCGCCTTCAGCAATACCAAATTCTCGTGCTGTTTTGAAAGCGTCTGCGACTGCGTTGGCATCTTGTTTCGCTAAAGTTTCTAAGGAAATAAACTCCTTGGGAAAAGGTATAGGCTCGGGATCGGGTGTAGGGTCTATAACATCATCTATAGGTGATATAGTTGTAGACTTGGTCAATGTAGTCAAAAATTTGGTTGTTTGAAATAGAGATTCTCCCTGAGTAACTCGCCAACTGTCGGCAAACTTTGTATGTATTGTTTGAACAGAGGGATTAGGATCTAAGACTGTGCCATCACGCAGAGCAAAATCATTGCTGCTATCACCATCGCCATTACCTAAAAGCCCTTGTAGTGAGCCAGCGCGATCATCAGATGGATTGACAAAAACATCAACGTAGCTCCCATTGTCCGCGGCGATGACGACATCGTTATCATCGGCTGTGGAGAAATTACCGTCTAGTCCGGCATAAGTGACGGTGTACTGATTACCTGAGCGCTGGATTCTCGTGTTACCAAACAATGCACTGCCGCCACTGCCTAGATTATATGTTACTCCATTAACTGTTAATTCTTGACCAGTGGCAAGCTCTGAATCATAAACAAAAGTTTGGCCGTCTAGTCTGATCGCAAACGCTGTATTGACAGAAACTTGAGCACCTGTATACCAGGGTTTTTGAACGGTTTGCACTTGAAAATCATCAGTTAGAGACTCGACATAAATGAACGTTCCAACTGCTTGCAAATCATAGGGTTTGCCATCAAAGGTATAAAGATGCACATCACCCCAACCGTGGCCTTGACCAACTACCGGGCGGGAGGTAAAAAAGATCGAGAAATCTTGACCTGTAGAAACCGGAACAGAGCCGAGTGTACCATTAACAAAAACATTAAAACTGGTATCTAGTGGAGAAAAGAATGCTGGAAGATAAATTTGTTCAATGTATTCAAAAGCACCAGCACCATTGATCAAATCCACGCCAGCGCCACCAATAGTGTTGTCTGTTCCTACAAAGCTGTTACCAACACCGACATTAAACGGAGTGTAAATAATACCTGTAGTCGTTCCTTGTAAAAAAAGATCCAAGTTAGCGTCTGTATCAGTAGTGCTAGGTGTTCCCGTCCAGACCAAGGTAACTTTAGCAGATGAACTGGGACGGCGAGACATCCTGCCCAGGTTTACCGATATGCCCCGGAATGTATCTTCTGCCAGAAAATAGCTTAGAGATAGGTTGCCAAAACTTGCATTTCCTAGCGTATTTGCAAAGGTCAATGCACTAGGGTTTAAGCTAGGTGAAGGAGGAAATGGACTGGTATTGGCTATATCTGTTGGTTCCCAGAGATTTGGGTTCACTGAGCCGGAGCCATTTTGTGATGTGTGTATAAGTAACCCTTTTTCTGTGGAATCAAGAGTTCTAATAACGGTATCGTTTACGGAAGCAGTATATGGGGCAACGGAGTTAACGCCACCAAGTGAATTGCCTGCGATCGGTGTGTAAGGTGTATTGGTCGTCCAAGTAGCTGAGAAAAGTATATCTTTAAAGCGAGATCTGAAGTTAGGAGACCAGAGTGGTGAAAATGCAGTTTTTGCATTTTCATAGAGAAAGTTATCTTTATTGTCTTGAACCATTAATAGGTTTTGAGACCACAACAAATTCAATGGTGTAAGAGGCATAGTGGTAAAAGTTTTGAACGCTTCATACACCATAGCTTAATCATTCGCCTGCGCCAAATCAATAAGCAAAAATACTGAATTAGCTGTAGCAGAAATGTTGAATCCGTACATAAAACTTTACATACAAGCTGACGGGAACAGGCGTTCGTTTAGAGAGATTAAATTTCCCTCTTGGGATCAAATTAAGTTAACATAGCGCAGTTTATTAAGTAAAGTATCCCCATTATTTGAGGAATTTGCCTAAGCTGTAAAATCAAATATACGATTAATATAAGTGGGTGGGTGGAATTAAATATAAAATGAATGTTGGGTTGAAGCATGAAACCCAACGCCCGCATGGGTTACGAAGTGCGCTAACCCATCCTACAAATAATTGTGCCTCCCTACTTAGAACCAGTTTTAGCATCTACACCCATCACTAATTTCATCTGATGATAGCCTGACATCCAAAACAATTTGGGCGTTGCTGATTTGAGATCTGAATCTTCTTTTCTGGTATTTTTAAAACCTAGAGCCAAACTAACTTTTGCATCTGATGCAAAGTTTGCATTCATACCTTGATTCAGCAACGCCTCAACTGGTACAAGTGTATGAACAACTGCCTGTAAGCATCCCACCGAAAAACTAATACGCTCTGGGGTTGGGATTGAGTGATAAAATCGGAAATAACGCCCAGTTTTAGCAGAGAGTTTCCCTTTAAAAATCCCAACTCAGTAGATTGACAAAAATTGAGCTGCAACCTCAGTTCTGATCACCGATCACTGAAATCCCTAAAATTAAGCGATAATGTAAAGTAAGGTAAAACTTTCTGGACAAATTTTTATTATGGTGTTATTCGGATTCGGAAAAAAATTAACTTTGCCCACAGTAAGGGAAGCACTACCCGGGCGATCGGAAAAAATGCCCGTACCTAGCACCCACTACGTTAACGGTCATCCTTTGCAGCCCCCCTTTCCCACCGGCATGGAAACCGCAATGTTTGGTTTAGGCTGTTTTTGGGGAGCAGAGCGGAAATTTTGGCAGTTAGAAGGAGTTTACACCACGGCCGTAGGTTATGCGGCTGGTATCACCCCCAATCCCACCTATCAGGAAGTGTGTACCGGCATGACTGGGCATAATGAAGTGGTCTTAGTGGTCTATGATCCCAGTGTGATTTCCTACGAACAACTTCTAAAAGTCTTTTGGGAAAATCATAATCCCACCCAAGGAATGCGTCAGGGTAATGATACGGGAACTCAGTATCGATCGGGTATCTATACTTATAATCCCCAGCAAAGGCAATTAGCGGAAAAATCTCGATCGATCTATCAAGAAGCTCTCAATAAAGCGGGCCATAGTCAAATTACCACGGAAATTATCGACGCACCTGAATTTTATTATGCTGAAGTTTATCATCAGCAGTATTTAGCGAAAAACCCCGGCGGTTACTGCGGTTTAGGGGGAACGAAAGTGGAATGTCCGATCGCTCTTGATCTGAAGTTAAATTAAGTAGGGTTAGTTATCAGTTATCAGTTATTAGTTATCAGTTATCAGTTATCATTCATAATTCAGATCATAAAATATCTTTTCTTTTTTGCAACCAATAGGTAAGGAGAAAATAAATAAGGGAATGAAGAATTAATACTCCCCAATTCAATAACAAATTATTGATAGATAATTGATAAACTTGATTGACATCCTCAAAGGGTAAAGGGAAATTAAAAGTATTTTGTTCTTTCGCTTCTGCAATCATGTCTTCCACCTCTACTAATACCCCGTAGGCACCAATCGACCAGCGACTAATCATCAACCATGATAGATATTTTCCTAGACCTTCTAAGTTAAATAATACCCCAGCAAAGATAATCTGAGGAATTAAAATTAAAGGTAAGGCGCTATTTGCTTGGGTGATATTACTAACCCCAGCAGAAATTAATAAACCGAGATTAATTGCCGTAAATATAGTTAAAAATGTGGTAATAAAACAGCCAATTAACCAGGTCATTAATTCCGGTTGCGGGTCAGTAAATCCCCAAAATATCACGCAGGTAATTACAATTGTTTGCAGAAAAGCTAAGGCTGCTAAAACCAGAATTTTTGACAGTAAATAGGGTAATAATCCCAGATTAACTAATCTTTCTCGCTGATAAATTGCTGATTCTTTAACAATTTCCTGTAGGGAACAGGCAAAACCTACCCACAATTGCGCGCAGGTAAAAACAAAGAGAGTTTTTAAGGCTAAAGGTGCGGATTGGATAGCCTGCTCAAAACTAGGATTATCTCCCAAAAATAAAGGATTTTCGTCCCCTAAAACCATGGCCATTAAGAAAATTCCGATCGGGGCGGTTAATAGGTATAAAATTAAACTAACTTGATCGCGGATAATTAACTGGCTATAGCGTTGACATAAAATATGTAGTTGTTGCCAAAAAGATTGTTGAACCTGTTGCGGCCTACTATTATTTTGCTGAAATATTTTACCGATTCTTGCTTCAATATTATTTTTGTAGTAGTCGGATTTTTGGAAACGTTGGCATTCTTGCTCAACTTTTTCCCTAGTTTCCAGATGAATATAAATATCGGCAAAATCCCCCTGAGGTAAAGAGAAAAAATTTAAGGCCTCCCCTGGAGAACCAAAATAACATAAATTGCCCCCTTGACCAAGAAAAACTAATCGATCGCAGAGATTGATATTATTAGTAGCATGGGTGACTAGGAGAATTGTTCTGCCTTCTTTGGCCAATTTTGCCAGCAATTCCATCATCTTTTTATCTAAACCGGGGTCTAATCCGGAGGTGGGTTCATCTAAAAAGAATAATTTGGGATTGGCTAATAATTCTACCGCAATACTCACCCTTTTTAATTGACCACCGCTCAAGTCTTTGACTAAAGTATTTCTTCTTTCTAATAACTCCACCTGCTGCAGGGTTTTCTCGATCACTTCTTGGCAATTAAGATCCGGAGGTAGCCTTAATTTAGAAGCATAATATAACACTTCTCCCACGGTTAAATCCCTGTGAACGATATCGTATTGGGGAACATAACCGATTTGGGTGCGATAGATATTAAAATTCTGGCGCAGCTCTTCCCCATTCAGATAAACAGTTCCCGAGGTGGTGGGTTCAATTCCTAATAAAGTCTTTAAGAAAGTCGATTTTCCCGCACCACTTCCCCCGACAATTGCCACTAATTGACTCGGTTCGATCGGTAGGGAGATATGATTGAGAATTATCAAAGGTTGTTTCTTTTTATCCCGCACCATCCTGACGATATCTTCTGCATCCAGACGGATATTATCCCCCGTATCTAATAAAACTAAGTCATCTCCCTGCAACCGAAAACTATAGAGTCCGATTCTCACTGTACAACCATTAGTTAAAATGGCACTACCCGATACTTTTTGTCCGTCGATAAAGACTCCATTGGTGCTTTTGTCGTGGAGAATATAACGATTTTGGTTATCGCTGTCGATAATCGCGTGTTGTCGGGAAATTGTCGGAGCGTCTAAAACCACAGTCGCAGCATTATCTCGTCCTAAAACTACACTGCGATTGCTTAGGGAAACCGATTTAAAAGCTAAAGGTGGGCTTTTTACTGGTTGGTTAGGATGATAATAGGTAATCTTGACCGAATTTTTGACATCTTGACCGATATTAATCTCATCTCCATTTTGTAAAAGATAGCCCTCTTTGGGAGTAATCACGCGATTATTGATAAAAAGTTGATTGGAACTAGGATTAGTCCCGTCTCCATCGTAGATATAGTAATCATCTCCCTGACGACGAAAACAAGCTTGGACTCGACTCACCACCGTCCAGTGTTGGGGAACAACTAAATCCACCTGTTGACCATCCCGTCCCAATTTATAATTAGGACGACTCAGATTAATAGAAGGGAGAATTTCTCCCTGATTGTTAAGAATAATGTAGGGTTCTTGACTAATAACCGTTTTAATGTTGGGAGAATTGGTCATAAAAAGTCGATCGGTAGATGGCGTTCGCGGGGGACGGTAAGAAGTTAAGATAGAATTAATGTCTCGATCGCTACTGTTAACCTCAGAGTCTGGAACGAACTCTAGAGATCATCTTAGTAAAACTTCTTAGGATCGATCGAGCTTGTCTAAATTCCTATTCCTAAGACCTATCCACGCCGTTATCGTGCTGTTAGACGATGGTTACAACTCCTATTTCTCCTACCGCCAAGGTTTCTAAAGTCGAAGGTATCAAAGAACGCAGTAATTATCTACGAGAACCTTTGGCCAGTGAACTCCTCGAAGATACAACCCATTTTACCGATGCGGCGGTGCAGATCCTCAAATTTCACGGTTCCTATCAACAGGATAATCGCGACAATAGAGCCAAAGGTCAAGAAAAAGACTATCAAATGATGTTGCGTACCCGCAGTCCGGGGGGTTTTATTCCCGCGCAACTATATCTTACCCTCGATAGTTTGTCCGATCGCTATGGTAACGGCACTTTACGGGTGACAACCCGCCAAGGCTTCCAATTACACGGCATTTTAAAGAAAAATCTCAAAGCAACCCTCGGGGAAATTATCCGCAGTATGGGATCCACTTTAGCGGCCTGTGGTGATGTTAATCGCAATGTCACCGCACCGCCAGCCCCCTACAAAAATCGCCCCGAATACGGCTATGCTTGGGAATATGCCAATAATATCGCCGATTTGCTCACTCCCCAAACTGGAGCTTACTACGAAATTTGGCTCGATGGCGAAAAAGTTATCAGTGCAGAAGAAGCGCCAGAAGTCAAGGCCTCGAGACAAAAAGATACAAATGGCATTAACAAAAACGATCCGATCGAACCGATCTACGGTCAACATTATATGCCCCGTAAGTTCAAGATCGGTGTCACTGTGCCGGGAGACAACTCCATCGATATCTACACCAATGACCTCGGTTTGGTGGTGATTACCGACGCAAACGGGGAATTACAGGGTTTTAACATCCTTGCGGGGGGTGGACTGGGAAGAACCCACAATAAGGAGGAAACTTTCCCCAGAATGGCCGATGCGATCGGTTATGTGGACAAAGAAGAGGTGTACGATCTGGTAAAAGCGATCGTGGCAACCCAAAGGGATTACGGAGATCGCGGCGATCGTCGTCATGCGAGAATGAAATATATCCTCGAAGAATGGGGAGTAGAAAAATTCCGCAGCACTGTTGAGGGTTATTTCGGCCAAAAAATCGCCCCCTACCAACCCCTCCCCGATTGGAAATATCAAGACTTTTTGGGATGGAATGAACAGGGAGACGGAAAATTATTTTATGGTCTTCATGTAGAAAATGGCCGGGTCAAAAATGAGGGCAGTTTTCAGCTAAAAACCGCCTTAAAAGTGATTATCGAGCGTTTTCAGCTGCCGATGCGCTTGACGGCTAACCATAATATCATTCTCTACGAAATTGAACCCAAAGATCAGGAAGCGATCGAGGCGATCCTGAAAGAACAGGGAATTATCACCAATCCCGCCGAAATTGACCCTTTAACCCGTTATTCCATGGCCTGTCCCGCTTGGCCCACCTGTGGATTAGCGATTACCGAGTCAGAAAGAATTTTACCCAGCGTGATTGAACGCATTCGCACTCTGCTTAATCGCTTAGGATTAACCAAAGAGGAATTTGTCATCCGCATGACAGGATGTCCCAATGGCTGCGCGCGTCCCTATATGGCAGAATTAGGATTTGTGGGTAGCGCTCCCAATTCCTACCAACTCTGGTTAGGGGGAACGGCCGATCAAACTCGACTAGCGCGCCCCTATTTGGATAAAATGGCGATCGATGATCTAGAAAAGGTCTTAGAACCGATTTTCGTTTACTTCCAACAGGATCAACAAAATAACGAAACCTTCGGAGAATTCTGTCACCGAGTCAATTTCCCTGCTTTACAAGCATTTTCAGCCACCTACACACCTAAAATGACCGAAACTACTACCACTGAATCAAAACCCAAACGCGTGCGTAAAAATCAAAACCGTGTCAGCGTCCCCGATGATATGTTCGTCCGTCTCAAAGAAGCTTCGGAAGCGGAAAAACGGCCGATGAATCAAATCATCAATGAGGCGCTAGAGGCCTATTTCAGCCAAAAATCCTAAGTTATCAAGGTGGGTTAAATCCCACCTTTTTTTATTAGTATATTCATCGAAAATTTTGGGTCTGAAACCCCGTCGTTCTACGACGGCTTTACCGTTAAATACTAGCGCATTTACCAAATATATGCTAAAATGTGAGACATGGAAAAAGCCTATTCGTTTCGATTTTACCCCACACCAGAACAAGAGTCGCTATTGCGGCGCACCTTGGGCTGTGTAAGATTAGTTTACAACAAAGCTCTCCACGAACGAACACAAGCTTGGTACGAAAAGCAAGAAAGAGTAGGATATGCTCAAACTTCTTCAATGCTAACCGATTGGAAAAAGCAAGAAGAATTAGACTTTCTCAATGAAGTAAGCTGTGTACCTTTGCAACAAGGGTTAAGACACCTACAAACAGCTTTTACCAATTTCTTTGCTGGTCGTACTAAGTATCCTAACTTTAAGAAAAAACATCAAGGAGGAAGTGCCGAATTTACCAAAGCTGCTTTTAAGTTCAAAGACAAACAAATTTATTTAGCTAAATGCACAGAACCTTTACCTATTCGATGGTCAAGACAAATACCAGAAGCTTGTGAACCAAGCACAGTAACAGTCAGATTACATCCCTCA